>Ga0233433_10001053_pt1 | contig 27622 bp, 27 predicted proteins | sample SI_122_August201_5_FD_179868 | JGI IMG/M metagenome (GOLD analysis project Ga0233433, IMG submission 179868) | Seawater microbial communities from Saanich Inlet, British Columbia, Canada - SI_122_August2016_100_MG | ecosystem: Environmental > Aquatic > Marine > Inlet | place: Canada: British...
AGGCCCTGACCGTTCTGGCTACGGTGACGAGCCGTTCTACCGACCACGTCGTATTAGATGCTGGTTTTAAGACATTGTCCTCTTACCACCACCCTCCCGAGGTGTTGGACAGGGACGACCTAAGCTTCAGCTATCTCTCCGCCGAACACGGCGTCTTCGCGATCAACCCTGGCTGTGACGGCCCGGCCCTGGGTGAGCAATTGCGCCTGCTCGTCGGCTACTCGGATTCGACGACTTTTTTGCACGATCATTTCGTAGCCATACGAAACGGACGCGTTGAGAAAATATGGGATATCTCCGGTCGGGGTCTTATTCGCTGAAATGTTAAAAAATGACCGTTAATAAATGAGGATATGACATGACAAAAGCCGACATTGCACAACAGCTAGCCCAGGCCACCGGCCTTTCCCAAGCCGACACGACCGCCGTAATAGAGGGATTTATAGAATCCGTATGCCAAGCCCTTTCCAAAGGCGAGCATATAGAAATCCGCGGCTTCGGCACGTTTAAAGTCGTAGAACGCGCGCCGCGTACCGGCCGCAATCCCAGGGCTGGCACATCCGTTTCGATCCCCAAACGCAAGGCCCCGACTTTTAAGCCCTCACGAGAAATAAAAGCCCGAGTCAACAGCAATCCCGCATGAATCTACTGCTGATCTCGGTCGATAGCCTTCGCCTGGACTTCGCACCTGGAATCAGCGCCATGGTGCGCGCACCGAATTTCTGCGAACTAACCAGGGACTTCCATCTGTCTCAACATTGCTTCTCGGTATCCTCGGCCACACGCCCAGTTCATACTTCGCTATTTACAGGACTATATCCCTACGAACACGGGATCGAAGGACAACAATCGCCGGCCATGCGCCAAGGCTTTCCCGATCTCTTTGACCTTTGCCAAGAGGCCGATTTTTCGGTCCACGGTTTTTCAGAAGCAACCGATATTTTCACAGGTCTGCGCTTCGCCCGACATATCGCCCCCTTTCCCGCACACCCGCACGCCCTTTCAAACTTGACTCAAACGGCCGATCCGACCCTGCTCTTTCTCCACTACTGGGGCGTTCACACACCCTATGGAGCTGCTGATGGTCTGGCGTTTGGTGAAATCGGCCGTCTATTGGCCTCCGGTCGGATCGACCTGGTCCAAGAGCGCTACTGCGCAGCGATTGAACGCCTTTTTGAAATCCGTATCGCTCCGATCTTGGCCGGATTGGATCTAGAACAATGGTCTGTATTTATCATTAGCGACCACGGCGAAAGCTGGCGCCCCGATGAACCCTATCACGGCCAAAGCCTGCGCAACGACGTGTTGCGGGTTCCCCTCTACTATCACATCCCCCAGACAGGCAACCCGCCCCCCAACCGCGAATTGATATCGCTGATAGACCTCTTCCCCACCTTTCTTTCCCTTTTGCAACTAGACCACGGCTACCAAGGCTTCGCCCGCGATATTCACAACGGGGAAATGCCCAAGCATTATTTGGCCGAAATCGATCCGGGTCCCATGGCCGACGGTCCCGCCCACTCGACGGACCTCTTTGCCGGCAATACCTTCGGTCGCCAATGGGCACTCTTCGACGCCAACGCCAAATTTACCTACGATGAATCGACGAGACGCGAAGAATTCGTCGCCACATTCAGCGAGCAGCCGATTGTCGATTTGAGCGACAAAAGCTCATACCATCAAGCCTATGACGCCATCAAGGCCGCCTCTAAATATGCCCATGCTGATTTTTCGTCGGGAGCAGATCGGGAAGTATTACAGGAAAGACTTAAAAAACTTGGTTATCTCACTTGAGCAGAGAGCACTTCAATACGATCGAACGTCCCGTCGGCCAGATCATAGAGCGCAAAAACACTCGCCCCCAATCGCCCCATCAACTCCCCGGGGTTGAACAATCGCGTTGAACCGATTCTCTCGTCGTGCGCTAGGTGGTCGTGTCCATAACACACCAAGTCGTAGCTAGCAGAAGCGGCCAATGCACGAGCGATATTCGGATAATGGTTCATTGCCACCCGCTTGCCGCCTATCTGCAAATCCGCCATTTCCCCGTGTAGTGTCACATGGTCAAATCGGCTGGCCTGTGTCGTCAACGACCACTTGTCCCCGTCGTTATTGCCCCAGACGACGTGTATCGGCCGCGAAAAACCTTCCGCCATTTGCATCAAGGTAAAAGGGGCGCAAAAATCCCCCAGAAAAAGTAACGAATCCGCCTGTGCCATTTGCGGCAATGCCTTTGCGAGCGCCCAAACATTATCGTGCACATCTGAACATATGGCCAATTTCATTAAGTATCACCTACCGTTATAAAGCTCGGCTTATATACTTGATAATCCGCGCCCAACAGGGCGAAAATATCCAGCCACCGCCTTGTATAAGAGGCATGGCTGTCATCTGGAGCAAAACCCAATCTCAGGTAACTGCAAAGGGCGGGGACCCGGAAATCATCCGTTAAAAGGTAAATCGGCCGCGCCCCCAATTCCAACGCCCGGGCTACCGCCGTGCCCACGATCAGCTTGCCGATGCCCCGGCCCTGAAACGCCGGGTCAACGGCGACCCAACCGATCTCCCAACAAGGCTTCCCATCCCGCTCCTTGTCATTCACACCGGTGCAGGCGACGATCTTGCCTTCGCATTCGACGAAGAATTGCTCGTGGGTCGCGAACAACACCTTTTGTACACGGGCTCGGTCCCAGTCTCCCAACGCTCCATTTACTTGCAATAACTCCAACCAGCCATCCTCGTCACCCGAGCGGAAGTTTCGCACCTCGCAACGGTCAACCTCACGAATGCTTGGAGCGGCCGCTTGCAGATACCACATGACCAACTGGGGGGGGGGCTCGCTTTTGCCGCCGGAAGCCATCATGCGTTTGAGTGTTCCAACAATGGAGGGCATTGAGACTACTGCGACCTGATGCCGCGTCGAAATAGCGATGATTTGAACTTTTCGGGATGGTGCGGGCCCAGTACAACCAGCTGACATTGTGGAAAGGCCTCAGCCAAACCGGGCGGACGGCCCTGGTCATAACCTAGAGCGATAATATCCGGGGCGATATCGCTGACCACCCTCAATAAATTTTTTCCTTCATACCCCAGACGGACATCGTCGATTTGCGGCAGTTCCTGCAAGGCCAACTTTCGCTCTTCTTCCGTTTGGTCTGGGTAGTGTCCTTTAATGCGTTTCACATTTTCATCGCGGGCAACGACCACGAATAATTCGTCCCCCAGAGCCGCAGCCTGTTCAATAAAAGAAACATGGCCGGGGTGCAGATAATCGAATGTGCCACTGCATAACACGCGCATCTATTCTTCCGCCCTTTTATCGATCCAATACTCAACGCCGCGATCGGCCGCAAAAATACGACCGAAGCGCTCCGCGTCAGCAAGTTTAGTAAAATAACCTATTCTTACCCGCAAGCCTTCGGGACTCTTACTGCCATACGCAGGATACCCTTCACTCTTTAGATCATGGACGATTCGCTCGGCATGTTTAACCTCCCGATAGACGCCGACCTGCACGGTGAATTGGCCATCGGGATCAAAAAAGACCGCAGCATTCGCCGGCTCGCCACTAAGATCAGCGGGAAGATCGACCGGGGTCAAATCCCCGCTTTCATTCGCCGGCGCTAGCACGACCAACTCAAAACGGCCATTATCCTCGGTCACCAACTCGTCCTCGCGGTCTATGCCCTCATCGGCACACCCACTGCACGCAAGCGCCAAGCAGACGGAGAAAATGCTACTATTAAGGATTTTCGGTGGCTTCAATGTACTTCCTTGAGCGCCTCAAAATGCGCTCGGAGCGTTTCGTCAATGTCCAGATCGGTGTGTGCAAGCGAGGGAAACATACACTCGTATTGCGAGGGCGCCAGATATACGCCTCGGTCTAACATGGCCCAAAAATAACGATTAAATCGCTCTAAATCGACAGTGCCGACCGCCGCAAAATCACCGACGGCACCATCGGTGAAAAACATGCACAACATACCGCCGACACGATTGATCGCATAATCTAAACCGAGCTTGCGCAAATTCTCCGCCATTCCGTCCGCCAAGCTCGCCGATATCCGTTCCAAGCGATCATATACGCCCGGCTCCGACAGCATCTTTAATTGCTCGAGACCTGCAGTCATCGCGAGGGGGTTGCCCGACAAAGTTCCCGCCTGGGAGACCTTCATTCCCAACGGGGACACATTCTCCATTATATCCCGCCGACCTCCATAGGCCGCCGCAGGTAACCCGCCTCCGACAATTTTGCCGAGACAAGTCAAATCGGGCGTTATGCCAAATCGCTCTTGCGCACCACCTAGCCCGACTCGAAACCCCGTGATGACCTCATCAAAAATAAGGACAATCCCCTCTTCGTCGGCGACCTGGCGCAACCCTGCCAGAAAACCATCGTGCGGTAAAACCGTGCCCATATTGCCCGCAACCGGTTCAACGATAATCGCCGCAATTTCTGCGCTATTTTCCTTCGCCGCCTTCCGCACCGCTTCGATGTCATTATAGGCCACCGTCAGGGTCAAATCGGCGACTCCTTGCGGAATACCCGGACTATCGGGTGCCCCGAGCGTCAAAGCGGAAGACCCCGCCCGAATTAAAAAACTATCGCCGTGCCCGTGCCAGCATCCCTCAAACTTCAGTACCTTGTCGCGTCCGGTAAAGCCACGCGCCAAGCGCACAGCCGACATCGTCGCCTCGGTCCCCGAATTCACCATCCGTACCATATCAATCGATGGCACGCTGGCAACGATGAGCTCGGCCAGTTCCGTTTCGACCTGGGTTGGAGCACCAAAACTAGTCCCCTTGCCGCAAGCTTCCTGCAAAGCACTGACCACACGCGGGTGGGCATGGCCCAATATGAGCGGCCCCCACGAACAGACATAGTCGATATACTCACGGCCGTCGATATCGTACAAATGCGAACCGACCCCTCGGTCGATAAACCGAGGACCGCCGCCAACTGCACCATAAGCCCGGGCCGGGCTGTTCACTCCGCCGGGGATGACTTGTTGTGCTTGCGCGAATGCCGCTACTGAACTAGTTTCCACACACCTCTCCTTGCACGCCAATAACGGACATTCAGCCCGCAAATGCTGCGTTTAGTTGTTGCTGATCAATAATAAGATATTGGAAGCGTGATGCCATGGCCAATCTGCTGATGATTGACGACAATCCGCAATCGCAGAAATACCTAGGTCGAATTATCCGCCATCGCACATCCCATGCGTTGGTTTTTGCCGGGGATGGGCCTGAGGGGATTGAAAAAATTGTCGAGCAACGTCCAGACTTGCTCTTTCTGGATCTCTTTCTGCCGGGCACCGATGGATTCGAGCTCTTCACAACCCTGCGCAATCATCCGGCCACCCACAATGTTCCGATCATCATCCACACTGCCATCCCCTTCGACGATATCACACAAATCCGCCTGCGGCGGATAACCCATGATGGACTAGTCGAATTCCCGATTGAGGCATCCGAACTCAATCGCTTGATCAACATCGCCCTCAAACGCAATTCCAGCCAAACTCAAAAGTGGGTCCCACCCAGCGCTTAGTCTATTCCGACTCGGTTCGCTGGGTATCCGGGTTGAGATGCAAACTGGTGATGCGCACAGCCATCAAATCTGTCACCACCACGACTTCGCCGGTGGCAAAAAGTCGGCCGTTTACGCGAATATCAAAGGGCTCACCCGCGAGTTTCTCCAATTCAATGACATCTTGCTCTTTTAGATCAGCCAGCTGGTGTACCGACATTTCTTTACGTCCCAGTTCAACCGAAACTTGCACCACCACATTATTGAGCAGGTCCGGTTTTTTATTGACTTTGGGTACGGCCTGTTCCAGCTGGGAAAAACGCACGGCAGAAATCCGGTCGGCATCCTCACTTTCTTCAAGAACATGCCCTCCTTCTTCCCACGCTTGCAGTGCCTCTTCAACACCCGTATCACCGGCAAGGCCGTCGTCGATATGAGAATTTTCTTCCTCTAGCTGGGTCGCTAGGTGATCCGCACTACCGAATGCGTCATCCTTGGCCTCGATCTCAGCCTTGGCCTCGATCTCAGTCTCAGCCTTGATCTCAGCCTCAGCCTCGATCTCGGTCTCGGTCTCAACATCCCCCATCGCCATTTCCATATCCGCATCTTCAGCGGATAATTTCTCGGCTTCGGAAAAACCTTCAGATTCCGTCATGCCCTCGCCTTTATTTCACGATCTGGCTCATAGACCAAAATACAACATAGGATTTTAAAAATCAAACCCTTAGACATCCCACCCGACCTGTAAAAGCTCGGGATCAATCTCTTCCAAGCGTTCGAGAATTAACAAGCGATATTTCCGACCTTGTTCCTGTAAACCTAGGACCGCAAGAACGACAAAGGGGAAATTCATCTCCTCTATTAGGCCAATATAACGATCAAAATGCTCAACTTGCATAATCGCTACCCCACCAAAACGCAATATACGTGCCAATTCGGTAAGCTCTGCAACCGGATCCCCTGCCGCAAAACCGAGTACATAATCGATTAAACCGGCTTTTAAAGGCAGCTGACCTCGAATCGCTACTACCCCATTTTGTATTTTCGCCCCGTGTCTCTGCTCGGGCAAAAGCCCCAAAAGCAATCGAGGCCTGAAGAGTTCGTCTATAGCCGACAACTCGTCGGAATCGCGCCGCGCCCAAAGAACGCGTGCATCGCTTTGCATCGCCAATAATCGAGCAAGACAATACGCTACGGCACGACTGCCTGTATTACCCTCACCCAAACGCAAAACCAACAAGGCCCTATGGCCTGTAAGTTGCAGGTGAAAGCGCAACAGACGGCTTCCACTACCTTCGCGCAAACCGTGTTTTTTGCGCAATATATCACGGACTGCGTGCACGACTTCCGCATTGCTAAAGCGATACCGGCCTTGCAAGGTTACACTGAGCGCAAATGCACCAGTATCGACCTCACCAGGCTGCGCACGCGCGAGGCTTTGCACCGCCGCAAGATCAATACGCTCCACCCTCTCACAGATACTCTTAAGCCCAGGTTGTCCGACGGTTACACGATGCATCTCGCAAATCAACCCCGCTAAATGCGAAGCAGAATGCAAATCCAACAACTGCAAAGGGCTACGGCGGTAGGTAAAGAAGATCTGGCCGAAACGGCCACCGGGCTCGACATTGACCCCATCCAGATGAACAGCCACCTCGCGCAACTCATCAAGAGCGACCTCTTCCAAACCGCTGGGTACCGTTAGCATATATCGATAAATTTTGTCCGCCGTCATCCAACAAGCCCCTTGGGGTGAATATGCACGGACGCCATTGGCCCAACAGACAGGCAGCGCTGCAGGGCCTGCTGCACATGCTCAACGGCAATGTCTTCATAAACATCGAAATAATCCCAAGGCTCGGCCCCGTTGCCCACTGCCGAACAAAGCAAATCCGCAATTTCTTCGACTTGCTCACACGAGCGCACCAATTGACCGTAGGCTTTGTGTTTGGCACGACGAAAATCCCCTTCGACTTGGCCTTCGATCCGGCTTAATGTCGCTTCGACCACCTCGGCCAATCGCTTCCCGTGCTCAGTATAGCCCCCTAAGGCGCAAAAGAAAAAACTCGGCTCTGCATATACTTCGGCACCGAAATCATCACCGACATTTAGCCCTTCGCCATAGTGCTCAGCAAAGAAATCACTCGCCGGCCCAAAGGCAATATCCAGCGCCAACTCAAACGCCAGTTCCCTCTGGAGCAATTCACGCCCCGTTCTCACGGCACGGTCTTCGGCAAAAAAGAAAAGGGAGTAAGGCCGGTTAATAGGCAGTTGTAGACCGACAGACGTCTGCAGCGCCGGGAAAGTAAACGGCCTAGGCGTGCGCTCCCATACCGTCTCGCCACACGGATACTTCCGCAGGTTACCCTCTACCGAGTCGGCGATTTCTCTATAATTGAAATCACCGCAAAGAAATAGCGCCATGTGTTGGGGACGATAAAAAGCGCCATAGGCCGCTCTCAAGATATCTATGTCGATCGCGGCTATGGTTTCGGCCGTACCGGCCATATCCAGCGCCATAGGCACTTCACCATAAAGCCCCCTAAGCCCATGCATAAAACCCATCCATTCCGGATCGTCACTTCCAGAGTACAACTCGCGCGCAATGACCTCGCGCTCGCGATCGACTCCAACGGTTGAGATCTCGAAGTCTAATACTAATTCGAACAGCAAATCGAGATTAGCTAAGAAATTATCAACACAGGTCAGAGAGAAAACGGTCGCGGTAAAACTGGTGCTGGCGTTGACATCACCGCCGAGCGCGTTGAAGCGGTCGGATATGTCACCGTCGTTCTTCTCAAAAAGACGATGCTCTATAAAATGAGCGGTCCCCGGCGGCAAATCCATTGTCTGCCCTGTCGACAAGGCGGACAACTGCACATCAACCGAACCAAAATCCACACAGAGCACGGCCGCTTTCTGTCTGCTTAGCGAACGCGGAACAGCCCATAGATCGAATCCGTCCCCGATACGATCATGATACACTTCTTCCCCTATGCGCGGATCGACCGTTTTATTCATATCGCGATCTTCGCTCCCACCCCACCGTGCAGCAGATAAGCCGTATCGGCCTTGAGATGGTTAGCGACCCGCACTAGATCATCGATTCCGACCTGTTCGACGCTTCGCCACAACTTTTCAGGTGATTGGCCGCCACCGACCAAACCCTCTCGAAGCTGAAAGCGAAAAAAAACTTCGCGGTCCTCTGCGATCCCCAACAACCGCGCCTGCAACAAAGACCGAGCTGATTCGATTTCAAAATTCTCGATATAGCCCCGACGCAGCGATTCTATTTGCCGCTCGACAATAGTTTTTGCCCGATGGTAGGTCGCAGACTCTATGGCTGCGACAACAAAGAGTAAACCGCTCAGCGCTTCGACATGGGAAGCGGCATAATAACATAAGCCCTCTTCCTCCCGAAGATGCTTGAACAAGCGCGATTGGCCATCGCCCCCCAAAACCAAATTCAAAAGAACCAGAGCGGGATAATCCTCCATCCCGTAGAGGATTGAGGTGCGATATCCAAGTACCATTTGCGCTTGTTGCAACTCTTGAAATTCGAAGATTTCCCGTGCTGGGCCGAGAAAAGGTTTTATCCGCGGTTGTACAACAGAATCAGGCTCGTGTCGTTCCCAGTTTATAAAACCCTCGAAGGTCGCTTGCATATATTCGGGATCGAAGTCACCGCTGACAAAGACGTCGATGCGGTTCGACTCAAGCAGCCCCCGATGAAAATCGAGCAGTTGCCCGGCGTCTACGGCAGCAAAATCTCCCGGGTCGCCAAAGGCAGACAAGGCGATTGATTCCCCACGGCACATTTCCTCAATACACCGCTGCTGTGCATACTCAGTCTTATCGTTAAAGGAATCCAAAATCTGGCGGGAGAGAAAGTGTTTTTCCTGGCTTAGGTAGTCGGGTTTGAATTGCCTGCCGTCTCCTGCGGGAGCGAGCAGGATTTCGCGAAGAAAAAGCAGTCCCCGCGAAAAAATACCCTTATCGGAATTGGCGAGGTATTTCTCATCGATGAGTTCAAGGCATAAGCGTATAAACTGATATTCACCCAGCTTATCCACTACAGCGTAATAATGCGCCCCGTAGAGTTCATCGATAAAGCGATTGAGACTTTGCAGATCGGGAAGACTACGGGTGCCCCGCTCCAATAGACGGCTGATTAAAGCCAATCGTGAATTGCGGCCCTGGCGGAGTTGCTCCCCGATACAGATATCTATTCTGACGGTTTTATATAACGGGACGCGATGCAAATGTAAAAAAACGCCGGTGGCGAGTGGAATATGGGTTAATTCGCCAGCTGGCTGCATCTGAGACTTCTACCTCATTATTGATTTACTCTCCCGTATTCGCCCAACTCGTAAAATGAAACGTGCTGGAAACCGGCAAAATTGGGGGATAGCCTGTAGGCCCCGTCTCTCTCGACGAGGAAACCGCCCCGCGTCATCCCCTCGAGCACCACCTCGAGGAATGTCGGCGAATAGCGCAAAGAAGGATCGATGTGCTGTGACCCCTCCTGTAAAGCACGCAACTGTTCCCAACTAAAATACGCATCTAACGCTGGTTGTAAATCCTCGTTGAAGAATAGATATAATATGCCGATTTGCGGCGGAGACAGAAACCGCACTAGATCGCCCTGTAATACCCAGAGCCCGCCAAAGCGGCGGCTCGCGCGTTCGTAGTCCTTCAGACGCACATACCGACTTCGATCGCGACGAAAATCTACGGGGTCAACGAATTCTGGACACACCTCAGTATAGCCTTCGATATAAGCTTCGACCCCCCGGTCAGCACGATCCCCAGTATAACAAAAATCCAGCTTGGGCACGGGCCCGTCCGCCTTTTCTGGGCGGACGTAGAACTTGTGGTTTTCATAACGCCCAACTTCCTGGTGCAGATGGCGTTGGACCTGTTCTATATTATCGCGATGAGCGCTGTGGTAGAGCCCATCTTCACGCAGGTATTGCACCACACTTTGGAATACAGTGCAATGTCCCAATTCGAGCAAATTCTGTTCTCGACTGAGAAACGCACACTCCTCTTTAAAGGCTTCTACATACGCCTGCCGAATCAATTCGCGCTCTTGCGGCCTATCACTGGCATTGGGGAAACCCATTAAAATGCGTTCTACCGGCCCAGAGCCCAGCCCCTTGGCGCAAGCTTCGCGAAAAAACTCGAACGCGTTTTGCACCAGCCCCTTACGTCGCCCCTGCCGCAAAGAAAGCCGCCCAACCTCCATCCTTGTGGCGACTCCGATTCCCTGCACGTCGGTCTGCAGGCGTGCCTTGCCGCCATAGGAACCGAGCATCCAAGTGGATTGCGCGTATTCACCAGCGAGCACATCAAAATCGTTGCGAATGCGGCGCGTGAACTTGAAATGCGCACTAGGTTCGCAGTGGGCGGTGATATCGAAAATAACAGGCATTGCATTGCGTTTATCCATAATCATAACATTTCTCCTAAGCGACTTCTGCCAGCCGCCGAATCCGCTCCTCACGGAGCGTACTGCGTTTCTTAGCCCATTCTGGGTCATAGAGCTCGCGATAGAGGCCGTCTTCGGCAAATAGGGCTTCATGCGAGCCAATTCCCTCGACTCGGCCTTCATTGAGAACAACGATTTTGTCCGCATTTTTTATGGTGGAGAGTCGGTGCGCGATAACAAAGGTGGTCCGGTCTTTCATCAGATGCTGAAGTGCCTCTTGGACCTTGGCTTCAGAGACCGTATCCAAGGCCGAGGTCGCCTCATCTAAGATGAGAATCTTCGGATCGCGGATCAGCGCGCGGGCGATCGCAATCCGTTGCCGCTGCCCGCCCGATAACCGGGTACCATTGGAGCCGAGGATCGACCGATAACCATCGGGCAGCGTGCAGATGAATTCGTGGGCATTCGCTTGCCTGGCGGCCGTCTCAATCTCTTCCATCGTCGCGTCCGGCTTGCCATAGCGAATATTATCGAGTAAGGTCCCGCGAAATAGGTAGGTCTCTTGCAAGACCATACTGGTCTGGTCCCGCAAGGTCCGCAGCTGGTATTCTTGGATATCGCGACCGTCGATCAGTATCTGGCCTTCATTCCGATCGTAAAAGCGGGCGATCAGATTGGCTATCGTCGTCTTGCCGGAGCCGCTCGGGCCGACAAAGGCGACAACCTCGCCATTTTGTGCTGCGAAACTGACATTGCGCAAAACCTGATCACCCTGCGCATAGGCAAATGAAACATTGCGAAATTCAATATCTCCGCGCAGAGTCCCGCGCAGCCCATCAGGTAGGTCGACAACTTCCGGGGCGGTATCCAAGACCTCAAAAACCCGGCGGATGCCCACCTTGGCCGGAAGAATCTGTTGCACCACGCCGATTAATTCTGAGATCGGCGCGTAGAGCATCGCCACATAACTCATCAGCATGATATATTTTTGCAGCGTCAATTCCTGTCCCAAAACGGCGAAACCGCAGACGAGCATAACTAAAACCTCGCCCGCATAGCTGATATTTCCTGTAGCCTGCCCCCAGATCTTGGATAGATTACCTGAATGCAAGTCGATCTCGTAGCTTTCGCGCATTTGCGAAATCAATGAACGGCTTTCGCGCCTTTCGCCCGAATGGGATTTGACCATCTTAATCGCACCAAAGACTTCGCTGACCTTGCCGTAAATTTGCGCCATTTTTTCGGAAGATTGCCACGACAGGTGGGAAATGCGGGCGCGAAAGAAAAAATAACCGAGGAAATGCAGGGGCAATACGGCGATGGCCACGGTAGCCACCGTTACATTGTAGTAGAACAGCACCCCGATAAGTGCAAGGGCTTTAAAGGAGGATATCACCGTATTCAACACCGTACCAGTCAATAGCGAGGTTACGGCATTGACGTCGTTCATCATGCGAGAGATTATCTCGCCGGAGCTTCTCGACTCGTAATAACCCAACGATAATTTCTGTAAATGGTCATACATCCTGCGACGCAAATCGAAAACCAGGCGCCCCCCCAAAATCCTCATTTGATACGAATAAATGAACGAGAATAAACTCGTAATTATGTGGATTCCTGCGAGGATTAGTATACAGTGAATGAACAATTCTCGGTCACCACCCGGCAGAGCTTCAGCGATGAGTATCGACATCCAAATCGGCGACAATAGCCCCAAGCCGGTCAGCACCAACAAGGTCGCCATCGAAACGACCATTCGCATCTTGTAGGGGCTAGCTATATGGTATACACGGCCCCATAAACTCTCGCGCATGAACGAACCTACTCCGCAGAGATAGTTTGCCTAGTGCATCTATTTACAGTAGTGCCATAACCTGCTCTGCCCCAAAAACATACGTGCAAAGCCATGAAGTAGGCTTAGCGCGTCATAAGCGGACGCAGAGCTTTAACCGGTTAGGGCGCACCATCACAAAGATGCATCAGCTCAATAAGTGGATGTGGTTTTTAGGAAGTGAAACAGGTAGGGTGAAAAATCGGTCTCCCTGAAGAACGCCCCAGTTCTTCGAAGTAGAAAATGGCCATTGGCCGGGAAATAATCAGAGGATCAAGGGGGCTCCTCTAAGTTCGCCACAGTAGGACCGATATATTTTATATCAGCCCTTTCCGGAAAGTTACAAGTGTCGTGCCGAAAGAGCAAGCGAAAACAAGACCTTTGATCAAAAATAAACTTTAACAAAAGCTATACCCATGCGCACTTTGCCAGGATCGTTTTATTCGCGTTATATCACGGTTCGCAATATCCCTATATTTACTTTCTTTTTATTCGTCTTGGCATAAGGTGATTACCAGCCTGCCAACCGCTTAGAAGCCCAGTCCCATTTACCCGAAACCGCAAATGACTATTGCCCTATGAATCCAATGAACAATGTGCAGGTCGTCCTCGTCGAACCGGGCACGCCCGGCAATATCGGCGCCACCGCAAGAGTGTTAAAAACAACCGGAATCGAACGACTGACATTGGTCAAGCCCGGCAATTGGGACACCATCGAAGCCCGCCGATTCGCCCATGGCTCGGGGGATATACTCGACAATTGTCGAATTTGCCCCGATCTTGCCACCGCGGTCGCTGAATGCCATACCGTCGTTGGCACGACCCATCGAGTCGGAAAATTCCGCGATGTTGTCACCTCCCCAGACCCCGTTGTCAGCCAATTGGCGAACCTCGTTCACGATCGCCAAATAGCCCTCGTATTCGGCCGTGAAAAGGATGGCCTCTGGCAAGACGAGCTTATGTTATGCCATCAGCTACTGCGATTTCCCACCGCCGTTGACTACCCCTCCCTCAATCTTTCACACGCGGTTCTCTTATTAACTTACTCGCTCTACATAGCCAGTAGTAATACCGCCCCCCCTGCCAAACCCGAATTGCAACTGGCCAGTTCTGCTCAGCGCGAGCAGATGTACGCCAATATCCGACATGCACTGGATGATATCGACTTTATACCCTACAACGAGGACCCTGAGCATTTTAACAAAGTCCTGCGGCGTTTTTTTAATAAAATAGATATGGAAATCCGCGATATAAGGGCCATTCAAACAATCTGCGGTCAAATTCTCAAATTTAGCCGTCGATACCGCGGCACAAGCAAATAGTCCCTAAAGCCAATGGATAAACCAAGCCAAGGCCCGCTCTTGCATGGCCCTGGTAAAGCTGTGCCCCACAGCGGGGACTTCCCAGAGTTCGAGATGGTCGGCCACATCTTGTAGCTTATATACTGGCTCGGCCGACAAATATGTGTTCCGCGCCGCAGCGAGAGGTATATAGGGATCATTCTCTCCGACCACCAACAATAGTGGCTTCCCGTGCAATAGTGGTGCGACGATCGTCGCATCTACAATGGCCAAGCCCGGGTATTTTTGCTCAAATGCGGCCCGTGCGTCTTCGGCGCTGGCTTCCAGGCGCACGAGGCGGTGCCGTAGATCCAACCCACGAAAAATGGTCTTCCAAGACCCTGCGGCAAAAATCTCTTGCCAGTCTAACTGCCCTGCAATCGAAACGACTGCATCCACCCGATCATCTAACGCTCCCATCAACAGCGCCTCCATCCCCCCCATCGACAAACCCACCATACCAAGGCGGTCCACATCGGCCTCTGGGCGGGTTTCGAGATAGTCGATCGTCCGCATCAGGTCGTAGACATATTCGCCCCAGACCTTTACGATCCCTTTTTCCTTTAGCGCCTGGTTCAGATCACCTTCCCGTCCCCCGTGATAAGGTCGATCAATGCTGACGACGAAAAAACCCTTATCCGCCCACCGCGGCAACAGATCCATCGGCTGGAGCAAATCCTCTTTGACATTTGGACTGCCGGGCATACATAAAATAACGGGTAGAGGCCTAGACAAGGCCATTTGGGAATAAACTACCAAGGCGGGAATCCAATCGCCGTAGCGGCCCTGGAAACGGACTTTTTCGAAGACCAGATCCCTTTGGGTCCAACGCTCGACAATGGTCGCCGCAAGGGGATTGCGGAAATGCGGAACGGCCAGTACTTGACGTAGTGTTTCCGCGTCGAGCACTGGCCGCTTCTTTTCTTCACTACAACTGCAAAATACTCCGGCCAACCCGATACAATAGGTAAATAACCGGACCGATAGTCTACTCACTCTGCTTGGCTACCATCTCCAAATCGTGGTCCACCATCAATTGGACCATCTTCTCGAAACTGGTCTCCGGCTTCCAACCTAGCGTTTCACTGGCTTTAGCCGCGTCGCCCAAGAGGATATTGACCTCAGCCGGGCGAAAAAAACGCTCGTCGACTACCACGTAGTTTTCCCAATCCAAACCCGCCCGGTCAAAGGCGACTTGGCAGAACTCGCGGATCGTCCGCGTTTCGCCGGTGGCAATAACAAAATCATCGGGTTTGTCCTGTTGCAGCATTAACCACATCGCCTGAACAAAATCGCCGGCAAACCCCCAATCACGGCGCGCGTCTAGGTTACCCAAACGCAATTCCTCGTCTATACCGTGTTTGATACGGGCTACTGCGTGGGTGATTTTGCGAGTGACAAATTCCAAACCACGACGAGGGGATTCGTGATTAAAAAGGATCCCAGCACATGCGAACATATCGAAGCTCTCGCGATAGTTTATCGTGATCCAGTGCGCGTAGAGTTTAGACACGCCATAAGGCGATCGAGGATAAAAAGGAGTCGTTTCGCTCTGCGGGGTTTCTTGTGCTTTGCCAAACAACTCACTGGTGCTGGCCTGGTAAAAGCGGATTTCTTCATCGGTCGTGCGTATCGCTTCCAACATACGGGTAACGCCCAGACCGGTAATTTCCCCCGTCAGCATCGGCTGCTCCCACGAAGCCGGCACAAAAGATTGCGCGCCAAGGTTGTATACTTCATGTGGCTTGGCGGTCTGCAATGCCGTAACCAGGGATTTCTGGTCCAATAGATCGCCCGAGATCAGTTCGAGCTTGTCTTGCAGATGACTGATCCGTTCAAAGTTAACCGTGCTGCTGCGACGTATCAGCCCGAAAACTTCATAATCCTTCTCCAACAAGAATTCGGCCAGGTATGATCCATCTTGACCGGTAATCCCAGTTATCACCGCACGCTTCTTAGCCATCGATCACTCCTCTTTCAATTTTCAATAATCTTCGACGGCGGGGCAGGAACAGACCAGGTTTCGATCTCCGCGAGCGTTATCCAAACGCCCCACCGCCGGCCAAAATTTGCTTTCAAAAAGCCAGGGGGCAGGCCGGGCAGCAACCTCCCTAGAATAAGGCCTATTCCAGTCCTCCGCCAGCACGACATCAAGGGGGTGCGGGGCGTGTACGATCGGATTGTCATCCCGACGATACACCCCATTCTCGATTTGCCGAATTTCCTCGCGGATAGATATCATCGCCTCGCAAAAACGATCGATCTCGGCTTTGCATTCGCTTTCGGTCGGTTCGACCATAAGCGTACCGGCGACGGGAAAAGAAACGGTCGGTGCGTGAAAACCATAATCGATTAATCTTTTGGCCACGTCTTCAACACTGATTCCTGCCGCATCCCGCGCCCAACGCAGATCCAGTATACATTCGTGAGCAACGCGGCCCTTGCGGCCCTTGTAGAGAATCGGATAATACGGCTCAAGAAGACTGCTTATATAATTGGCATTGAGAATAGCCATTTTAGTCGCCTCAGTTACCCCATTGCCCATCAGTTTCAAATACGACCATGAAATCAATAGTATCGATGCACTGCTCCATGGGGCTGCAGCAATAGGCCCAATCGAAGATTCCCCCCCCATTTCGACCATCGGGTGATTCGGTAAAAAAGCCACGAGATGTCCTGCAACGCCTATAGGCCCCATACCCGGTCCGCCGCCGCCGTGTGGAATGCAAAAGGTCTTATGCAAATTTAAATGGCAGACGTCGACGCCGATTTCCGCCGGCCGGCACAGTCCCACCAGAGCATTCATATTCGCTCCGTCCATATAGACCTGGCCTCCCACTTCATGCACAGCGGTGCAAATCTGGCGAATTTCCTCTTCAAAAACACCGTGCGTCGAAGGGTAAGTGACCATCAACACCGCAAGACGCTCGCTATATTCCACCGCTTTAGCCCGCAGGTCCTTGAGGTCGATATTTCCCTGCTCGTCACATGCGACGACGACGACCCGCAACCCCGCCATCACCGCACTCGCCGGGTTCGTACCGTGGGCTGAAGCCGGGATAAGGCAGATATCGCGCTGGCCCTCCCCCTTCGTCTGGTGGTATTTCCGCACGACGAGCAAACCGGCATATTCACCCTGCGAACCCGCATTCGGTTGTAGGGACACACCTTGAAAACCGGTAATTTCGCGCAACATGTGCTCGAGTTCATTGAAGACCTCGGCATACCCCCTAGCCTGGTCTACTGGTGCGAAGGGATGCACATCTGCGAATTCAGTCCAGGTTATCGGCATCATTTCCGCCGTTGCGTTGAGTTTCATAGTACAAGACCCAAGCGGTATCATCGAATGGACCAGGGATAAATCCTTCGATTCAAGCCGATGCATATAACGCAAAATCTCGGTTTCGGAATGATACTTGGCAAAAACAGGGTGCTGCATAAAACTAGATTCGCGCACCTGGGCCGAATCCAGGGCAACGGCTCCTTCCGTTTCCTCGACAAAAACCTCGCCCCCGAATAATTTCAGAATTTGCACCAAGTCGGCGCCTTGCGTCGCTTCGTTAAGCGCAATGAGCAAATCCCCTTCCCCCAAATCGCGAAAGTTGATCCCCACCTCCCGAGCTTGCTGCATAATCTCAACGGCCTGCGCACCAACGGCCACTCTCAGCGTATCGAAAAACCGGTCATGTACGACGTGGCAGCCTGCGCGTTCAAGTCCTTGGGCCAATTGCACCGTTAGCCCATGTATCTTATTGGCGATCCCTTGCAACCCCTCCGGGCCATGATAAACCCCGTACATGCTTACTACAACTGCAGGCAAGACTTGCGCTGTACATATGTTGCTGGTCGCCTTTTCCCTCTTGATATGCTGCTCTCGAGTTTGCAACGCCATCCGCAAAGCCGGCTTACCCTGGATATCTTCGCTGACACCAATTATGCGCCCTGGCACTTGGCGGCGATACTCCGCCCGGGTCGCGAAAAACGCCGCATGCGGGCCACCATACCCCATGGGCATTCCCAATCGCTGGCTACTACCCACCGCGACATCAGCCCCATATTCCCCCGGTGGTCGCAACAAGCATAAGGCGAGCAGGTCAGTAGCCACGCATACCAAGGTTTGCTGCTCATGGGCCCGAGTACAAAAATCTTCGTATTCCCATAGGGCTCCATCTGTTGCTGGATATTGAAGCAGAGCCGCAAATACCCCGTCGTTGAAATCGTATTCGCGATGATCGCCGACAACCACCTCCCACCCACGGGCTGCCGCCCTGACCTGGACTACGGCGATCGTTTGCGGATGGCAAGCAGCGGAAACGAATACGCGATTGCTTTGATTTTTCTTCTGCACCGCCCTGAGCATCGACAAAGCTTCGGCAGCAGCTGTGGCTTCATCCAGTAAGGAAGCATTGCTCAATTCAAAGCCCGTCAGATCACATACCATGGTTTGGAAGTTCAATAACGCTTCGAGCCGACCTTGAGCAATTTCGGATTGATATGGGGTATATTGCGTGTACCAGCCGGGATTCTCTAAAATATTGCGCTGTATAACCGGTGGAGTTATACAGCGAGAATAGCCCATGCCGATATAACTGTGACAGACACTGTTCTTTGCCGCCAAGCCCCGCAACTTCTGCAATAACTCATACTCTCCCACCGCATCGCCGAGTTCCAACTCGCCTTCCATCCTGATCGACCCCGGAACAGTCTCTGCGATAAGCTGATGTAAATCGTCTACACCGACCGCCCCGAGCATCGCAGTCACATCGTCCCCCCTCGGTCCATTATGCCGGCGAACAAACGAATCTTCATCATGCAAACCGTCAGACATCGCCCTTCTCCTTAATTCACCCTCTTAACACCAGAAGGCACAAACGGCAATCTCACCACTTCGGCCAATCTCTTTTTGCCCCGCATATCAATATGGATCTGGGTACCGAGTTTAGCGGCCCCGCGGTCTAAGTAGGCCAGGCCAATCCCTTGCTTAAGTGTTGGCGAATGAGTGCCACTCGTCACCTTTCCAATCGCTTTACCTTGTCCATCGACGACCAAGTAATCGGGACGGGGAATACCTCTTTCCAACAGCCGAAACCCCCTCAACCTGCGATAGTCCCCCTTTTTGCGTTGATCGGACAAAGCCTTCGCTCCGATAAAATTCTTGTCCCAGTCTATCGTCCAGCCCAGTCCCGCCTGCAAGGGGCTGACCTCTTCGGTCAGCTCATGGCCATAGAGGCAAAAACCCATTTCTGTGCGCAAAGTATCCCGTGCCCCTAAACCACACGGGAGAGCTCCAGTCGCGATAAAATGAGACCACAAATCATTGGCACGTCCTACATCGCATATTATCTCAAAACCGTCCTCACCCGTATAGCCATTTCGGCTGACCAGCACGTCAGCTCCTTCGATCTCGACTTGCATGTAATGATAATAGCGCAAATCGCCCACTTCAGCTCCAGCTATTGTTGTTACTATTCGTCGAGCCTCGGGCCCCTGTAGCGCCAACATCGCCTTTTTATCGCTCAAATTATCAATTTGCAACCTTGTTTTTCCCGTCGCCCATCTGGCGATCCAATGCCAATCATCATAGATCCTACTCGCATTGACCACCAGTAGGAACTCGTGCTCAGCCAACCGATAGACCACTGCATCGTCAATGCACCCTCCTTCTTCATTGCACATCGGCGCATAGAGCATTTGGCCAATAAGCAATCGGCTGATTCTTCCGGGGAGCAGATAATCGAGAAACTCCGCAGCACTCTCCCCTGCGAGCAGGAATTGCCCCATATGCGAAATATCGAACAAACCAGCTTGCTCGCGAACCGCCTTGTGCTCAACCCCAATGCCCTCGAACTGCACAGGCATTTCCCACCCTCCGAATGGCACCATACGCCCACTGGCTGCGATCGCGGCTTCATATAGGGGAGTTCGTCGTAACGGTGCCGCCTCTACCCCCATTGCTAGCTCTCCTTTGCTGCGAGGGTTAATTCCCCCCACAATCGATTCGCTTGCACCGCAAGGTCGCCTAGGTTCCCATTATTGTCGACGACATAGTCGGCACGCGCTTTTTTTTCTGAGGGGTCCATCTGCCGCGCCATCCGCTCCCTTATCTCCGCCTCTTGCAAACCGCCACGCGCCAACGCCCTCGCCACGCGTATTTCCTCATCGGCATCCACTACCACGACTCGATCAAAACGCGCCTCGGAACCCCACTCGTAAATCAGCGATGCATCAAATACGACGACCCCACGACCAGCGCTCTGCAAGGCCTGTTCAAGTTTGCGCCATATCGCGTGCGCCAACGGAGGCCGCATGATCTCCTCAAGTCGCTGACTACCTTGATCAGATACAAATGCCCTTCGGCCCAACTCGCGCCGATCCAACGTACCCTCATTATCGAGCAAATCTTCGCCAAAAGTCTCTTGCAACTGCTGGATAACCGCTGGATCGTCCGCCACTTCCCGGGCGACTAGATCGGCATCGACTCCGAGCGCGCCGCGATCAACCAGCAATCCCGAGAAAGCGGATTTGCCCGAACCGATCCCTCCTGTAATGCCTACCAGCATAAAACCTAAATAACCTCCACGATTGGTAGGATTCTCACTGATAAAGTTAAGGTTTTATACATTATTTTTCATTATAGTACAGTGATATAACGGAGTTTAAGCCACAATCTAAAGTGTGTGAATTACACTGTCAACGAAAGACGATTAGACCATGATCGTCCACATCCCATTGACACTAAAGTAGGTATCGCGTATAGTAATTCTATACAATTTCACTCACCTATACGCGACTAAATAATCTATGGCAATTGTACCCACAGTTATCGAACAAACCGGCCGCGGAGAGCGCGCCTATGATATCTTCTCCCGTCTACTCAAGGAGCGGATCATCTTTATTGGCACTCCAATAGACGACCACGAAGCCAACCTCATCGTAGCGCAATTGCTCTTTCTGACATCGGAAGACCCCAAGAAAGACATTTCACTCTATATCAACAGCCCCGGCGGTAGTCTCACCGCAGGGTTGGCGATCTACGACACAATGAAATATATCCCATGCGATGTGGCGACCCTTTGCATAGGCCAAGCCTATAGTATGAGCGCGATCCTCCTCGCTGGCGGCACCAAGGGCAAACGTCATGCCCTGCCCCATTCCCGGTTAATGCTGCACCAACCCTGGGGAGGAGTGCATGGCCAGGCTTCGGACATAGAAATACACGCCCGAGAGATCATGGAATGGCGCAACCGGCTCAATCAGATCATCGTGCAAGATTCGGGCCAATCCCTCGAACGCATCGAGCAAGTGACCGAACGCGACTACTTTCTATCGCCCGAAGAAGCCATTGACTTTGGCCTAATCGACGCCCTATTGCTCTCGGAGCATGATCGCGTGACAGCTGTAGAAAATTAGCCCACCGCTGGGAAAGCAATCACCTCATCCAAGCTATCTGCTCCTGCTATCAACATAAGCAAACGGTCGATACCGAGTGCGACCCCTCCTGCAGGGGGAAATCCACGCTCCATAGCAACGAGGAAGTCTTCGTCAGCCGGCACCCAATCAGCCACTGAGCGCTGATTGGTTTGAGCAAAACGCCTGCGTTGTTCAGCAGGATCGTTTAATTCCGTATATCCGTTCGTCAGCTCCACCCCGCCGATATACGCCTCCGCCCGTTCAACCACAGCAGGTTGCCCCTCTTTCTGTTTTGCCAGTGCGGCTAGTTGCCTAGGGTAATCCACAAGGTGCACAGCCCCCAAACATGCCAATTCGGGTTCGACCATTTCCACGAGTATCTTATGGAACAAATCCGCCCAAGTATCTTCGGGATTCGCGCTGCCATAACCGAGTTCATTCGCCCGAAGAAATAGCGGTTCCGCCTCGTTGCAAAGCCCTAAGTCAATATTGGCCCATCGCAAGAAGGCCTCGTGTACACTTATCCGCTTCCAAGATGATAGCTCTATCTGCTTCCCCTGCCGAAAGACACTCGACTTTCCCGTGGTTTTTTCGGCAACATATACGAGCAAACACTCGACATCGTCCATTATTTCTTCATAACTGCCATAAGCTCGATACCATTCCAAAAGCGTGAATTCGGGATTGTGCAGCGGCCCAATTTCGCCATTGCGAAATGAACGGGTAATCTGGTAAATACGCTCCATACCAATACCCAACAAACGCTTCATATGCAACTCAGGTGATGGTGCGAGGAAAACGGGCTCGACCGTTTTGCCCTCTCGATACTCCGTCGCAAAAAGCTGAATTTCTTCTTCTTGCGCCGACCCGCGTATAAGTATTGGCGTATCAACTGCGAGAAACCCTCGGGCGGAAAAAAACTGTTGGACCGCATCTATTATAGCCGCGCGCAGAGTCAGGTTGTCCCGTAGTCCGGACGCATCTGCGTTAAACCGCGCCCAATCGCCTCTATCCCAGGTATCGACCGCAGGGGCCAGCACTCGAAATTCAGCAACCCGAAATACCCCGCCTTCAACAACCCCCAACAATTCGGCGATGTCCCCAGCTTTTATCCCATTATATGCTATGCCAAATACAATGTCGATCTCTCCGGATTGGTCTCTCAATACCCCCCTGCCCCCCTCTAGGCGCAGCAGCCGACCCCGCATGGCCACTTCACCGCTCCCGACCTCAGCCACAGATCTATGTGACCACTTCGTTCTCGCCGGATACCTTTCTTCGCTCATCGGACCTCGCATAAAAAAGCCCCCTCCAGCAGCATGAACACTACAGGAGGAGGGCAATATCAAACATCAAATTCAACTTATGGAATCACGCTCTTTTTTTGTTGTATATAAATGTCGGAGGAGCCTTATCCTCAATAAACTCCCTAGTGATCACACATTCATTTACATCGTCTCTGGCTGGGAGTTCGTACATGATCTCGAACATGACCGTTTCGAGTACTGCCCTCAATCCCCGTGCACCCATTTCCTTCTCTTGCGTCAACTCCACAACTTTCTCCAAAGCCCCATCTTCAAACCTCAAATCGACACCATCGATCTCAAACAACTTTTGATACTGTTTTATCAACGCATTTTTCGGCTTGACCAGAATATCCAATAGCGCTGCATCGCTCAACGGGTGCAAGGTTCCGACAACGGGCAAACGCCCTATCAATTCTGGAATCAGGCCGAACTGGATCAAATCCTCCGGCTCCACTCGCGGCAACAAATTATTTTCGTCGATTTCGACTTGGTTTTCAGTATTGCTACCAAAACCCATTGAACGCGTGCCGATGCGATGGCTGATGATTTTATCTAGACCATCATAGGCCCCACCACAGATAAAGAGGATATTTTTGGTATTTATCTGTACCAAAGGCTGTTCAGGGTGTTTCCGTCCGCCCTTCGGTGGGACACCAGATACTGTACCCTCTAAGATCTTTAGCAATTCCTGTTGTACACCTTCGCCCGACACATCACGCGTAATCGAGGGATTACCGGATTTGCGCGCAATTTTATCGACTTCGTCGATGAATAGGATGCCCCGTTCGGCCTGGCTAACGTCGTAATCTGCAGCTTGCAGAATCCGCACCAGAATATTTTCGACATCCTCACCGACATAACCAGCCTCGGTTAATACAGTAGCATCGACAATCGCAAAAGGTACTTCCAAGACACGAGCAAGCGTCTCCGCCAACAGCGTCTTGCCAACGCCCGTGGGACCTATGAGTAAAATATTGCTCTTTGTCAGTTCTACATCGGTTACCCCTGAATACACGCGCTTGTAGTGATTATAGACCGCAACTGAAAGCGCTTTTTTTGCACGCTCCTGGCCGATTATGTGCTCGTCCAAATGAGCTTTTATTTCGGCCGGCTTAGGAAGGGGATTCCCGTTTAGATTCGGTTCCTGCTGGTTTTCTTCTTCAAGCACCTCATTACACAGCCCAACGCACTCATTGCAAATGTGCACCGACGGCCCCTGTATAATCTTCTCAACCTGATCCACTCCCTTGCCACAGAAGGAGCATGCAACATTACGTGGTTTTTTGAGCATATTCCCTTAGAACCTATCGTCGTTTTCGCCTAATGCGATATTTCCATCATCGTTCCCGGCTCCTTCAACACCATCAGTTGGGCTGCTATCGGCCGCAAGATCCTCGTGCCCGGCATCTGTTTCACTTACTTCAGTGGCTTGTTTTTCTTTTACATCTTCCTCACTGCTCTTTTCTTCTTGGCCAGCTTTCATGACATTAATCGCCTGAAAACCCTTTGCCGTACGAGTTACCATAAATTCGACTTCATCCCCTTGAGTCAAGCTTCGATCCCATGAGGAAATATCACGCCAGTGAACAAAAACATCGACATGGCTATCTGTAGAAATAAAGCCATATCCCTTGTCGTTGTTAAACCACTTAACCGCGCCTTTTATCCAGGTATTCTCAGCCAGGTCAATCGGCTCCGTCCCAGCAGCACCGCCCCCGGAACTAACCGTCTCACCCTTAGAGGGATTTACCCCTTCTTGATTCGAACGCACAGGCGACGATCCCTCGCCGTGATCTAACAACTGGGCAAACAACTCCCGCTTGAAAACTTCGCCGCCATCAACGCCCTTCGCGATCCATTCAATAACGGAAACCATACCTATTACATAAGGACTATCCGTTCCGTAGACTTTCCGGGCGTCGCCTATGCGTTCGGCTAATTCGCCCACCAAGGCGCTTTCCAAATGCATTGAACTACCCAATTAACCATTTCCTCCTGCCCAAACGGGGCCTTAAGTTGCAAAAGTGGATGTTACTAAGTAGCACATATATTGCGATTTGTCAACCTATTCTAAACGGTATCCCCTGACCCCTTCATAAACGGTTTGGGAACTCACTTTTAGGATGCCCGTTAACGGCACTGCGATCAACATACCGACAATCCCCATCAACTGACTTCCTACCATCACTACGAACAGAATGACCAGCGGATGCATCTCTACACTTTTAGCAACCACTGTCGGTTGAATAACCACATTATCGATCATTTGAATGATCAAAAACACGACCACTATCTCGCCCACGACCCCGAATTCTCCCCCTGTCGCGAGCGCAGTAATTGAAGCGGCAAAGAAACCGATCAAAGGCCCAAGAAAGGGAATCATATTAGCTAAGCCCGCCAACAAACCCAGCGGCAGTGCATGTTCCACCTCGATCAAGGTCAAACCGCCAATCGCCAGAATAGAAACAACACTCGTCGCCAAAATTTGACCGCGAATATACCCGCCAATTTGGCCATTTATCTGATGGAGCAGATTTAGACATAACTCGAAATGGGCATTGGGCACCAATTCTATCAGGGTACGGATAAGGCGCCTGCCCTCCTTGAGATAGAAAAAAGCCACAAAAGGCACAATAACCACAAAGGTTAAACCAGATACTAGCCCGCCGAGAAAAACGGTGGTTCCCCCTAACATGGTCTCGGTCAAACGCTCTCCATGTTCTTTAACTAAAGCGGGCAGATTGAAATCGCTACCTAGGAAATCTTGAAAAAGAGGTTGGAATTCTGATGCCTTTGTGCTGACTTTAGTCACGATATTAGGTCCGGCACTTCCGAAACCAATACCACTGTGGGAAAACACAACCGGCAGGGCCCCCATTTCGCCGGTAGATTCCCCTCGATGGCCAACATCTATGGCATCGTTCCTGCGATTGCCATAGACCTTAAGCCTATAAATATGCGCGCTTTCATTTTGACCATAGACAACGGAGAGCACATTCTCAGACGCCTGATGACTTTGCGGGGCAAAACGAATTTGCACCTCAGTCTGGCCACCTGATTCAATCTCAAAAGGCAAATCCTTGATGTTCAACAGGGCAAAAGGCTGTGTCTTAGATACGTCCTCCCAAGCGATGTTTTCTACGACTAACGGGCTTTCACCGTTATTCTTTATAACGAAGGATTTATCTATTTTCTCCCGGCGCATAAAACCATCGCTCAACTCGACCATCTCACCGGTCAATTTACCTCCGACCTTAAAAGCCGCGAACCCCAACCCTGTAAACGCCATAACAAAAACGAGCAGGATGCTCCAAGTCCGCTCCAATCCACGCCCTTCCATGCGGTCTACGACCGGAGCGAGAACATAAGCCAAAACGAAAGCCAAGCCGAAAGGAGCGAGAACACCGCGGATCTGATAGATTACCCACAGAATTCCCACGGCTACCAACAACCCGATGATGATCTTGATTTGTTGATTCATGAACTTATGGCCCCAGCCTCTTCACCCTCGGTTTCTCGTCGCCCCAGTCCTGCCCTTTTGTTTTCTTCCCCTACCTGCTTCACCCGCATTCGCGCCTCTTTTAACAACCGGTTGGTATGCCGTAAGCGGACCGATATCATTTGTGAAAGCCGCATTACGATCTTCAACCCCAAGCGAGGATTGCTTTCTATCAATTCGAGCAGATCAGGTCGAAAGAAACCAATGATTCGACAAGTCTCATTCGCATATGCCGAAGCGGTTCGCGGTGATTCGTCGAGCAGGGCTTGCTCGCCAAAGAAGTCTCCGCCGGTCAAAGTCGCCAATTGCTGCTGGACCCCATCCTCACCGACCTGCGTAATCCGCACTTCGCCAGCGACAATGATATACATGCCAACCCCAGGGTCCCCCTCATTGATGATTCCCTCATCTGCGTTCCAATTTCGACGGTGGAGGATACTTTCGATTTTATTAAATTCCCGTCTGCCCAAATCTTGGAATATGGGGACTTTTTTCAACATATCGAAGATATCCGCCTCTTCTTTGTCACGCCGGCGAAAGATATTGCTCCAGAATGGATCAGAAGGCATAGTTTAAACTCCCGCTAATACAGGCAAAACGACCCCTTGTGCATGGGCCCAAGGGGTCGTTTTCTCGTCAATCTCACAATCGGGCCACACCCGCCCCAATCAATTGGATAATGAGGCCTCTAGCTTTTCAGTGATTTGCTGCTTGGGAACGGCCCCAATCAATTGATCGGCCACTTTGCCTCCTTTGAAAATTAGCAAAGTGGGGATACTGCGGATACCAAATTCTGCCGCTGTTTTCTGCGCTGAATCGACATCCAACTTGCAAACCTTGGCCTTACCTTCGTATTCACTACTCAATTCTCTAACGATCGGCGCAATCATCCGGCAAGGCCCACACCATGTCGCCCAAAAATCGACGAGAACAGGCACATCGGAATCTAGTACTTCAGCACTAAAATTGTCGTCTGTCAATGTAATAGGTTCGCTCATAATTCTCCCCTTATCACTCAGTTAAAATATTAAACAAATCATTTGTTTTCAGCACCTTACAGCCACTACATATGGTGTCCCAATGTAATTTCAACACTATGGACTGTCAAGCCTCAGTGCTTTTGGGCAATTCCGCACAATTGTGCGATCAAAAGATCTAAGATTAAATATTCCTGTCGGCGCCCCTGCGACTTCAATCGCCAATCAGCCTCCTTTAACGCACCAAGACCAGCCCAAAACCAAGAGGTCGGACGACTTTTAGCCTGATCCATA
>Ga0233433_10001056_pt1 | contig 27600 bp, 25 predicted proteins | sample SI_122_August201_5_FD_179868 | JGI IMG/M metagenome (GOLD analysis project Ga0233433, IMG submission 179868) | Seawater microbial communities from Saanich Inlet, British Columbia, Canada - SI_122_August2016_100_MG | ecosystem: Environmental > Aquatic > Marine > Inlet | place: Canada: British...
AGCAGTTTTCCAGCGGTTTGCTGGTTTTTTGATTAGATGCCGTGCTGTTGCAAGCGGGCGCGGGCTCTGAGAGGCTGCCTGCACTGCCCTGTTAAATTAATTTAGATGATAACAAGGTAAGATATCGCCACGAAACGTTGCGTCTGACTAGATCTAATGTGTAGTTGAGAGCAAATAGACGATCGGTTTTAGTAAGGTGGTTTTATATGAGGGTTTTGAGATATGAAAGGAAACGTTAAATGGTTAGATGGGAAGATGTTTCTGGCTGAATCGGCTAGTGGACATACCGTTGTTATGGATGGGCCTGAGGAAAATGGTGGCCGCAACATTGGTTTTAGACCGATGGAAATGGTGCTTCTGGGCATGGCGGGCTGTACTAGCTACGATGTTATTCATATCTTAGGCAAGGCCAGGCAGAATGTAACCGATTGTGTCGCAGAAGTTGAGGCTATTCGCGCCGATTCAGTCCCTGCCGTTTTCACAGATATTCATCTTCATTTCCTGGTCACAGGTGTTAACCTGAAACAGGCTCAGGTGGAAAGAGCTATAAAATTATCGTCAGAAAAATACTGCTCGGCTTCAATGATGTTGGAGGCTGGAGGGGTTAAAATCACCTATGACTATGAAATTCGGCAAGCAGCATGAAGAGTCGACCTGGTAGAACCAATGGTATGCGCCATGTGGCCTTGTTTGTCGAGCAATTTGAGCAGGCAGAAAAATTTTATGTCGAATTGTTAGGTATGGAAGTTGAGTGGCGGCCGGACCCGGATAATGTTTATCTGACCAGTGGGAATGACAATCTGGCGTTACATCGAGCAGAGACAACGCCGGGGTTGAGCAATCTGGACCATATCGGTTTTTTCGTTAATGACCTCGATCAAATTGACGTTTGGTATGAGTTTCTTGAAGAAAACCAGGTGACCCTGTTGACTAGACCGCGTCTGCACAGAGATGGAGCTAAAAGTTTTTATTGCAAAGACCCGGCGGGTATCAAGGTGCAGATTATTTTTCATCCGCCTATAGCGGCTCAGGAATAGGGCGACAAGCAAACCAGCTCTGTATTAGAGGGGGGGTTAGATCCAGAATGTGGTTTTCGTCATCAGGCCTGATATCGCCGTCATCACCTTTCTTATGGATGATGGATATTGCCTGCCCCCGTGTGCCAATGCTGTCTGGGAATGTCGCATTTCATCATCGCGCATAGCACCAAGAATTGCCTTCGACTTTTGATCTTGCTCGGGTAGTAATTCAATATGCTTATCAAGGTGTTTGCAGACTTCCTCTTCGGTTGCTGCGACGAAACCAAGGTTGATGGCATCTCCCATTAGGCCTGTTGCCATACCTGTAATAAAAGAAGCTGTGAACCATATTGGATTCAGATAACTGACATGGGAGTCAAGTTCGCTTATTCTATTCTGACACCAGACTAGATGCTGCCGCTCGTCTTCAGCCGCTGCCCGCATATGATCTTTGATGTCAGGGCTTCTTGAGGTGATTGCTTGTCCACTATAAAGTGCCTGCGCGCAGACCTCACCGCAGTGATTGACTCGCATCAGACTTGATGAAAGACGTTTTTGTTCTGTTGACAGGGTTGGTGCATCGTTATTTCTCCAAACATCGGCGTCCGAATCAGCGGCCAGGTTGCCAGCGGTTGTGCGAATTGCTTCGTCCAGATTTAATAACCATTTGTCGATAGTGGAAATATTTCTCATGGCTAAAAGTCTAATCTTGCTCCAGTACGTAAGTGGTAAAACCTTTTTCATTCATTAAATAGGCTCCAAGCTCAGCAGTTTTAGGTTTATCGACACCTACGGTGACATAGACGTGTTCGGTAGATAACTGATTTAGATTCTTCCTGAGGAGGAGTAGCGGGATATTGATACTGCCCGGATGCCTCGTCTGATCCGGGCTATTAAGTACTCTAAGATCGACGATAATGATTTTCGAAGTGGCGAGTGCTCTCATCTCCTTTAAGTCTTTTGTGCTGATATATTCAATAACCGGTTCCATCAGGAGTTCTTCAAATTCTTGAGAGGCGAGGCGCATCAGTGTGCAGGCCGATACGGCCGATACCGTAGCGTTCCTAAGGTCATCACTGACCAGGGCATCCTGGCCGAAGGTCTCCCCGATAGCTAATTCTGCGACCAGTAGGTTTGTGCCATCTTTCTCCATTTCGACTTTGACCCTTCCGGAACGAATCGCATAAAAATAATCCCCGGGATCATTCTGACGGATAATGATGTCACCCTTCTGGTGATGAACCTGCTCAAAGCGTTTAAACAGAGTCTGAATGTTTTTTGGTGGGATGAATTCAAATAAAGGTGTGCTCAGTAATTCGCTCATCCAATCCTTGGTTTCCTCCTGGGTACTGGTTTCGTCGAAATTTTCTAATATTGCTTGCAGGGTTGCCTTGTTGGCGGTCAATATTTCACTGTCTTCCTCGCACACAGCTGAAACGGTGTGAGGCGAACAGTCGTCTATCGGTTGGTTTGCCTGTTTATCATCAGAGCGAAAGATCGACGCATTGAAATTTGCATCCAGTAACTTGATGGCTCCCTTTAATAGCCAATATTGATATTCATCTGTTGTAGATCGCTTAAAGATAAGCGATCCGGGTACAGCCTGAATGAGTTTGCTCTCAGCTATAGCTGCATCTAATTGATTTTCTGTCATGCTGTTAAAGGGTGACAAGTTGTTGATGGCTGAGCGGGTAGTCGTATCCATGTTATTTTGCTGGTTGAAGATTGCCGGCGTATTATAATTGTAGCTAACCCAACTTGATAGCGGTTGAGTGCGATTCAGGCGGTTATCTCAGGGCTTTGCCAGTACCTTTGTTATGGGAAACTTTTTGCCAGGTATCGGTTAGCCTGTTGTGTTGCGCTTGGATAGGTAAGTGCTGATATTGCCCTGGCCTCTAGATCAGGCTGGGGATTTAATTTTTTCAGGAGCTTACACCTGTTTGGCTTTCGCCTCTTTGTAAGGTGACACTGACGTTTTTAGCTAGGGCGATGGCGCCAGGTTTATGAACGGTAATTCGTAAACCAGCGACACCAAAATTAGTCAATATATATTCAGCCACCTGCTCTGCTAGTGCCTCGATCAGCTTGAATGAGGTTTCGCTTATCAATGCGACGAGGTCCTTTGTTAACTGATCATAATCAAGGGTATGGTCTAGTTGATCACTGCTAGCTGCCAGAGAGAGGTCTTTGTAGAGTTCCAGGTCAATAAAAAGTGTCTGCTTTATATTTCTCTCACGGGCATAAACGCCGATGACCGTATCGACCTGCAAGGAGTCAATTGAGATTATGTCTTTCATGGCGAGATCGCTTCTAGTTCGGTCATGGGCCACCTGGGTCGAACCTGGATACTCTGATTCTGCGTGGTGACGTTTTTTAATCGCAGCGCCCCGGTATAAGCGATCATTGCGCCGTTATCGGTACAGAATTTCAGTTCCGGGTAAAATATTTCGACGTTATGTTTGATTGCAAGCTCAGCAAGGCATTTGCGTAGTGATTGATTGGCGCTGACACCACCGGCTATTACCAGGCTCGGGAGGCGGGTGCTGATAAGCGAGCGTTCACATTTTATCCTGATGGTATCGATGGCTGCATCCTGAAATGCTCTGGCTATATCTGCCTTATCTTGATCCGTGGGTCTTTCTATAGCGGCGAGAGTATTTCTAGTATGAGTCTTGAGTCCACTGAAACTGAAGTCTAACCCGGGCTTACTGGTCATGGGCCTGGGGAAAGTGAAACGATCGGTGGCGCCTTGTTTTGCCAGTTTTTCTATTTCTGGTCCACCGGGATATTTCAGCCCAAGCATTTTTGCGGTTTTATCAAAAGCCTCTCCAGCTGCATCATCTATTGATTCGCCTAGTAACTCATAGCTGCCGGCCTGGTGGCAGGCCATTAGTTGCGTGTGTCCCCCGGAAATCAATAGCGCGACAAAAGGGTATTCGGGTGGCTTGCTAGTCAGTTGGGAGGCCAGCAGATGGCCTTCCATGTGATGAATACCGATGGCCGGAATATTTAAAGCCAATGCCAGGGATTGCGCTATGCTGGCTCCTACCAGCAAGGCACCGACCAGCCCGGGCCCCTGGGTAAAAGCAATTCCGTCAAGGTCTTCAAAGCGTGTGTTCGATTCTCGTAAAGCAAGGTCAATCATCGGCAAACATTTTATGATGTGATCACGAGATGCTAACTCAGGTACTACACCACCATAACGTTCATGCAATTCAACCTGGCTATACAATAAATCTGATACCAGCCCCTGATCTGAGTCGTAGATGGCCACGCCCGTTTCATCACAGGAAGTTTCTATACCTAGTACGCGCATGGCTGCTTTTCCGTCATATTGCTGTTAGCTTAAAATTGTACCGCTTAACGCATTCTAATGCCTGTTGTGGTTGTTTTGAACCCATTTTGGAAGCCTTGCCCAGGGTTTTAACGAGGCTTTGCTTTTTGTCATTGATATCGTTAAAATTGCGCCCTCTCATCAATACAGACATCGAATAACTATGCCATTTGTTAAAGTTAAAGAAAATGAACCATTCGATATTGCCTTAAGGCGATTCAAACGATCCTGCGAAAAAGCGGGTGTACTGGCTGAAGTCAGGAAGCGAGAGTTTTACGAGAAACCAACCTCCATCCGCAAGAGAAAAGCAGCTGCAGCGGTCAAGCGTTATGCTAAGAAAGTCCAGCGTGAATCTCGAAAATTAGAGCGTCTATACTAGCAAGTCTCCATCAACGGAGAACGAATGATGGCAAGCACCACAAAGTTTCAGTTGCAGGAGGCGGTGAAGGATGCCATGCGTGCCCGCGACAAACAAAAATTAGGGGCATTGCGCCTCATCATGGCTGAGATTAAAAGAAAAGAAGTCGATGAACGGTGTGAAGTCGATGATGAAGCGGTGTTAACGATTTTAACCAAAATGCTGAAACAGCGTCGCGACTCTTTTTCACAATATGAGGCAGCAGGCAGGCAGGATCTGGCTGACCAAGAACAGTTTGAACTGGACCTTATAGCAGAGTATCTCCCTAAGGCACTTTCTGAAAGTGAAATTAGTGATCTGATTGTAGAGGCAATTACCGAGACGGGCGCGACTGCGATCAAGCAGATGGGTCAGGTAATGGCTCATTTGAAACCTAAACTGCAGGGCCGGGCAGACATGGGCCAGGTAGGTGCTCAGGTAAAACAGAAGCTGAGCTAATTCCGATAACGCGCTTGCTTGTCATGAACAGCGATGCGATGCTAGACCCAAACAAATGACCATGCAAAAACGGTGATTCCCACAGCATTTATTGACGATGTACTTGCCCGAACTGATATTGTTGAGATAGTTGAAAGTCGGGTTACCCTTAAGAAAACGGGCCAGAATTATTCAGGTCTGTGCCCTTTCCATCAGGAAAAATCCCCTTCATTTAGCGTTAGTCAGGATAAGCAGTTTTATTATTGTTTTGGTTGCCAGGCCTCAGGTAGCGCGCTGACGTTTCTGATGGAATTGGAACGACTGGATTTTGTCAGCGCAGTCGAAGTCCTGGCCTCGCGTTTAGGGTTAAGTGTTCCAGATGACAAGCAGCGTCAGTCGTCTGAAGAAAGTCAGCGCCGAAAATTAGTATTGCTTCAGCTCGAACAGGCGGCCGATTTTTATCGTCGCCAGTTACGCAGCCATGCCCAGCGTGACCGGGCAGTTGATTACTTAAAAAACCGGGGTCTTTCCGGGACCATTGCAAGAGATTTTGGGCTTGGGTTTGCACCTGCAGGCTGGGATAACTTATTGAAGGAACTGGCTGTATCGGATGCAGAAGTGTCGCTGATGGTAGAGGCTGGCTTATTAATTGACCAGCCAGAGGAAAAAAAACGCTATGACCGCTTCAGGGATCGAATTATTTTTCCCATTCGAGATCTACGTGGCAGGACAATCGCATTTGGTGGGCGTGTTATTGGTGATGGCAAGCCTAAGTATCTGAACTCGCCGGAAACGTCCGTCTTCCATAAAGGCCGCGAACTCTATGGTCTATATGAAGCCAGGAAGAAACAGGCGAAATTGCATCGTATCCTGGTGGTAGAAGGTTATATGGACGTCGTTGCCCTGGCCCAGCATGGTATTCATTATGCGGTAGCCACCCTAGGGACAGCCACCACGCTTGAACATGTAGAGCGTTTATACCGGCAGGTTTCAGAAATAGTTTTTTGTTTCGATGGTGATCAAGCGGGACGAAATGCAGCCTGGAAGGCACTGCTGACGCTATTACCGTTACTGACTGACGGACGCAGCGCCAGCTTCCTGTTTCTCCCCGATGGAGAAGACCCGGATTCTCTGATTAGGGCTGAAGGCAACCAGGGATTTACCCAAAGATTGCAACAGGCCGAAACACTGGTTGATTGGTTCTTTCGCAAAATCCAGCAGGACCTCAACGAGAAAAGCATCGATGTTGCCACGATATCCGGTAAGGCAGCATTGAGTAAGCTGGCGATGTCACACTTGAATAATATGCAGGAGGGTGTTTTCCGACACTTGATGATCGAAGAACTGGCACAGAAAACCGGTTTGGACAAAGCCAGGCTTGAAGCCGTGACTGCAAAGTATGCGGCTCCGGTAGTGGGCGCTCACTCAGTCGCAGAGGACCACTCGGATGGTCCGCGGGAAGTTGATGAGGCTGTTGATCTGGCGTTGACGCTATTGGTGCTCCAGCCAGATCTGGCACTGGAATTTAGCACTAGCGATTATGAGACGCTGCTGGATCGGTCAGAAGATAATCTGCTTGCGCAGATCGCACTAAGAATTTCCGCAGATGGCTTGACTAGCCCCGGTCAGATCATGGGTTTATTTTCGAATAAAGACCAGCAGAATCGGATTCGGCAGGCTTTTGATCATAAACCTTTGTTAGGCGCAACTGAACTTCGTGATGAATTCGTTGGCCTCGTGAAGCGGAAATTAAACCGGCAGCAGAAGCAACTAAAGAAATTGAGTATTGGTGGCCTGCTGATCAAGAATCCTTCAGAATTGACGGAGTCAGAGCGTCAAATTGTCCGACAGAGTTTCTCCAGCACCAGCGCTAAAACTAGCTCTGACCCAGAATCAGAACCCCGCTAGGCGGTTTTATTAAGGCTATGAATTGAAGCCTATAAGGACTGGCTGAAGAACCATTCCTGTCTGGATAAGGTGTACTTGTAGCGATATAATAGGGTGCTCGCATGGGGATGCATAATTGAGAGGGGTTATGGCCAGTAGTGGGCTAGCGCAGCAACAATCAAGGCTGAAGAGTTTAATTAGCAAAGGCCGGGACCAGGGTTACCTGACCTACGCCGAAGTCAACGATCACCTTCCTGACGACATTTCAGATCCAGAACAGATTGAAGATATCATTGGCATGATCAATGATATGGGCATTCTTGTTCGTGAGCTGGCCCCTGAAACCGATGACTTGATGACCGAAGGGGATAGTACCGATGAGTTGGCAGCAGAGGAAGCTGCAGCTGTATTGGTAGCTGTAGAGAATGAGACGGGTAGAACAACGGACCCTGTTCGAATGTACATGCGAGAGATGGGTACGGTCGACTTGTTGACTCGAGAGGGCGAGATTGTTATTGCCAAGCGTATCGAAGAGGGAATCAGAGGTGTGCTGGAAGCGGCAGGGAAATTCCCTGGTATTGCTGAATCTGTTCTCGATCATTATGAAGAAACACAATTAGAAGAAGGTAAGTTATCTAATTTGTTGTTAGGGTTTTTAGACCCGGCTGAAAATGTGACGCCGGCAGCCCAGGTAGTGCCCGGTGAAGCAAAAAGTGACGATGCCAGTGAAGAAAATACCGGCCCTGATGCTGAATTGGCGGAAGAACGATTTACAGCGCTGCGTGCCCAGGTAATAAAAACCAATCGCTCGATCAAGAGGAACGGAAGAGATTCTAAATTGGTGGCAAATGAATTAGTAGCCCTGGGTGATGCGTTCCAGTTCTTTAAATTCATTCCCAAGGAATACCAGCGAATAGTTGATACTGTGCGTCAGCCGCATCACCAGATTCGGCGCTATGAGCGCCAGATTCTGGCAGTTTGCCTGCGTGAGGGCGGCATGACTCGCAAGGATTTCTTACAGACTTTTATAGGTCAGGAAGAAAACCTGAAATGGGCTTCAGAACAGATTGCCGCGGGTTTTAAGAAGCTCGCTGCTGTTGACGAGGAAATTGTTCGTATCCAGAAAAGGATTCGTTCAGTCGCAGAAAAAAATCAGCTGACTGCTTTTGAAATCAAAGAAATCAATCGACGTATGTCAATCGGTGAAGCAAAAGCCGGCCGTGCCAAAAAAGACATGGTTGAAGCAAACCTGAGGTTGGTCATTTCAATCGCGAAGAAGTACACCAATCGAGGCTTGCAATTTCTCGACTTGATTCAGGAAGGCAATATTGGTCTGATGAAGGCGGTTGATAAATTTGAATATCGGCGTGGTTATAAGTTTTCAACTTATGCCACCTGGTGGATTCGGCAGGCGATTACTCGTTCCATCGCAGATCAGGCCAGGACGATTCGTATTCCAGTCCATATGATAGAGACAATCAACAAACTCTCGAGAATTTCCAGGCAAATGCTTCAGGAAATGGGTAGAGAGGCGACACCTGAGGAACTTGGCGAACGGATGGAGATGCCTGAAGACAAGGTACGCCGAGTATTGAAGATCGCCAAGGAACCAATTTCAACCGAAACTCCGATCGGTGATGATGAAGATTCTAATTTGGGTGATTTTTTAGATTCAGATTCTAACTTGAGTGAGGGTGCGTCTGTTGGCTCTCCCATAGAAGCGGCGACAGCAGAGGGCTTGCGAGATGCTACCCGGAATATTCTGGCTGGCTTAACTGCACGTGAAGCAAAAGTGCTCAGGATGCGTTTCGGTATCGACATGAATACCGACCACACTTTGGAAGAAGTGGGTAAACAGTTTGATGTGACTCGAGAGCGAATCCGTCAGATAGAGGCTAAAGCACTACGAAAATTGAGGCATCCGACCCGATCCGATCAACTGAAAAGTTATCTGGACGAGCCGAATTGACCTATCCTCGATAGCCATCTATTAGAGGCTTTCCTGCCGAATTTGAGTTACTCCATAGAAGAACGAATCCACTGGGTTCGGGCATCTGGTCAATTACTTCAGGGCCAGAGCCTGCGACCGTGTCGCGGTCCTTTGGGTAAGGCCATGACTTATATCTTATCAGTGCTATTGTCATGGCCTGCAGGACCACAGGTGCTCTGCAGGACCATACCAAAAGAGGATTCTAGCCTTTGCCAGGAATCAACGGTGGTAACCTAGTATTGAGCTGATCCACCGTCGACGCTGAGTAGCGCGCCGGTAATCCCTGCGCCTGCCTCACTGGCTAGGAGGACCGCCATGGCTGCGACCTCTTCGACTTTATTTGGCCTTTGAATGGCAGATTCCTGAGAGAAAAGATCAATCATTTCCTCGAAGCTTATGCCCATGGCCTTGGCAGTATTCGGGCCATTGTCTCGGACGATATCGGTGATGATCAGGCCCGGGCAGATGGCATTTACGGTAATTCCCTGTGTTCCGACTTCACGAGCTGTCGCTTTGGTCATACCATTGACGGCGTGTTTTGCAGCGGTGTAAGCCGTTAGAACTGGCTTGCCGTGCTTTCCTTCTATAGAAGATATATTAATAATCCGGCCAAAGCTGTTTGGGATCATTAATTTTAAGGCCCGCCGGGTTCCCCAGAAGGTAGAATAGACATTCCACTTCATTGTTTCATCGAAGGCCTCATCACTCAGGTCAACTGTTGGCTGGAGATCACCCGCGCCACCGGCGTTATTAACCAGTATATCCAGTTGTCCAAAGTGTTCGGCTGTCTTGTCGACAAAGTTTTCAACCGAGTCCTGGTCCATGGCGTCGCCCTGAATGAAAACCAGGCGATCCCCAGCCCCTATTTCGGCAACGGCTTTTTGGGCTTTTGTGGGATTTCTGGCCATGATGGCAACCGAGGCACCTTCTTCAAGAAAAGCTTCGGCTATAGCTCTCCCGATTCCTGCAGAACCGCCGGTAACGGCAGCAATTTTTCCATCTAATTTCATCGCTATTCCTTATGTAAGTAAATTAAATCCATCTAATTTTTCGATTGAAGTTAATGCATTGCCGAGAAGCGTCTCGCCAAGTTTTTTGCCACGCTCATTGGCCGTATCCAGGGCGCTACAGATAATAACGGCATAGCATAAAAAATATAGTGTGCAGTATCGATAGCGTTCTCGACAAAGCTGTAATGAATAGGGATTGCCTTGGCTGGTTAACTGCTGATGATAGTAGGCTACCCAGTCACGGTCATCCAGAACTGCTTGGCTGGGGCTTTGACTGAGAAAATAAGCCAGATCGTGCTCAGGAGCCGACTTACATAGAGCCTGGAAATCCACCAAGGCGACATGGTCTGAACCGAACATGAAGTTATCCAGACGCATATCCCCATGGGCAATACATAAAGGCCCAGCCATGATTTGATCGAGCAGTTTCTCTATGTGATCAGGAAGGTTGTTTGCTTTTAGAGCGGTTTGAGGATCGACTAAATGTGGGAATTTCTCAGTCACCACAGGCCAGCCAGCAGTAAAACCTTCAATCATGCCTTGTATCTGGAAATCTGTATTATGGTGAATGATGTCGGTGAGATGGTCTGGTTGCCAGGTAGAACGGTGGAGGGTAGCCATGGTATCTATTACCTGTTGGCATTCGTCTATAGTACAGCCAGCCACCTGATCGCCAGAACGGTAACCCTGAAGGTCTTCCAGCAAGAGAATAAATGCTTTGCTGTCCGGGTCAAAGGAAGCATGAAAACACTTTGGTGCCCTTATTGGTACCTCCTCTAATACCTGCGTATAGAACTGAACTTCACGTTCGTACATTTTAAAAAGATGAGCGATAGCTCTGTTTTCAGGAGAGGGTGATTGAAATTTAGCGATCAGGGAGTTAGGACAGTTTGTACCTGCGAGTGTTATTCGGGTCACCAGGCCGATGATGCCGATACCTTCGCCGAGAGGCTCAATCTGAAAATTTGAAATATTGCAATTGAGTGCTTCTTCCAGCCATTGTTTGTTGAGCTGCTTGATACTGACTGGAAAGGCAGGCATGTTAGGTGTCCAATACGAGAACGAGGTTGCTTAATGAATAGCCAAGTATACCGATCATGTGATAATCGTTCCAGACGGCTACAGTATGTTAGATTGCTTAATATACGGGTATTTCGGTCCTTTTTAGCTTTGGTTAATTCACTATGAATACGGTCAACGATATGTTGTTCCATTTTACTGATGAACAGCAGCAGTTCAGAGACAGCCTACGGCGATTTTTTAAAGACACTTCTCCAGTCACATCGGTTCGTGATCTTATGGAAACGGAAAATGCCTGCGACATGGAGGTGTGGCGGCGATTAAGTGATGAATTGGGTTTGCTGGGATTAATCATTCCCGAGCAGTATGGCGGTTCTGGTTTCGGCATGATGGAAATGGGCATAGCCATGGAGGAAATGGGCAGAGCACTTTACTGTGGCCCGTATTTTTCCAGCGCTATGATGGCGGCAAAGGCCATTGAATTAATGGCCTCTGAAGAACAGAAAACCGGGTGGTTGCCTGATATTGCTACTGGAAAATTGATAGCGGCTCTGGCTGTGGCTGAGTCAAGTGAATCTGATTTGATTGATTCTGTGCAGACTGCTGTTTCAACCGCGGGTGGTTACCATCTGACTGGAAGGAAAAAGTATGTGGTTTCAGGTTGCCAGGCAGACTTGCTGCTTGTCGTCGCTCGCCAGCCAGGAACGACCGGGCTTGCTGGATTGTCTCTTTTTGCTGTATCGCATGATGCTCAAGGTTTGTCAAAAAGGAGCCTGTCGGTCATGGATAGAACCAGGAAACAGGCAGAAATCGAGTTAGATAAGACTCCAGCAGTACTGCTGGGTCATTATGGTGAGGCAGGTGTAAAGCTACAGCAGGTGCTTGATTTGTCAGCTATCGCCCTTGCTAATGAGATGGTTGGTGGTGCCGAGAAGCTTCTCGAGGACATTTTAAATTACACTCAGGTCAGGGTTCAGTTCGGACGGACTATAGGGTCGTTTCAGGCTATAAAGCACCGCTGTGCGGACCTCCTGTTGGCGGTGGAGTTAGCTAAATCGGCAGCCTATTTTGCTGCCGAGTCGGTGGGTAGAGAAACCGAAAATTTAGCTGTAAATGCAAGTATTGCTAAAGCTGAGGCCAGTGAAACTTATTTGTTAGCGGCTCTGGAAACAATCCAACTCCATGGCGGTATTGGTTTTACCTGGGAAAATGATACCCATCTTTGGTTTAAGCGAGCCAAGTCATCAGAGGTGTTACTGGGTGACCCCAGCTGGCACCGGAAACGATTGATAGACGAATTGGTCAGGGCATCAGGAGATCAGGTATGAGTTCAGCAACCCTAATAGAAATAGCCGAGCAGGCCCGCGATTGGTTACACGAAAACTGGGACCCTGAACTAGATCTGGTGGTGTGGCGAAACCTTTTGGCCGATTCTGGATGGGGGGTTCCTGACTGGCCAAGAGAATGGTTCGGCAAAGAGCTGAGCACGGCTGAATCGTCAGTCGTTGAACAAGAGTTTGTGGCACTTGATGTGGTGGGTGTGGCCAAGACCGGCATACGAATGCTGGCTGCCGCTACCTTGCTTGAGCATGGCACGGATGAGCAAAAAGGTCAGTTTCTGCGTGGCATACTCACCGGAGAAGAAAGCTGGTGTCAGTTGTTTAGCGAACCCGGTAGTGGCTCGGACCTGGCAGGAGCAATAACGCGAGCAGACAAGGATGGCGATTGCTGGGTCGTTAACGGCCAGAAGGTCTGGACCACCAGCGCACATCATGCGGACTGGGGATTGCTCCTGGCTAGAACCGATTGGGACGAACCAAAGCATAGAGGCCTGACCTATTTTGTTATCAATATGCATCAGCCCGGCGTTCGAGTGTTACCGCTGCGTCAGATGAATCATCATGCATCCTTTAATGAAGTCTTTATGACCGATGCTCATGTGGAAACAGCCCACCAGGTGGGTGCTTTGGGTGCAGGCTGGCAGGTTGCTTTGACTACGTTGGCACATGAACGAAGGAGGGCAGATGGCCTAAGGCCGCTGGCTGTTGCTGCAGATGCCAAGGCTCGCCGGAAAGGTCGAATATATGAGCAGGAGCAGCATGAAACTGAATCGGTGATGGAACCGTATAAGTGGTATCCGCAGCGTGCAGGTAGAGTTGATCTTGCGTTGCCCAGAGCAATTGAAACAGGAAAGATAACCGACCCAGTAGTGGTACAGGAACTAGCAAAATTGATCATCCTGGCTCGATCATCGCAATGGACCGCGAAACGAGCCCGGGCAGGCCTGGCTGCAGGCAGGAAACAAGGACCAGAAGGGAGTCTGGGAAAGCTGGCAGCCAGTAATGTTGCTAAGCTGGCCGCCCGCGTTCACACCCTGATTGCCGGTGCCGATGCCATGCTTGAAGGCACAGATTCTCCGAGGCAGGGCGTGATTTCAGAAATTCTGATGTCGACCCCAGCTGTATCAATTGCTGGCGGTACGGATGAGATTCAGCGCAATATCATAGCTGAAAGAGTTCTTGGAATGCCGAAGGAGTCACGCTCTGATACCGGTCCTTTTCGAGACGTGAAGCGAAATTGAGAGACCTTGCTTAAGGGTTTTGCCAGACTTTTGCTCTATCAAGTGCCTCCCGATAATACTTTAAGCCAAATGTTAAGCAGATGATTGCGACGCTGTAGTTTATTACTGCTAGCAGAGAAATTGATTTTCCCAAGGCCAGTTCGCTGGAGAACAGGAAGTCACTGCAGATAGCCGGCAGTGAGGGAGCAAAGCTATAAGATAAAAAGTTAACAGCGATTAAGTAAAAAGCCACCATCTGGCCCCTTAACTCATTGGGCGAGATCAGTTGTAGAGTGGTGATGATTAAACCTGGCGGTATGGCCATGCAAAAGGTGACCGGTATCAATAATGCCAGGGCGATATAGGGGTTTGGTACCAGTGTCAGTACTGTGGCAAATGGTAACAGTACGATGGTGCTAGCCAGTACTACCCTTAGGGTCGCATCTGATTTTTTTTGGCGGATAAGCCAGCCGGCAAATAGTCCGCCACTGATGCTGCCGCCGATACCAAAAACCAAGGCGATGAAGCCATATGAAAGGCCTATATCGGTTCTCGACCAGGCATGATTACGGACAAAGTATTCAACCAACCAGGAAAATAATGACCATCCCTGGGTCGCCAGACAGAGATAAGCAAGGAAGACCAGCGTGAAAAACCGCTTCCGGCTTTTGATAAATTGCCAGACCTCTGGTAAAGGCACTGACTTAGATGATTCGAATTGTTTGCCCTTCCTGGCAGGTTCTATAAGGAACCACATGGCCAGAGCCACTAAAAGACCAGGCGCACCGACAATGATCAGCACCATCTGCCACGAATACACCTCTCCCAGCAGCGGCATAACCAGGTTTGGAGTTGCCTCAAGATAGTCAATGAGAGGACCTCCCGCTATATTTGCCAGGCCCTGACCAATGAATGGAGCTGAAGCAACGACACCAATCGCCAGCGGCAGGCGGTCTGCCGGGAAGTAGTCAGCCAGGGCGGAATTAGAGGCGGGTCCCAGTGTGGCTTCTCCTACCCCTACTCCCATTCTAGCGATAAATAAATGCCAGTAGTGATTAGCTGTGCCGCAGAGCATGGTCATCGCGCTCCAGCTGGCAATCCCTGCGGTCATTATATTAATGCGGTTAAATCGATCGCTCATCCTGCCGGCTGGATAGGACATCAAAGTGTAAAAAAGTGCAAACGCAAAGCCCATTATCAGTGATACCTGAGTATCGCTGATGCCGCCCAGGTCGCGCTTAAGAGGGCCGACCATAACGTTTAGGATCTGCCTGTCAATAATCGAAAAGGTCGAAGCAAGGGTGAAAATAAAAATAACGTACCAAAGGTATCTTGAAGACAGGTTTGACGACGGGTTGGAAGAGGTATGTAACATCAGGTTATTCTTTTTTTAGTTTATTGCAGCTTTTTGGTTTGTAGGGATGATTCTGGAATCGAATTAATAGCACTAGCGGCAGACTTGCTCTAATCGAATTAGTAGGGTGCGTCACCCTGGATGGTAACCCGCTCCATCTGTCTTGTGCTGGGCCAGTAATCTGCTGCGGCGAAGTGCTGTACAGCTCGATTATCCCAGAATGCCACAGAATTTTTTCTCCAGCGGAAACGACACTGTATATCGGGATTCCAGGCTGTGAGGAAAAGTTCGCTGAGTAATTTATCAGATTGCTCGGTATCAAAACCGTCCAGGCTTCTGGTAAAGATCTGGTTCACATAAAGGGACTTACGACCACTTACGGGGTGCGTTCGAACAGTAGGATGCTTTACTGGTGGGTAAGACAAGGCAATGGCTGCGATATCTTCTTCGTTAGCGCCCTTGACTCGCATGTTGTCCAGAAAGGCCTGATTGTCATGGCAAGCCAGGCTGATTTTGATTTGAGTTTTTGTTTTATTTGGCAGTTTTTCGTAGGCAAGTTCCATGTTGGCGAATAAAGTATCACCGCCTACCTCCGGGACCTCTCTAGCGAGAAGAATGGATCCCAGAGAGGGTTTTTTTCTCCAGGTGACATCAGAGTGCCATTTGTTGATTTTGGGGGGGTGCAGTGGGTCGTTATTGAGCTTAATGATTTCTGGATGCTGGGCGTTATTATCGGTAAATGGATGTATTTCAAGTTCACCGAATCGGGCGGCAAATGCAATATGTTGTTCGGCAGTGAGTGCTTGGTCTCTAAAGAATAGAACTTTCCGTTCTACCAGCAACTCCGTCAACCAGTCGATGATGTCAATTGATAGGGCATGACTGAGATCAATGCCCTGAATTTCTGTGCCAATGGCCGGTGACAGATGCTGTAACTTAAAACTCTCCCAAGGGGCTGTATTAGTTAGGGGCTGCATAATCTGACCCTTACTGTTGGTGTCTGTGCATGTCATATTAGCTTATATCATTTAGCCGATCGAAACTGCTGCAGTGATCTACTTAGTGCCAACATTGTATTCAGGTATTAGTTTCCTGCTGACCGAATTAGTGATCAAATTGATAAATTTCGATCAAGCAAGGCGTGCAGCCTTTCCCAGTGCCTCTCGGCGCTGGCTTTGTGATAAATCTCGCCTCTGTCGGGAAAAGCGAAGCCGTGTTCGGCACCTGGATACCACTCTAGGCGATATTTAATATCAGTTTGTTGTAACTGGTCCTGCAATTGATCTATGGTTTCCTTCGGAGCATAAGGGTCTATTTCAGCGCAGGCAAAATACATCTCCCCGGTGATGTTTTTGGCGGATAGATGAGGGGAATCTGCTCGGTTGGTGACAAGGTTAGCACCATAGATTGAGGCTGCGCAGAGAATGCGATCATTAAAGACAGCTGCAGCCTTGAAAACGAACGGTCCACTCATGCAGTAACCTACGGCTCCGATTCTTGATGCATCGGCCTGGCTTAGTCCGTCTATATAATGGAGCATCGCCTGGGTGTCAGCCATAACCAGTTCCAGGGACAGGTGGTGGGTCATTTCAAACATTTTTTTCATGCCCTGGTCAGTTCTCTCAAACACGAACTGCCGGGATTTACGATAATATAGATTGGGCAGGATTACGCAGTAACCGGTAGTCGCGATCCTTCTGGCCATATCATGTAACTCTTCTCTCTTGCCGGGAGCATCCATGAAAAACAGAACCACCGGGAAGGGACCATTTTCTTCAGGATGGGTAATAAAGGTATTCATATCACCATCTTTGGTTTGGATATCAACGTGATGCTCAATCATTTAAATCTACCTTCAGTAAATAAAACCATTGTGAAAAGTCAGCTTAAAGTCATTTATAACCAGGACAATCAATATTTCCTGCGCAGAGTTTCTTGGGCCTAATTAGGGCTATCCCTGGGTATCATTCGGGTTACCAGCAGGCTTTGATAGTGTCGCTGTATAGCGGTGATATTCCTTCATTGCCTTGTAACCGAATATTAATGTGATGAATAGACCGCTTATTAGCACCAGGCCAGTACCGGTGGTCGTTACGGCATCAAGTTCTCTGTCCGTGGTAATAAAACCAAAAGTAGCGACCAGGGTGGCAAAGCAATAGGTAATTTTAAAGCTCAGCACCCCCTTGCCCTTGAATAGGAAAAACACTGCCTGTTCGCCGTAATAACCTTGTGCGATGATAGTTGAAATGGCAAAAAACCAGGCTGCAAAGGTCACCAGGTAGATGCCTAACCAGTCATGAGTCTGGTTAAACGCATGGGCGGTAAGAGAGGCCCCATTATAGGATTTATAAACGCTATGATTTTTTTGCCTGGGTTGGTCGAGGCTGTTGACGTCATTGAAGTATGCAATGTGACCATTATCGGTTGAGCTAATATCGCCGTGCACGCGAACTAGGCTGTCGTTATCAGTTGTGACAATAATAAAAACGGGAGTAGTTCCGTCTTGGCTGGTGGAAAATCCCGTAATAGGTGTTGGGGGAAGTTGCCAATTCGCTGCTGACACTTCAGTAAAATCAAGTGTTTCCGTAAATTGCCCGTCAGCCTCCCGGTTCCATACCCCGGAAGACAGTATGATAAGCCCGGTGATAGTGCAGACGATGAGGGTGTCGATGAAGGGTTCAAGACCTGCTACGATGCCCTCCCGGACAGGTTCGTCTGTTTTTGCAGCACTATGAGCAATTGCCGAAGAACCCAGGCCAACCTCAGAGGAGTACAGAGCTCGCTTCATGCCCCAGAGCATTGCGGAGCCCATAGTCCCGCCTACGAAAGCTCCACTGGCCTGGGTAGGATTAAATGCTGAATCGATGATGGTGGCAAAAATAGAAGGCAGGGATTCGATGTTCAGTACCAGAACATAACCTCCAGCGATGAGATACATTACGCACATAATGGGTACGATGACGGCGGTAACCTTGCCAATTCGTTTTATACCGCCAATGATGACTAAACCTACGGTGATCGACAGTATCGCGCCAACCAGTAGTCTGGGCCAGCCAAAAAAGGTGTGGGTTAAATCGGCAACGTTCCAGGACTGAAACATATTGCCACCCGTGTACGAGCCGATAATAGTGGCTATGCAATAAATTGCACCGATAAAAACCCCCAGCCTGGGTAGCCCCAGTTCTGCAAAAGCACGTTTGGATACCCACATGGGTCCACCTCTGGGGTTAGCTGGGTCATCGAGGTTGCGATACATCATGGCGAGAGTGACTTCGGTTACTTTTAGTGCCATGCCGATAACGCCAACAACCCACATCCAGAAGAGGGCGCCAGGCCCACCTAAGGAAATTGCGATAGCAACGCCGCCTATATTACCAAGGCCAACCGTCGACGACATGGCTGTTGAAAGGGCTTGGAAGTGACTGATCGCACCTGGGTCATCAGGGTTATCATAACGTCCGAATGTAACCGGTAATCCGTGGGTCAGCGCCCGATACTGACAAAAGCCACTCCAGATGGTGAAAAGTATGCCCGCAGCGAGAACGATATAAAGTACATTATCACTCCATAAAAAGCTGTTGATGTTCTGAATTAGTTCCATGTCCCGCAAACTCCAATCGTAGGCGCAGGTACAGTGTAACAGTTATCTCCAAATATCCAGGTCGATGCTGAAGGGTTGTGACTGTTTGCAGGATTGCTTTAGGGCGCGGCTAAAGGTTTGTGGGATGATAGGATTTTAAGCAGGGAGCTTTCTGAGGAGGATTTTGGTGAGACTTGAAAACAAAGTTGCTGTTGTCACCGGAGCAGGACAGACCGCTGGGATAACGGTTGGTAATGGCCGAGCGACAGCATTGCTGTTTGCTCGGCACGGAGCAAAGCTGATGCTGGTGGATAGAGACGACGCCAGCGTCAAAGAAACCGCTGAACTGATTAAGTCTGAGGGGGGTGAGTGTTTGATCCATGCTATGGACGTAACAGACGCTCGTGCCTGCTTGGAAATGATTAAAATTTGCCAAGCGCAGTTTGGCCGAATCGATATCCTGCATAACAACGTTGGAATTGGTGCTGGAGACCGAGGTGTGACTCATCTCACTGAGGAGAGCTGGGACAGAATTATGGACGTTAACCTGAAGAGTATGTTTTTAACGGCCAAGTACGCTATTCCGGTCATGAGAGAGCAGCAGGCAGGCGTTGTTATAAATATTTCATCAGTTGCGGCGATTGCTGCCAGCAGCATGTTGGCTTATAAAACGTCGAAAGCTGGCGTCATTGCCTTGACCCAGCAGATTGCCGGTGCCAATGCTCGTTACGGAATAAGGGCAAACTGTATCCTGCCAGGCCTGATGAATACGCCGATGGCGGTAGAGGGCTATTCTCAATTGCGAGGCGTGCCTCGAGAGCAAGTGGTTTCTGAAAGAGACGCGAGGGTTCCCCTGGGTAGTAAGATGGGGACAGCCTGGGATGTAGCGCATGCAGCCTTATTTCTAGCCAGTGATGAAGCAGGTTTTATCACGGGTGTTAATTTACCGGTCGATGGTGGCCAAAGTATCAGGATAGGTTAGCCCGATAAGCGTGCGCTTGGGTAAGTCTTGCAATAAGAGGTCAGAGGGTACACCGCCCGGCATTTTTAAAACCCTTTCTTTAGTTAGGCACAAGTTCAGAAGTGGAGCCTTTAGCAGGAATTGGCGAGTAGGAAAAAGGCCTGATAGCTTTGCGGACGCGCATTTGCTGTTACCTGGAAATGTGCGAAGATTTAAGCACTGCGTTTCAGGAGAGTTGCAATGTCTGTATCTGAGGGCGTCAAGAATTTTGAGCGTGACAAACAAGGCCGTGCCTATGGAAGACCCGTCGCGACCAGTGATGAGGAACTGGTTCGCGTTGGACCAGGTACCCAAGGCGGAGAATTGCTGCGCCGCTATTGGCAACCTTTTGCATTATCGGGGGATGCCACTTCGCAGCCAAAACGGGTGCGCATATTAAGTGAAGACCTGGTGTTGTTTCGTGATGGTGCCGGCCAAGTCGGTCTGCTTTATCCTCGCTGTATGCATCGGGGAACAGACCTGATCTACGGAAAGGTCGAACAACAGGGTATTCGATGCTGCTATCACGGCTGGTTATTCGGTGCTGAAGGACATTGCCTGGAAATCCCAACAGAAAAAAACGAAACGCTGCGCGATAATATCCGCCAGCCCTGGTATCCGGTAGTAGAGGAATTTGGTCTGTTATTCACCTATATGGGGCCGCCGGACCGAGAACCTCAGTTTCCGACATTTTCTATTGCTGAAGACCTTGGTCCAAATGAAAGAATCACGGCCTACCGCTCCGAGTCGGGGCCAAATGGTCCACACCCGAAGATAGCCGCCAGGAGTGACTATAATTGGTGGCAAATGTATGACAATTGGATGGACCCATTTCACGTTTGTGTGCTGCATTTTTCGATTAACGGGCCGCAGTTTTCACCTAATTTGGGAATTCTGCCGGAAGTGAAATTCGAACAGACAGGTGACGGTGTAATATCAATTCAAAAGCGTCAACTCCCTGATGGACCGGTACAGCAGCGAATTAGTCAGGTGATTATGCCGAATATGAATTGTACCGCCGGGGTGACTGATGAAGATCTGGGTCGAGCTGGCATTAGCTGGACGTTGCCTTTAGATGATACTAATTATGTTTTATTTGGCCTGGCCCGGATAAATAAGGAAAACCCGCCCAGTGGTAGCGCTATTCCAATGCTTGAAGACCATTGGGGTCCGGCTCATGGCAAGCCGTTCAGCGAGTGGTCACTTCAGGATCATCAGCAGTGGCAGACAGATTACGTTGCACAGAAAGGACAGGGTGATATCAGTCTGCATAGTGAAGAACACCTGATGGCAGGAGATAAGGGAACCGCACTATCACGGCGTTTGTTTCGAAAATTAGCTGAAAGTGTTGCCAAGGGAGAGGATCCCGTGGGCGCTGGGGCAAACAAGGCTCGTAGGGTTGAGATTTTGGCGGGCAATTCGCTACTCGATCCTGAAACAGGAGAATGTATTGCAGGCTATGCTTCACGAGTCTGATTTCAGAGTCGTGTCCAAGTCCTTGAGAGGGTAGCTGTCTTGCGGCCCAAAGGTTGCGGCTCAAAGGTTGCAATGGAAAGGTTGCCATTGAAAGGGCCAGATGGAGCAGCAGGCTTTGTTTTTATATCTAGCTAAAAGTTTGGTGAGTGTGGCCGGCGAATTCGGTAGGCTCTGATCAGCAGGGGGTTAGGGTCTGTTTTCAGGCCAGTTCATCGAGCAAAGCACTAGTAAGATTCTCCAGGGTGAAAGGCTTTTGTAGCAGCTTCCATTTTTTGTCTATTTTAGTGCTTTCTGTACTCTGCGATGCATAGCCGGACATAAATATGCATTTCAGGTCTGGATACTCAACTAACGCTGTTCGTGCAAATTCGGGGCCACTGGATCCCCCCGGCAGGATCACATCTGACAGTAGGAGATCAAACGATGTTGCCTTTGCCAGCGCAGCCTCAGCCTCTGAGACTCGGCTGGTCGTTACCACTTTGTGACCAAGCTGACGTAACATTTGAGAGACCAGTCTGCGCACACCTGCGTCGTCTTCTAGCAGTAGAATTTGGCTCTGTTTAGGTTTTCTATTGTCCAGTTTAGCGCCAGTCTCTGAGATGCTGCTGTCTACCTTATCGGCGCGCTTCAGGTAGAGGGTCAAGCGGGTGCCCTCGCCAGGTTTGCTGGAAATCTCGATATGACCATCGGACTGTTTGACGAAGCTATAGACCATTGAAAGGCCGAGCCCAGTACCAGCACCCACCGCCTTAGTTGTAAAGAATGGTTCAAACACCTGCGATAGTGTGTCCTCAGTCATACCGTGACCATTATCTGACACCGATAATGAGACATAGTCACCGCTTTTAATGTCTGTATTGATTGGGAATTCATCGATATGAGGTTTTATATAACCATCTTGCTCTTGCTCTTGCTCTTGCTCTTGCTCTTGCTCTTGCCCAGCGGTTATAGAATCAGCATCCAGATAGGTATTTGAGCATTCAATGGTCAGCAAACCCCCTTCCTGCATCGCATCCTTGGAATTTAGCGCCATATTCAGCAGGGCATTTTCTACTTGGCTTGCATCAGCAAATACGGGCCAGAGGTCATTTTCAATGTTGTACTGGATGTCTATAGTTTCGCCCAGTGAGCGCGCAAGCAGGACCGATATGTTGCCGATAAGTGAGCTTAGGTCAATAGAACATGGATCTAAATGATGCTTCCTTGAAAATACAAGCAATCGACGCGTTAACTCAGCAGCTCGAGTGGAAGCGCTTAAGATAGCCTCGATATTTTCACCGGCATCACCAATTCCTTCGCTGAGAAGCTGCGCATTACCCTGGATGACGGCTAATATGTTATTAAAGTCATGTGCGACACCACCTGTTAATTGACCTACCATTTCCATTTTCTGCGATTGTCTTAGCTGGGCCTCTAATCTCACTCGCTCGGTGATGTCTTCAAGTGAATAGATTATCCTCGACCAGTCTTGCTGATGCGCTGGTGGCACAACGGTCTGGCGGCGAATGATGATTTCCTTGCGGTTACCATCGATGTCGATCGTTTCTATAACTGAGCTGAATTTGTGATTCCAGAAATCTATTAGCGTGTCTAAAAAGGATTCCAGCTCTTCTTCAATGACTTCCTCTGCTGTGCTATGTTGCAAAAGAGTCTCAACGGACTCTTCATTAAAGAGCTTAACCGCTGCACTACTGACTTCCAGGACTTTTGTTGCTTTATATGCTTTCCTGAGTAGCCCTGGATTTTCATCAAAGTAATGACGCCAATCATCGACGCCTTCGATGCTATCGAGCATTTGCTTAGCGAGGCTCCAATCATCTACCCAAATTGCAACAGGAGATTCATCAAACAATTCTCTATAATGGTTTTCGCTGGGTTCTGGGTCGCCCATAGCACCGTCAAGGCGGTTGTCAGATGAAACAAGGCCATTCTCTTGATCTTGTTTCAAGTCAGTGACTTTCATTCTGAATTAACCCTTAGATAGATCCTCGGTGCGTTTAGGTGGCTCCTTGAGGATATTAATCAGTATGGGAGATTTTGCGTGGTATTGCTAGGCAATTAGAACCCTCTGTGTTTATTTTTTGGTTTCTGCTGGTATGGATATTAGGGTGTAACTGAGGTGGATCGGATTCTAGTCTGTTTTACCATTAGAAGGACAACAGCTAGGCGCTGGGTCAGATGACTCCTTGAACCAACCAGGAAGACTTCAGTTTGCTTAGGGTTGCTGAACCCGTCTTATTGTCCGTTGTTCCTGCCGGTACATAACCCAGCCTGAGATCACAACCCCGAGACCGACAATGGTGATGATGATTGTTGCCAGGGCATTTACATCAGGTGTTACTCCTAATCTTACTTTTGAAAAAATGACCATAGGCAGGGTGCTGGAACCGGGACCGGAGACGAAACTGGCGATGACCAGGTCATCCAGTGACAGGGTAAAGGCCAATAACCAGGCCGCCAGCATTGCCGGTGCTATTAATGGTAGTGTGATATCGAGGGTAACCCGAAAGGGATGCGCTCCTAGATCTGTCGCGGCCTCGATTAAGGACTTGTCTAAAGTAGCCAGGCGTGACTGAATAATGATAGCAACAAAAGCCATGGAAAAAGTGATGTGGGCGATAATGATGGTTAGGGTTCCTCGTGAATCAGGCCAGCCGATCAGTTGTTCGCTGCTGATGAACACCAGCAGCAGGGACAAGCCAGTTATGACTTCAGGCATGACCAAGGGGGCCGCGATTAGCCCGGTGAATAAAAGCCTACCTTTGAAAGTATTTGTTTGCGTCAGCGCCAGTCCAGCAAGTGTACCCAGGAAAGTCGCCAGGGTAGCGCTGATCAAGGCGATTTTAAGGCTTAGGAGGGCAGCGTTAATAATCTGTTCGTTCTCGAACAAGGCGCTGTACCAGCGCAATGAAAAGCCATTCCAGACAGTGGGTATGCTGGAATCATTGAATGAATAGATTACCAGGACTGCAATGGGTACATATAAAAACGCGTATCCAAAGAACATAGCGGTAGTGACGAAATAAGACCGCTGTTTCATGGTCCGTCCTCCTGGGCAATTTGATATCGCTGTAGCAACATAATCGGGACCAGCAGAATTATTAATAAGATGGTGGCAACTGCCGTTGCTACCGGCCAGTCACGATTGCTATAAAATTCATTGAATAGTTGCCGGCCTATCATCAGTGAATCAAGGCCACCAAGTAGGGCGGGAATGACATACTCGCCCATTGCTGGGATAAACACGAGAAGACAGCCTGCTATAACACCCGGTAGTGACAATGGCAGTGTGACGTCGGTGAATACGCGATACGGGCTTGCACCAAGGTCAGATGCTGCCTCTCTCATGGAATTATCCAGCCGCTCAAGACTCGCGTAAAGGGGCAGAATCATGAAAGGCAGGTAGGAGTAGATGATTCCCAGGTAAACGGCGGTATCGGAGTATAACATTTTCAGGGGCTGCTCGATGAGGCCGCTCGCCAGCAGTGCAGTGTTGATTAACCCATGGGTGGAAAGCATGCCCATCCAGGCATAAACCCGCAACAGGAAGGAAGTCCAGAAGGGAAGAATAACAAGCATTAACAGGATGTTTCGCTGTACTGGTTTTGCTCTGGCGATACCATAGGCCATAGGATAGCCAATCAGAAGGCACCAGAAGGTAGAGATGGCTGCGATTTTGGCTGACTTGAGGTAGCTGAGCCAATAAAGATTATCCTCGAAAAGGAACCGATAATTATCGAGGGTGACGTGGATAAAGCTAGATTCTGAGCTGTCAAATAGTGGTGTGAAAGGGGGTTGGCCGATGACTGGGTCGGAGAAACTAATCTTGAAAATAATCAGGAACGGCACCAGGAAAAAAAGCAGTAGCCACAGGTAGGGCAGGTAGATGACAAAAAGCTGCCATAGTCTTTCAGAGGTGGGTACTTTAGGTGTGCTCACTCTCTTAACACCATACAGCAAGCCGGATCCCACGAAAGATGTACCTCATCTTTCCAGTTTATATCAAGTCCTGTTGCCCTGGACTGGTTCTGTGTAGTTACCTGCAGATAAGTTCCGTTATCGGTTTTAATCCGATAAACACAATGATTGCCATAATAGCCAAGGTCCCAAACGGCGCCTTTGACCGAGTTTATATCGGTGCTGCTGATGGTTTTTTTGGAGAGCGATATTTTTTCCGGTCGAATGGCAACCCATAGTGTTTCACCAACGTTCACCCTCGCATCAGGGCTGGCAGCAAGAAGCCCCAGGGCATCTGTTTTGACCTGCGTCGCATTGCTGTCATTGGTAGCTACGATGCCTTCGAACAGATTGATACTGCCAACGAAGTCGGCAACGAATCTATTGCTTGGGTATTCGTAGATTTCTGTTGGTGTTCCTGTCTGGATGAATTTGCCCTCATTCATTACCGCTATTCGGCTTGCCAGGGTCATGGCTTCTTCCTGGTCATGGGTAACCAGAATAAAAGTGATGCCCAATTCATGCTGGATATTCATGAGTTCAAACTGGGTTTGTTCTCTTAGTTTCTTATCCAGTGCCGCTAGTGGCTCATCAAGTAGCAATACCTTTGGTTTTTTAATCAGCGCTCTGGCCAGCGCAACACGCTGTAGCTGTCCTCCGGATAACTGATTTGGTTTCCGATTCGAGAAAGACGAAAGCTGCACTAACGCCAGTATTTCTTCTACTCTGTGATCAATCTCTGGTTTCTTTATGTTTTCTTTTACCAGGCCATAACCCACATTTTTTGCGACACTCATGTGCGGAAATACTGCGTACGACTGGAACATCATGTTGACGGGCCGCTGATAGGGTGGCAGGTCAGTCATGTCCTTACCATTTAACAGGATCCGACCCGAACTCGGCCGCTCAAAGCCGGCGAGCATTCTTAGTAGCGTGGTTTTACCGCTGCCGGACCCGCCAAGAATCGCAAAAAGTTCCCCTTGGTTAATATCTTGACTGATGTTGTCTACAACTGTGACGCCGTCAAATTTTTTTGAAATGTTTTCGATTTGTATGAAAGACATTTTGGTTACTCTGATGAACTTTGATTTGTCCTGGCGGTATCCTTGGTCATTTCCTTGTTGCTCCTTATAAACCAGATTTAATGCGTGTCCAGGTTCGCGATTTCAGCCTCTGGAGTTTCGGATGGAGTACCTTAGTCGTGCTGAGCCGGTTTAAAATAGCTTTGTCAGGGTAAATTGCTGGATCTGAGGAAATTGCACTGTCTACCAGGTGGGTGGCGGTCTGATTGACGTTTGCGTAGCCGGTATTATTAGTGATTTCTGCGATGACTTCTGGTCGCATAAGGTAATTAAGAAAAATATGCGCGTTGCTGACGTTGGTAGCGTCAGCTGGAATGAAAGCAACGTCAAACCAGGCCAGTGATCCCTCCATCGGTATATTAAAGCGTAGATCAATTTCGATTCCTGCATCATCAGCCCTTCGATTTGCAACTGCATAGTCCCCTGACCAGCTTTGGGCGATACATACCTCCTGGCTGGGAAGGTCGATAAGTAGTTTGGAGGAACCAAAATATTTAATGTAAGGACGGATTTTGCGCAGCAGAGTCTCTGCTTGCTTCAATTGTGTGGGCTCAATTGAATTGGCATCATAACCCAGGTAAACCAATACCATACCAAGAACTTCGCTAGCTGAATCAAGCAGAGTTACACCGCAATCGGCAAATCTGGCGACAACAGCAGGATCGAAAACAAGTTCGGCACTGTTAAAAGGCGCATTGGGCATTCGTTCAAACAACATATCATAATTATAGGAAAACCCGGTTGTCCCCCACATGTAGGGGAAGCCATAGAGGTTGCCAGGGTCGAATTCAGCGAAATTATTCAGCAACTCGGGGTCCAGGTTTTCCCAATTTGGTAGCAGTTTTTTGTCGAGGGGGAGGAAAATACCAATGGGTATGAGCTGTGCGGAATTAGATGCGCCGTGAAATATCACATCATAACCAGTATTCCCGGCCATAAGCTTAGCATCGACGATCTGGGAGTTGTCGTAAGTATCATAATTTACCTTGATGCCGAATTCGGTTTCAAAGTTAGCCAAGGTATTTTCACCAACATAGTCGGCCCAATTGTAGATGTTGAGTACGGATTGGGGGTTTTCTGCTGTTGCATCATGCGGTTTGATCAGCATGAGTAAGATGGTAGTTAGTAGCAATCGCAAAGTGAAGGAGGTCATGGGGCAAACCTAGCACAAGTAGTAAGATCTAAAAAGAATTAGCCCTATTTATGTCGCTTTGACTGGTTTCGAGTCCGTAATCTTAAAGACTTCACCGGATTAAGCAGAATTTGCCCGGCTTTTTGTTTCTCGACGCTCTTTTGATTCTTATTCGCTGGCTTGGTTTTTGTTCATTGATTTTGTTTTTGTTTATGGGTTTGATTCATATACAGGGCAGTCCTACACCGAGATATCTGAGCGGAAAGTAGCCGTTGTGTTTTGGTGCCGCTGAACCTCCGTTTTACTGATGTTTTTTGCTGATGATAGCTATACGAATTGCTAACCCGGCTGGAGTGTACTACTC
>Ga0233433_10001057_pt1 | contig 27566 bp, 24 predicted proteins | sample SI_122_August201_5_FD_179868 | JGI IMG/M metagenome (GOLD analysis project Ga0233433, IMG submission 179868) | Seawater microbial communities from Saanich Inlet, British Columbia, Canada - SI_122_August2016_100_MG | ecosystem: Environmental > Aquatic > Marine > Inlet | place: Canada: British...
TGCCGCAAGGTTCATAATCTCCGCCTCAGTGTAGCCAAGCATTTCTTTGAGCACTTCGGTCGTGTGTCCGCCCAAGTCCGGTGCCGGCTTGTTGGCGATATCTGGTGCCGCCGAGAGATGCGGGGGCGTGCGAGCAAATTTGAGCGTGCCGACATCAGGATCATCGATATCTATTAGTGTGCCGCGTTCACGAACGTGTGGGTCATTGAATATATCCTCGGCGTCATAGACGGGACCGCAAGGGACACCGACGCCATTTAACGCATCCACGGCGGCATCTCGACCCTGGGCCTTAAACCAACCTTCGAGGATTGGTTTTAGATAGTCGATGTTTTGGCACCGCGCAGTTCCGTCGCGTGAGCGTTCATCATCCTTGAGGTCGGGGCGTCCGATGGTTTCCGCCATGCGTCCCCAGATGATGTTGTCCGGGACATTGATGGCCACCCAACCGTCTTCGCATTCATATGCATCTCGGGGCCAGACATTCTTCGGCTCGCCGCGTGAATTCACTTGGCCGGCGACGGAATACAAGGCCATCTGCGCTTCGTTCATGGCGATCATATTGTCAAACATGGACGAATCGACCAATTGACCTATGCCAGTGCGTTCGCGCATGAACAATGCCTGCATGACGCCATAGGCGGCAATTTGGCCGGAATAGATATCGGCCATGCCATAGATCGTCCAACTAGGACGTTTGTCGGCAAATCCGACCATGTGCATGATGCCGCCCATGGCTTCGGCGACGATGTCGAAGGCCGGCCGATCACTATAAGCGCCCTGGTAACCTTCAAGCTGGCCAAAACCCGAGATCACGGCCCAAATCAGCCGCGGATTGAGTTCGCGCATGTCCTCAAAACCAAGACCTTGCTTAGTCATTGAGCCAGGGCGCAGGTTTTCAACGACGACGTCTGCCGTTTTCGCCAGCCGCCTGAATACTTCTTGGCCTTCTGGATCCCGCAGGTTCAAGGCGAGGCTTTTCTTGTTTCGGTTATAGCCCATGAAGCCGGCAGCTTTGCGCTTGCCATTGCCTTCCGCGAAAGGCGCCATGGCCCGCCTGGGGTCGCCTGACCCCGGTCGTTCTATTTTGATGACCTCGGCGCCAGCGTCGGCCAGCAGCATCGTGCAGTAGGGGCCAGCCATGTATTGTTCGAGGCCGATGACACGGATCCCCGAGAGCGGTTGTTCGCCCTGCTTGGTCACCTACTCAGTCCCCAATCCACTCAACCAACGTCGACACACCCATGCCAACGCCGACGCACAATGTTGCCAGACCATAAAATGGCCGTTTCGCCGTCGCCGCCCGGCGTTCCATTTCGTGCATCAGCGTGACCATGATCCGCGCGCCTGAGCATCCCGTCGGATGGCCGAGCGCGATGGCACCGCCGTTAACGTTTGTCTTCTCGTGATCCAGGCCCAGGCGCTTCATGCACCCGATGGTTTGTGCGGCAAAGGCCTCATTCAATTCGACAAGATCAATGTCTTCGATTTTTAATCCTTGGCGGGCCAAAAGTTTCTCCGTCGCCGGCACGGGCCCATAGCCCATCACACCTGGATCGACGCCGGCAACCGCCGAAGCGATCCATCGGAGTTTCGGTTTGAGACCCATTTCTTCGGCCTTCTCGCGGCTCATCATCAACACCGCCGCGGCACCGTCATTAACGCCGCTGGAATTCCCAGCGGTCACGGTGCCGTCTTTTTTGAAGGCGGGGCGTAAGCTAGCCATGTCTTCGGCATCGGTTGCCAGTTGAAAGCCTGCGTCGTCGCGGCTGTAACGCGGATGTTCATCCGTATCGATAATCTTCGGATCACCACGCCGCTGCGGCACCGCGATGGGCACAATTTCATCGGCAAACTTGCCGTCGTTGATGGCGGCGACAGCGCGGCGATGGCTTTCAACCGCGAAGGCGTCTTGTTCTTCGCGGGTGATCTGCATTTCCTCAGCGATGTTTTCCGCCGTCTCGCCTAGGCTGACGATGGGGTACATCTCATCCATTTTCGGATTGTTGAACCGCCAACCTACTGTGGTGTCCCACATTTTCGGATTGCCCATGGCGGGGGTCCGTTCCGGTTTTGCCATCGCCCACGGTGCGCGGCTCATGGATTCGACACCGGACCCAATATAGACGTCGCCTTCATCGGCGATAATCGCTTTTGCCGCCTGATTAACAGCCTCCAGCGCCGAAGAGCAATTGCGGTTGACGGTGACGCCGGGAACTTCGATAGGGAATCCGGCCAGCAGCACCGACATGCGTGCGACGTCGCGGTTGTCTTCACCACCTTGGTTGCCGCAACCCGCATAGACATCATCCAAAATCGCCGGGTCAATGCCGGTTCGATCAATCAGGCCTTTGTAGACGTCAGCCAAAAGATCGTCGGGACGGACTTTCGATAGGCCGCCGCCGAATTTACCGATGGCACTGCGCACGCCATCAATGATGACAACTTCTCGCATGATATCCTCGATGATTACTGAGTGGTGCGTTGAACGGGGGGCGGCAGAATGCCTTGCGCGCCACCTTGAGGTTGCGGCTTGCCGCGTGGCGAAACCGTGATGGTGAGTTCCGATCCGGTTAAAGTGCCGCCGCGAATGGCGATTGCCAGGACCCGGTCTTCACGGGCATAGGTCAGAATGCTGGTCGGTGCGCGGACAGACGTCACTTCTTCCCAGCCAAATCCGGTCAGATTGCCGCGGAAGAAATCAAAGGCGGCGTTGGCGCTGCCCGAAGAGCTTAGGGTGAGCTGGCCGAACCAGGGTTTTGATCCGAAGACCAAGGTCTTATCGACGATAATTTTGGAGCCCGCCGGGACCGGAATGTCTGGAAACTGGCTGAATGCAGAAGCGGGTGTTGTGGGATTTTTCTGAGCGGGGTCGCCGTTGTTTGGCAGAATGCCCGCTGTCTGACTACAGCCGCCCACAAGCATGAAAACTGCTATGCCGGCAACGACCGCAGGCAGTTGGAAAGTTTTGAAAAAATTGGTCCGCATGTTGATCGTTTGCAACGCGTTCATCCCTTGCCGTCCCCTCTGACGCCTCCGCCAACATCAACATCCTATAGCATCCCCGCGTCAGGGTATACAAATCACCCTTTCTTCCTCGGGCAGGCGGGCTAACATAGGAAATCAGCTGCATGACCTGGGCAAGTGGGCGTCAATGACCAAGCAAACGAAAAAGCGCCGCATTTTGGTGGCAATCACGGGGGCGAGCGGCGCGATCTATGGTGTTCGGCTTTTGGAGATGCTTCGCGGTTCGTCGAATATCGAAGTCCACTTGACGCTTTCCAAGGCCGGCCGGCTGACGCTTGGTGCCGAGTGCCGCCGCGAGGCGTCAGAACTGGAAGCCATGGCCGATGTCGTGCATTCGGCTGCTAATGTAGGCGCGGCGCCAGCGTCCGGGTCATTTCGATTAGACGGCATGATCATTGTGCCTTGTTCGATCAAGACTGCATCAAATATTGCCTATGGCAACACGGCTGATCTCATCAGCAGGGCCGCCGATGTGATGCTGAAGGAACGCCGAAATCTGGTGCTTGCGGTACGTGAAACCCCATTGCATTGGGGGCACTTGGAAACTTTGACCCGGTTGGCCAAACTTGGCGCTGTTATCTTTCCGCCGCTTCCCGGATTTTATCATAATCCCGAAACCATTGATGAAATCGTTGATCAATCATGCATGCGGATGCTTGATCAGTTAGGCATCGACGTCGAAGCTGCGCCACGCTGGGGCGAGGCAGACGGGGTGGCGCCGATTGGCGCAAATTCATGTGATGAAGACGGCTAGGTGAGGGCGGGATGGCTGGCACGAGAACGCTTTTTGATAAAGCCTGGGATGCACATGTGGTCTCCGAGCTTGGTGGCGACATGGCGTTGTTGCACGCAGATCGGATTTTGCTGCATGACCTGAGCGGCCTCAGGGCATTGCGCATGCTCAAGGAATTGGGGCACGCGGTTCGCGATCCCAGCCTGTGTTTTGCCGCGCCGGATCACACTGTATCAAGCGATCCGGCATTGGGAGGGAAGGGGAAATTTCATGAGACTTGCGTCGTTCCCCTGGCCGAATTGACAGCCGCCGATAAAATTCGCCACTATGCAATGGGTGAACAGGGTTTCGGCATCCTTCACGTCATCGGCCCGGAACTGGGCATCACCTTGCCGGGCGCCAGTGTCATCTGTGGCGACAGCCACACGTGTACGCACGGCGGCATCGGGGCCCTCGCCTGGGGCGTCGGCACCACCGAACTGGTTCACGCCATGGCGACTCAAACCGTCATGCACCGAAAACCGCAGCGCATGCGGATTTCCTTCAACGGTGAGCTGCCTGCATGGCTTTCGGCAAAAGATATGATCCTTCACGTGATTGGTGCCCAGGGGGCTGGGGCCGGGAACGGCTACGCCCTTGAATATGCCGGGTCCGCTGTGCGTGCCATGTCCGTAGAAGGCCGGATGACAATCTGTAATTTGTCCATCGAAATGGCCGCCAAAGTCGGCATGGTCGGCCCCGATGACCAGGTTTTCGAATACTTGAATGGGCGTGAATACGCGCCCAAGGATGAAGCTTGGGATCTGGCACTTGCCCATTGGCGGACTATGCCGACCGACGATGAAGCCGAATTCGACAAGGATATCGACATCGATGTTTCGGACCTGAAACCTCAAATCACCTGGGGCACCAGCCCGGAGCATGTCGTCGCTGTCGATGGATTGATACCGGATCCCGACAAGGAAGCCGATCCGGACCGGCGCCAGGCTTTGCGGGCTGCCCAGGAATACATTGGACTGAACCCGGGGGCGCGGCTTGAAGGCACGGATGTCGACTGGGTGTTTATCGGCTCGTGCACGAACAGCCGCATAACCGATCTGCGTGCCGCAGCGGATGTCCTCAAAGGGCGCAAAATTGCCGAAGGGGTGTGCGCATGGGCCGTACCGGGATCGGAAGATGTAAAACGCGATGCTGAGGCCGAGGGCCTCGATCGCGTATTCACCGACGCCGGTTTCGAGTGGCGGCTACCGGGGTGCTCGCTTTGCGTTGGCGCCAACGGCGAGAACGTTCCGGCCGGCAAGCGGTGCGTCTCTACTTCCAACCGCAATTTCGTCGGCCGTCAAGGGACCGATAGCCGCACCCATCTGGCCAGTCCGGCCATGGCGGCGGCGGCGGCGGTGACCGGCCAAATCACCGATGTCCGAAAGTTGATGAGCTAGTTTGATGGGAAAGTTTACCGTACTAAGCAGTGTCGCTGCGCCGATTGATGAGAAGAACGTCAACACGGATATTATTATCCCCATCAAGCGGCTGGTTGGGACCGACCGCGGCACGTTTGGGGAATTTGCATTTGAGCCTTGGCGTTACTTGACGGAAGGTGTTGAGAACCCGGACTTCATCCTCAATAAAATGCCCTACCGAAATGCTGAAATTTTGATCGCCGGTCCGAACTTTGCCTGTGGCAGTTCTCGGGAAGGTGCGGTGTGGGCCATTCAGGAATTTGGTATCCGCGCGCTCATGGCACCGAGTTTCGGTGGAATATTTTTTAACAATTGTTTTCAGTGCGGAATTTTGCCGATCGTCCTACCTGCTGAAATCATTGAAAACTTCATGCGCCAGGCGATCAGTGATGGCGACAATCCAAAGTTTACAATCGATCTGGCGGCAAATGAGGTCACAGCCCCCAACGGTGACCGCACCTCGTTCGAGGTTGAGCCGTTTCGGCGCGACGCACTGCTCAACGGATTGGATGATTTGGGCATGACGTTGACGCGCCGCGATGAAATTGGTGCATTCCAGGCAACCGACAGGGAAACCCGACCATGGGTGTATCTTTAAATCCTATCTTCTGAATAGTGATGGACCCGGTTGATTTCTACGTCCGATTGCGCGACCCTTGATGTGTTCAGGTGCATTGGGATGCGGAAGTGCTCTGATTTTTTCGGGGAGAGCGTTTAGCGATGGCCGATAAAGCCGACGCAGCGGAAGCCGTGAGATTGTCTGGAGATGCCCTTGAAGGTGTCGACGCCGGCCCTTTCAAGATGCTCGCCGACAACCTGAATATCGGCATCCTCGTCCACCGCGAATTCAAACCGCTGTATGCGAACCATGCGCTCGCTGAATTGTTTGGATTTGACGGCCCTGAAGACGTCTTAGCATTTGATGGTGTCGATGGGTTGTACACGACGGATTCCCGCGAAATTTTCCGCGAGCGGCATCGTGCTCGATTGCGGGGCGAGAGCCCGCCGAGTGAATATATATTGCAAGCACGGCGCCTGGACGGTGCATTTATCTGGGTCAACAACCGGCCTGTGCGGATTGATTGGTTGGGTGAACCGGCCGTGTGCACGACTCTCATTGATGTCACCGAGCGCATGCTCGCTCAGGATGCCTTGAAAGTTAGCGAAGAAGAGTTCCGCCGCATTTTCGAAAACGCCAGTGAAGGGATTTTTCGGGCCATTCCTGAGGGCCGGGTCGTCGCCGCCAATCCCGCGTTCGCTGAAATTTTGGGTTATTCCAACCCGCAGGAACTCATGGATAACGTTCATCATATTGGTGAAGACGTGTATGTCGATGCGGCGCAGCGCGAAACTTTGCGTAACATGCTGATGGCTGGAAAACGGGTCGATGGGTTTGAAGTGCAGTGGCGGCGCAAAGATGGATCGAAAATTTGGATTCTAATGAATGCCCGCGCCGTGCAAGAAGGCCAGGGCATGCCCATGTTTTTCGAGGCTGCGGTCATCGATATTTCCGCCCGGCGCGATATCGAACACAATTTGGTGCAGGCCAAAGAGCAAGCCGAGCTTGCGAACCGAGCGAAAAGCGAATTTTTAGCGCATATGAGTCACGAATTGCGGACGCCGCTCAATTGTATCATCGGGTTTTCTCAAATATTGATGGGTGAGATGTTCGGGCCTCTGGGGCATGCGAATTATTTGGAGTATGTCGGTGATGTGCATACGTCGGGATTGCATCTGCTGAATGTCATTAGTGACATTTTGGATATTTCGAAAATCGAGGCGGGTGAGCTTGAAATCACCGACGAGCAAGTCAATATCGGCGAAACGCTGATTACATGCACAAAAATGATGCGTGAGCGTGCCGAGCGGGCGCAGCTGATGCTATCTACTGAGTTCGCGCCTAACTTGCCTGTGCTGCGGGCTGATGGTCTTAGAATAAAGCAGATACTTCTCAATTTGCTGTCGAATTCGGTCAAATATACGCCGCCCGGGGGCCGCATTTCGATTAACGCGTCAATCAATGAGCACAAGAACTTGGTGTTTGAAGTCGTCGATACAGGCATCGGCATTTCAGCCGTCGACATGCCACGTGTCCTCGCGCCATTTGAGCAGGTTCGCGATAGTCACGTTCTTACAAGTGAAGGCACCGGATTGGGCGTATACTTGAGTAAGGTGTTGGCGGAACGCCACGGCGGGCATCTTGAAATCGATAGTGTGCCCAATGAAGGCACAGTTGTTCGCGTTACGCTGCCCGAGGCGCGCCTGATCTATGATGAATAGCCGCGGTGCCTTATACTGCCTGGGTCACCTTCGCTAAAAATTCGGCAACCGCCGCCTGATCCATCCAGCGCGCGACAACGATGAGATCATTGTCGGGATCGATCCAAATGATGTTCGAGCCAGCACCAACGGCTGCGTAGGAATTTTCCGGTGTCCCCGGCCACTCTTCGCCGCCTGTATTCAGCCACCACAGAAATCCGTAACCAGGTCGAATGTCGGACGGGGCACGCAATTGCCGGACCCAGCCTTCCGGAAGGATTGATTGTTCGTTCCACATTCCATCCCGGTGGATCAAAAGCCCGAATCGCGCGTGGTCATATGTATTGATGTGGATGCCGCCGCCCCAATGGGTGCCGCCGGGAACTGATTGCATTTGCCGACCGTCGACTTCAACGAAGGAGTTTTTATAACCCATCCATTCCCAAGTGTCCGAGGCGCCGATGGGGCCCATGATCCGTTCTTTGAGCACTTCGGGAAGCGGGCTTTTGAATGTGTGGAGCAGGCAAAGCGAGAGCAAGTTGACGCGGACGTCATTGTATTCCCAATAGCTGCCGGGGGCCTGTAGGTCGCGGTGTTGGCCTTTGCGGCTGTTGTCTGATCCCGGCCCGACTTGACGGTTCCGGTCTATGAGATCGGGCTTATCCCAGAGTGTGCCTTCCCATTCGCTGGTCTGCGTTAGAAGGTGGCGCCAAGTAATGGCACCGTTGTGCGCACCAGCAAACAGATCGCCCGGAACGGCATCGCCGATAGGTTCATCGAAATCGCCAATCAACCCATCGGTCACGGCGACGCCCGTTAGGATCGAAAGATAGCTCTTGGCGATGGAGAACGTCATATCCGGGCGGTCCGGCTCGCCCCATTCGGCAGCAATCTTGCCACCTTTGATAATCAATCCACTGGGGCCGCCGCGTGGTCTGATCGGGCCCAGAATTTCGTTCCAGTGCGGTGCTTCCAGATCAGTCAAACTGGGAATTCGGCCGTCCTTTTCGATGTCACGCGGCCAAGGAGTCTCACTGGCTTCGGCAAAGCTTACGGCATCCGCCAGTTTATGGGCATCCAAGCCGACGGCGTTGGGTTCCGTGCGCTGCCAGTCGTCTCCTTGGTCCGGAAAATAGGTCATGGTCGGTTTCCTTCGGTTTCTTTTTGCAGTTAAAGAATGACTTTCAAACGCGCCTTTTCGGCTTCGGCAATGTGGTATCGGGCGGCTTGCTCGGCATTGGCGGCATCGCGCCCGCCGATAGCGTCGACGATATCACGATGTTCGCGCTGAGCAATCTTGTGCCGGCCCGCCAGAGCATAGGTCGTGGAAGGTAAGAGGGCCATGGAATCGCGCAAGGCGTTCAGTGCTTGCAACAAATAACGGTTATGCGCGGCGGCATAGATGTTTTGATGGAACTGCCGGTTCAATTCTGCCCGTTCAACCGAACCATCGGCGCCATCCGCCTGGTCGATCAAGTCGCGCAACGTGGCAATCTGCGACTCGGCGGCATGTTGCGCGGCTAAGCCCGCTGCGGTGCCCTCCAAAACTTTACGCATGGCGTAGAGCTCAATCAATTGTTGCTGGTCGAGTGCCGCGACAACGACGCCACGCCAGGCTTCGAAAACCAGCAAGCCGTCTGCCTGAAGGCGTCGGAAAGCTTCTCTGACGGGGGTCCGGCTGACGTTCAGCCATGTCGTCACATCGGATTCACGTACCCGTTCGCCCGGTTTCAGGCGTCCGTCACGGATGGCGTCTCTGAGGTTGATGTGCACCCACTCGCCCCGCGACAGGCCGTCGGGAATGACTTTCGAGTTGACCGCCTGAATGCTCATTCAGGCCTCACGCGTTTAGCGCATCCGCCGCCGATGCACCGGCCATCCGCCCAAAAACGGAACCGGACATCAATCCGGTACCGCCCGGGTAATTGAAATAGAATATCCCGCCGACCAGTTCGCCGGCCGCGTAGAGGCCGGGGATCGGGACGTGATCAATATCCATAACTTGGCCGCTGGCGGCATTGATGCGTAGGCCGCCGAAGGTAAAGGTGATGCCACAGGTGGTTTGGTAGGCCTCAAAGGGCGGCTCATCAATGGTGTTCGCCCAATTGGTCTTGGGAATCTCCAAGCTCGGCGTGCCACGTCCATCCAAGACGGTCGGGTCAAAGTGCACATCCGTTTGGACCGCATCGTTATAGGCCGCGACCTCGGCCAAAAAGGCTTCCTTGTCGACGCCTTCCAGTTTGTCGGCCAGGCCCTCCAATGTATCTGAGCTGACCTTTGTAACCTGCCTGATCCGGTATTCGTCGCGGAGCAGGTTCAGGACTTTGGAATCAAAGACCTGCCAAGCGAATTGCTGCGGTTGACCTAAGATCACCCGACCGTACTTGGCGTAGGTGTAGTTCCTGAAATCCGCGCCTTCATCGATGAATCGTTTGCCTTCGGCATTGATCATGATGCCGAAGGGGTAGGAATGCTTCTGAAAATTGTCACCAACGTCCAAATCACCGAACTCCGGCGCGTTGCGGTCCCAGCCAACGGCATGACAGCCCGACCAGTTGCCGTAGGGCGCTGCGCCAATATCCAGCGCCATGCGAATGCCGTCACCGGTATTGAAACGGCTGCCGCGGACTTTTGCCAAATCCCAATCCGGCCCGATGTAGCGGGTTCGCCATTCATGGTTGGCCTCAAAACCGCCGGCGGCGATAACCACAGATTTGGCCTTAACGTCGAAGATGCGGCCGTTCTGCTTCACTTTGACGCCGCTGACGCTTAGGCCGTCATAAATCAATTCTAAAACGCGTGCGCCATATTCAATTCGCACCCCATTGGCGCGTGCGATGTCCGTTTCGCTGTCAACCAGCCCAGGACCGCCGCCCCAATATTCGACACAAAGACCACCCCAGAACCGGAACTGGCCATCGACTTTGAACGCCTGGCGGCCATAACTGGGAACGAACCTGATCCCACGGCTGCACATCCATTTCATGGTGTCCAAGCTGTCACAGACCAATTTTTCACAAAGATCAGGATCGGTGCGGAATTGCGTCACCCGGAACATGTCATCGTAAAATTCGTCCTGCGTGTAGGTGCCGAAATCGGTAGTGGCGATTTCCTCATTGGTGAGATCGGGCATGATCTCTTTCAAATCCTCCAATCCCTCATGGGCGAACCGGATGGCGCCGGCTGTAAACCGGCTGTTGCCGCCGCGCTCATCTTCCGGCGCGCGCTCAAACATGACCACCTTGGCACCGCGTTCCTGTGCGGCCAGAGCTGCGCAAAAGGCCGCATTACCTGCCCCGACGATAACAACGTCAGCAACAATCTCGTTCATGGGATCTCCTATGGGAATATATTGTGTGCGATTGTATACAATATGAAGAATAATGAAAGGCCCGTCAATTTTGAGGTGACTTACGCTGATTGGGCAGGCGTGCTATCCAGAACATTAAAACCGGGAGTACGATCCATGATTGCTGGAAAACTAGGCGCCTATGCCGCCGGCCTTCGGACACAGACATTATCTGACGACGTATTACATGCGGCGAAACGCTGCGTGATCGACGGATTGGCATCATTGATTTGCGGTGCCGTCCATCCGCCGGCAACGTTGATGAGCGAAGCATTGGCCGAAGAACTGGATCATGGTGGCGCCCAAATTGTGCCGTCCGGCAGGTCGGCTCCGGTGCGGACCGCCGCCTTGATCAACGGCGCCGCCGCGCATGCCATGGAAGTCGATGACATTTTTCGTGATGGCGTGTACCACCCCGGCCCGCCGGTAATTTCCGCGGTATTGGCCGCGTGCCAAGGGCAAGGGGCGGATGGAATGCGTTTGTTGCGCGCGGTCATTGCCGGTTACGAAGTTTCAAACCGAGTTGCCGCCGCCATGCAGCCCGCGCACTACGATTATTGGCACACCACCGGCACTATCGGCACCATCGGTGCCGCAGCCGGTGTCTCGGTTGCCCTGGATAGCGATGCGGATTGCACCCGCCATGCCCTGGCCAACTCGGTAACCATGGCGGCAGGTTTACAACAAGCGTTTGCGACCGATTCGATGGGCAAGCCCATTCATTCAGGCCATGCCGCCGAAGCCGGCGCGACGGCGGCCATGCTGGCGGCCCATGGCGTCATCGGCGCAGAAGGCATGTTCGAGGCGCCACGGGGGTTTGGTAACGCCATGAGCTGCGACGTGGATTGGGATAGCGTGGTCGATAGCCTTGATAAGGAATTCACGATCTGCCGGATGACGCAAAAAAATCATACGTGCTGCGGGCACACATTTGCGGCGATTGACGCCATGCTGGCTTTGCGTCAATCGGAAGGATTGACATCCGCCGATATCGCCGCCATTCACATCGGGACTTATGCCAAAGGTGTGGAGATTTGCGGCAATCCCGATCCCAAAACAGTATACGAGGCAAAGTTCAGTCTGGCTTATGTTGTCGCGGCGGCTTTGGTGACCGGGCGGGTCAGGTTTGCGGCATTTACGAATGAGCAATTGGCCGATTCGGAAATTCGCGCTGTCATGGGCCGAGTAACATCGAGCATTGATGTCGCCGCCGAAGCCGTATTTCCGAACCGGCGCTCTGCGACGTTGCAAGTCGAAACCACCGACGGGCGGCGCCTAAGCCACCATTCGCCGACGCGAAAAGGTGACCCTGACTGCCCTCTCAGCGATGCGGAACTTGAAGACAAGTACCGTGAGCTTGTCGAGCCGGTGATCGGTGAGGAGACGACCGCCACTTTATTGGCAACCTGTTGGCGGCTTGAGGATTTCGGTGATGTCCGGGCACTTCCTTATACGCCAGCGGGAAAGGCGGCACGGTCCGCGTAAAATTACGCGGTCAAAATCTACACGCAGCGATTCAGGGGTTGTTAATGACTCCGATTCTAGAATGCCATCCAACAAAACCTACCAGGGTTGGAGACAGGAAATGGCGTTAAGAAAGCGGATCAATTTCCGCAAAATCAGCGGCGCGTCTGCGCGTAAGAATTACCTTCGGCATTATATCGGCTTGCCCACGGCACTTTGCGGAAGCGAGATGGATAAAGAGCGTTTTCTCAATACTTTTTCTGAAAACATGCTCGATGTAGTTGGTGTGCAACCAAAACGCACGCGAAGTTTACGGCAGCTAAACAGCTGAAATATAATAATTAATTCACACCGAAAGTCGCTATCAAAAGCGTGCGTTGGTTTCGTTGCGCTCAATATATTGCGCTGCACAAAAAAATGATGCATCGCAATGCAATTTCGTGTATAAGGCTGTCAGTTACAGATTTTAGACAGTTTACTACACGTGTAGGGAATAGAATTATGGCAAATGAAGACCTTGTTCGTTTCCTTTCCGATAGCGCCGCAGAGCTGCTCGGAAAGGCCGAAAATGCGGCGCCCGTGGCGGCCGCGGAATTTCTCGATGAAGCGGAAGAGCTTTTGGCTCTTGGCGCCTCAGTTTTGAACCGTCCGGCAGTTGCCGACATCAAGACATTGGAGGCAGCGTAATGGCTTCGCGTCGTACCGATACCAAAAAGCCCGAACCCGATCGTCCACCGGTGAAAAAGAAGCGTAATTGCCTGATGTGCAGTAACGAGTTCAATTCCAATCACGTTGGTGAGCGAGTTTGCCCGTCGTGCAAGGAAACGTCGGTCTGGCGTTCCGGCGGAATCGCGGCTTAGCCAGCACTTATTATAAGTACTGTCGCTAGATGAACTGAGCGCCTCTATATTGAGGCCTCGGTAGTAGCGGCATTGACCCCACCCCGCTGACGGTTACAATCCAGCCCATGTACAGTCTTAATGATACGGATGCGGTTTTCGTCACTGAAGGTGTGCCGCGCGTTGTCGGCACGGCGAAATTCGAAATCGGCATGCCCGTGAAGCATCGGGTCTACGGGTTTCGTGGCGTCATCTTTGACGTCGACCCGATTTTCAACAATACCGAGGAGTGGTGGGAAAGCATTCCAGAGGATGTTCGTCCGCGGAAGAACCAACCATTCTATCATTTGTTGGCGGAGACTCCTGAGCCCGAACGCTCACCCTATATTGCTTACGTCTCGGAACAGAACCTCGTGCCGGAAGAATGGGATGACGACCCCATCAGTCATCCGGAATTGGAAGAGTTCTTCGAAGGCATGGAAGATGGGCGTTTTATCCCACGTCAAAAAGCTAATTGACGCAATAACCAGCTGACATATTGATCGAAATTTGAGAAACGTGGCCTAACGCGATTTTCGCGAAACGGTTAGGTTTTACAAACTCGATCCATCAGGCGTTCCATGAATTTTTCGCACAGGGAAATCTGTTCAAGCTCAATGAATTCATTGGGTTTGTGCGCTTGATCAATGGAGCCCGGCCCGCATATGACGGAAGGGATGCCGGCGCGTTCATTAAATAGTCCGGCTTCTGTTCCGAAAGCGACCTTCGCGTTATCGTTACGCCCAGCTAAGGCTTTGACGAAGGTCACGACTTCCGCATCCACATCCATGTCCAGACCGGGCATATCATTGTAACAATCAATGGTTATACCGGTGTCGGCATGCACAGCCTGCATCTCGGGCTCCAGGACATCGCGGGCGAAGGCCCGAATTTCTTCTTCCAAGGCGTTGGCATCTTGGCCACCGACATAGCGAAACTCACTATCCATCCGGCAATCCTTCGGCACGATATTCAATTGGGTGCCGCCTTGGACTGTCCCTGTATGGACGGTTGTGTGGGTAACATCATAAAGATCATCGTAGGGGCCTTCACCGGCGATCCGATCGGCCAACGTCCTCAAATGCGCGATCAGCCGTGCAGCGTATTCAATTGCGTTGACGCCATGCGGCGCGAGACTGGAGTGGGCTTCATAGCCGCGAACATGAACACGATAACTGCGTTTGCCTTTGTGCCCGGTGACCACCTGCATGCTCGTGGGCTCACCGACAATACACATGCTCGGCTTGATCGGCATATCGTTGAGCGCCTCGATGAGCCGCCTGACACCGATACAGCCAATTTCCTCATCATAGGAAAATGCCAAATGCAGCGGAATTTCGAGCCCCCGCTCAATGAAGCGGGGCAACATTGCCAGGGTAATGGCGATGAAGCTTTTCATGTCCGACGTGCCGCGGCCATACAATTTGCCATCCTTGTGGGCGACCTTGAATGGATCCGTATCCCATTCCTGGCCATCCACCGGGACAACGTCCGTATGGCCCGATAGCATTACCCCTGATAACTCAGGGTCGCCAATCGTCGCATACAAATTGGCCTTGGTGCCTTCTTCGTTGTGGACAAGCATGCTGTCCACGCCCTGTTCATTCAGGTACTCCTGAATGAAGTCGATAAGTTGCAGGTTGGATTCGCGGCTTGTTGTATCGAAGGCGATCAATCGTTCGATCATTTCAACGGATTTGTTGTCGGCCATTTCATTCCTATGCAACATTGTGGCGTGCTGTTCGCCGGTGCGGAGTGTGCGAGAAAAGCAGGTTTCAGCGGCAATCGCAAATTGCCCCGTCAATGAAATTGACCATTGGCCTCCAGTTTGCCAGCCTTTGGGACCTTAAGGGGATTTTGAGAGAGATGGATACACCAATCGGAAGACGCATGCACGATTATTTGGTCGCCCGGCGGGCGGATCAATTTGCGTTTCTTTCCGCTTTGGTCAGGATGCGAAGCGATGACCCATCCTGTGATTTGCCGCTGCTCCGTGAAAATTTAGTCGAGCAGTTGAAATCTTTCGATCTGGAGCCCGTCGTGCATGAGGTGCCCGATGAATTGACCGCGTCGACACAATATGACGATCTCGCCAACATCATTGTACGCTGCGAATTTGGCGAAGGACCCACATTGGCTTTGGGGACTCATGTCGATACGGCACCGGTCGGGCCGAAATGGCAACGAGAACCATTTGATGCCATCATTGAAAACGGGCGAATGTTCGGACGCGGTGTTAGCGAGGGGAAAGGCGATCTTGCGGCCTATGTCTTCACACTGCTAGCGCTCCGTGAAGTCTCGGATGATATGTGTGGTGCCGTGGAGTTACACGTGACCTTTGACGGCGTCACGGGTGGTGCGTTCGGTGCTAAATGGTTGCTTGAAAATGATATCGTCAAACCGGACCACGCCGTTGTCCCTGGTAGCGCCCATGCCATCGGCGTCACGACAACCGGGGTGCTAAATCTGGATGTCGAATTGCGCGGTCGTACGGCATCTGCAGGGCGGCCTGAGAACGGCGCCGACGCCCTAGAGGGTGCCGCGGATGTTTTAGCGGCGCTGTATGCCTATCGCGAAGCGCTTCGCGAAAAAGTTTCGGATATCCAGGGCATTGGATCGCCGACTTTGGTGGTTACGGGTATAGAAGGCGGGAACAACCCACTTTCCGTGCCTGATAGTGTAACCCTGAGTATTGACCGGCGCGTTCTCCCCGAAGAGCGCGCGGATGCCGTGGAAGCTGAAATTACGAACATTATCGGGCGTGCTGTCGTGAAGGTCCCTGGCGTGGTTTGCAAAGTGCGCCGCCGGCGGTTTCTTCCCAGTACTTCTGCGGGCGAAGACGGCCAGGCTTTCATTGACGTGTTGGCGCGCCATGTTGAGACAACAAAAGAAGGGGCGGTCGTTCGCTATGGGGTGCCTCATGAGACGGCGGCAAGATACTATGCCGCCGCTGGGGTTCCTGTTGTTCTGTATGGCGCGGGCTCTGAAAAATTGGAAGTTGAGAATTCTGCTGGTCCCGATGAAAATTTGTTGTTGGATGATCTCCGAATTTCGACAGAGGTATTGTCTTATACGCTCGCCGAATGGCTAGCCCCTGAGAAAATTTAGGTAACCCTAGTCAATCAGACCGTATCCGGGAGAGAACGGTATCGTCAGGCCTAATCTTTTGCGGAGTTCAACGGGTGAATGAACGCTCAGAGTTTCGTCTGCCGGTGTTGTCCAAACGGGCGGTGCGCCGAAGCTGTCTCGGAGTGTGATCGCGGTATCTGTGATTTTCAGCGCGCGGTAAACTGCCTGGCTGAAACCAAAGTGGACGCCCAAAAATGACTGTTCGGAAAAGCTCAGGCATTGAGCCTGCGCCTGATTGCCCAACCGAAACATGCCAAGATTAAAACGCCCTGGCTCATGGGCGCCAAATTTGGGGGCGGCATGCGCATGAACCGAACGGTAGGCGTCGCGGTGTTTATGCGAGGCGGTGTAGACGTAGCTCCCAGGGTCGGCCACCCAATCCTCGCCGTCAATATTGAGTTCTATCGCCAATTGATCATTGTGATCATGGCCGCCGCGTCCATTCTGGCCCAGCGGGCCACAGCGTATGGACAAAAATAGCCGTTCCGAACGCCAAATATATATGCCGAAATCCGGATACGCGTGCGTCTTAATGTTTGCTAGGACGGCGTAGCTGGAAAGATCGAGAACCGTTTCGCATTGCTTGGGATTGTCTTCAGAGTTGGGATGATGTGGTGCGGAGGGCGATGCAAACGAAGGGTAATCCACAGCAGCTGGAAGAATAACTCCGCCGGAAAGGCTCTGAATGAATGATCTTTCCACGGCGTGTTCAGGCTCCGCAATATCCTCAAATTCAGGTCTCGCAAAAAGGCCGGCCGCCATGGCGACAAAGCCATTGTGATCCAGATGCACTTCATCGCCGTCAGGGGTCAAATGTCCAAGGCCGATTTTTACAAACCGACCGCTGTCATTATCCCCGATCTGTACGACAAGTTTGTTGGGTTTTGAGACCTTTGCGGTGAATGTCGCCATCCGCTCCAAGGCCGAAAAATGCGAACCAGGAAAGGGGCCGTGATCCGGATGCCATGACAATGATTTTCCCGGTCGCAACGGGCCCTTTGGCCAATTATTCAAATTAGCGCCCAAAATGGCATCGCGCCTCTCGGGTGTTAGTCCGAGAATCAGAGCTGTCGCGCTCATTACCATTTCCGCGGACAGGCGATGATAGCAGACCGAGCCCTCGAAGTTACTGCCATCGTTATTGAATTGTTGCGCGGTCTCGCGAGTAAGCTGATCGATGGAAAATGTCATCCATAAATCAGTTTCGGGGTTTGAAGGTAAATACGCAGCGACAAACGCCAATCCGGCGATGTTCGCTAGATAATGATTGCCCCTGAATTCCGCCGCCCATTCCAAATTAGTGAAAATGTGACGCCCATGGGCAATTAGAGCGGAAGATAATTCGTGATGGACTCCTAGATCCCGATCACATTTGGAGCCGGCAAAAACCCATGAAGCGATGACTAAATTTGCGGCACGAATAGCGACATCCATGGAGCATGCCCAATTGACTCCAAACCCTGGCGGGTTGGCGGCAAGAAAATCCAATAGCTGATTTTTGTATGCGGCTTCGTATACCTCGGCGGGCTCGAAACCGGGTTTGGACGCCTGAGCACACTGCCAAGCCAGGCCAAGCACAGGAAGGTGCTGCAGCCGCCCCAATTCCCACGGGACTTTAATATCCACCGCGGGCTTGTGCCCGAATGGCATAAGGGCGGCCCACCGATCTTCGCGCCACCGATAGCCTGAACGAAAATCAAGTTGCCAATCGATCGGTTCATAGGCGGTGTCAATTCGCGAACGTATGCGTTGGGCTCTGGATCGATTGCCTGGTGACAGTCTTTCAACTAAGCGGTCGGGCGTGTGGGGACGATGAGCCGGTGGATAAACCATGTCGCCAAAACCCAAGCACGGTTGCCCGTATCGAACCGCAACCCAACCGCTGCCCAATAGATTGAATTCACCTTTTGTGAACCGCCGTGAGGCAGCTTTTAAAGCTTGAAAATTTGCAGATGTCAGATTTTTCGCGACGTTTTGAAGAAAGTGTGGCGGCCGCCAATGATCGTCGTAAATTTCATCAACGTATGTGCAGCGCTCCGAGGCTTTGGCTTGGTAAAACCAGCCACGGCATTGTCGCAGGCCGAATTGGGCAATTTTGCCCATTAGTGATGTTACGGATAGTGATCTTGCATAACTGGCCAATTGGTTCGTTGCCATGGCGAATGATCATCTGTTCATTTTATGCGATGCCGCGAGATTTGTATCATATGGAGCCTGCCGGTCCGGTTCAATTCCACTGATTTTGACGCCCAGTCGACGGTCGCGAGATGTCCGGTGTTGAATAGGATCGTGCGCTCATCTAGTTTTCGTGTTTGTGTCTTACGCTACAGCCTTTTCTTGGTTTCCGAGATCACACGATCAGTTTGAGCGAGTCGAATTTATGCGCATCATCGTCAATGCAATTTCCGCCAATACAGGCGGCATCGTGACCTATACGTCGAACCTGATCGAATATGTCAGCTCATCGGATATCGAGACGATCGTCTATGTACCTGAGTGGTTTGATAGATCGCAATTTGGCGATCTCGATGTTGAGGTAATTTCCGTCAAAACCAAATTTTTCGGGCCGATACACAGATTCCTATGGGAACAATTCGTATGGCGGCGAATTATAAAAAACAGCGGAGCCGATGTCGTCTTTTCCTCAGCAAATTACGGCGTGCTTTTCCCGCATGTCCCGCAGGTGCTCCTTGTTCAAGGCGAGATCTATCTTAATCCCGTATATCGCGAACGGGTGCTGCCGAATCTAAGCTGGCGCGAACGGGTATCTGCATTTCTTCGGCGCAACCTGATGTTGGTTTCCGCGCGGCATTCTCGGGCCGTGATATTCCCGTCCCAAGTCGCCTTAGACTCGGCGCTCGATTACGATTCCCGGCTAGCCGAAAACGCGAGCGTCAATCATCTAGGGGTAAATCCCCGGTTCAAAAAAACCGATGCGACGAGACGTTGGTGCGAGGACGACACCATCAGGCTTTTGTATGTTTCGGTCTATTACCCGCACAAAGACCCGTGTACGCTCGCGGATGCAACGCTTCATCTCAACGAGAGCGGCATGAGCGTGGCCACCCGCATCACGATGGAAGCTCATGATTTCGAGGCCTGGGATACGGCAAAACATGAACTCGAGCATCTGAGTGATCCGAAATTCTCAGCATATTTAAAGATGGGACGTATCGACCACGAAGAATTGAGCAATGCATTGGCAGATTACGACGCATTTGTATTTCCCTCGATGGCCGAAACATTCGGTTTTCCAATGGTCGAAGCCATGCAGGCAGGCATTCCTTTAATCGTTTCGGATATTCCTGTTCATCGCGAAATTTGCGGCGACGCAGCCTTGTATTTTAATCTTGCTGATTCAGATGATTTGGCTGCCCGTGTTTTGGAGCTTCATGGTGACGCGGCGCTCCGCACGCGGATTGTTAATGCTGGCAAGCGACGCGCGGAAGACATGTACACCTGGCCCAATCATGTCGAAGGCCTTCTCAGCGTATGCCGGCAAACAATTGATCGCGATAAATTTCTTATCCTCATTAATGCCTTGCATGCCAGGTCAGGCGGTGGAGTCACGTACCTTCGAAATATGTTACCGTTGCTGGCCCAAGACGATCAGTTGGATGTCCACGTGTGTCTGCACGAAGATCAGCGTGACATTTTGCCGAGTACATTACCGGATGTTCATTACCATTTCCAAAAATACACACGTGGGTTTTGGCGTGTGTTAATGAGAGAACAGGTTGATATTCCATTGCTCGCGAGACATCTCGGCGCCAACGCAACATTTTCGCCGGCGAATTATGGTCCCTTTCTCACCCGCAACCATTTTGTTCTTGTCCGCAACGCCATTTCAGTCGGATTTGTCGAGAGGCGCCCGATCAAGCTAGCGTATTGGATGCTGCTTTATCTGGCGACTTTGACTTCACTTCTGACGTCAAAGCGCGCCATTGCCGTTTCCGAGTATGCAAAACGCGGGATAGAAGGGGCGTATTGGAAATTGTCGACAACTCCGCTGATTGTCGTTCCACATGGCGTCGATGAATATTTTCTGGATCCCCATGAGAACACGTCGCGAGAATTGTTCCTTCTGGCAGTTTCAGATATTTATGTTCAGAAGAATTTTCTAGGCCTGCTTCGGGCGATTATTGAGCTGCGCCGGCAATTCCCGGAAATTCGGCTGAAAATTGCAGGAAGGCCTGTCGACCTCGAATATTTTGAAGTATTAAAACGGCTGATTGCCGAGGCGGATCTCAGCTCGAATGTTGAGTTTCTTGGACACGTGGAAACCGACGAGCTTCGAGAGCTTTATCGAACATGCGGTGTATTTGTTTTTCCATCCACAGTCGAAACGTTTGGCAATCCATTGGTTGAAGCCATGGCCTGTGGCGCGCCTATTGCCAGTTCAAATTCGGCGGCAATGCCTGAGGTTCTTGGTGACGCCGCCGAATTTTTTGATCCCAACGATGTTGATGACATGTGCGCCACGATTTCCGGCTTGATTTCGGATCAAGATCAGCGCGAACGTCTCAGCGCCGCGGCGCGTGATCGCGCGGCCCGCTATTCGTGGCAGGAAACAAAACGCCAGACGCTCGAAGTCATTATGGGAAAAACCGGTTAGAACACCTCAGTATGGATAGATCTCCGCGCCGGACATTGATCATCACGCTGCCCCCCCAATTGCTAGGAGGGGTGGCATCGAAAGCGCGTCTGTTTGCGGATCATCTTACTGATTTAGGCCATGACGTGACGTTTTCTTACTATGCGGCGCATCGCATCGACCCAGATATCAATGCGACATTTGCGAGAGCCCTTGTCGGCGGCAGGCCTATCGTAAAATCAAGTCGACGTTCAAACGGCATGAGGGAGGAGGCCATCGGATGCTGGATTCCTGAACTGGAGTGCACATATACGAGTGTTTCGTCGCGTTGGCGGGAATTAATCTCTTCTCATGATCGGGTCGTTGCCATTGGCGGAAGCCCTATTATTGCCAATCCCGCAGCGCGTCTCGGTGTCCCACATATTCTATGGTATGCGGATGACCTCAGGGGTGACCGCGAAGCAAGGCGTCGTGCGATGAGTTGGCCTAGGCGTATTTTCAATTCAATCGTAATCGAACCGGCCCTCCGCCGCCAACAACGCTGCGTTTTCGACAAAACGACGCTGATGCTCGGTGTGAGTGAATATTCCGCGGCACGTCTGCGTGCCCACGATGGCGTTCGCCATGATGCAGTCGGCAGGCTTCCAATCCCCGTCGATTCAGAGTTTTTTCAACCACCACAAGAGATCGAATTAACGGGCAAGATTGGGTTTGCCGGAAGGATCGGGGATGCCAGGAAAAACCCCGCCTTATTGATTGAAGCCTTGATGTCATTGAAGCGGCATATTCCCAACGCAAAGCTATGCATCGCAGGGCCTCGCGACTCGGATGTGGAGGCGATGATCAAAGCACGGGGATTGGAAAACGATGTTGAGTTGTTAGGGGTTTTGGAACGCGAAGATCTACGCAACTTTTACCAGGGCCTTGATGCATTCGTCATTTCGTCTGAACGTGAAGGACTGGCCATTGTCGGCCTTGAGGCGTTGGCATCGGGGGTTCCCGTGGTTTCAACCCGCTGCGGCGGTCCCGAGGATTACGTCAAAGATGGCGTGACCGGATATCTTGCTGACTTCGACCCCGAAGAAATCGCGGCTAGGCTGACGGAAATCATGGCCTCTGTGGTGCGTCGGAAACTTTTTGCCGAGGCATGCCGACAGACCGTAGAGCAGAACTTCTCCATGCAGGTTTTTTCAGAAACACTTGATCGCGCTTGGTCCCGGGTTTGGGATGAATCTGTTGGTTCGTTATGACCACAGGGTCCCGCATATTTCGTAACTTCGCGGCATTGAGTGTTGGTCAGGTTGTTTCCATGACCTGCAGTTTGATCGTTGCCGTGATTCTTGCTCGTGTCCTTGGGCCGGCGTCATATGGGATTCTTGGTTTCGGTGCTGCGCTACTGTCCTATTTGGGCCTCGTGGTGAATATGGGCTTGGATGTTCACGGCGTCCGCGTCATTTCCCATGACCCGGAACAAACAGGAGCGTTAGTCGGGTTTGTATTGATTTTCCGCGTGATCATCTCCGCGGCACTTTTCGCCATATTGTTGGGCGGGTTGGATTACATCAACCAGCCGGAGATGGTCAAAATTGTTGTGCTGATACAAGGATGCGGCCTTTTCTTTGTCGCTCTCAATCTCGATTTCGTTTTTCAGGCGATGCAACAAATGAAAGTTATGGCAGCGCGTCAGATCGCGGCATCGTTGATGGCATTGATCGCCGTTTTCATTTTGATCACTTCCCCGGCCGATTTATATAAAGCGGCGGGAATTCCTGCCGCCGTCAACATGGTGACGGCGGTCGTTGTGTTGATCATATTTTTGAACAGCAGCGGGGTGAGAATTGAAATTCGCCGCGGATTTTCCATGGCCCGGGATCTCTTGAAGAGCTCTGTGCCGGTGGCGTTGATGGCGGCGTTGAACACAATTTATGTTAGCCTTGATATCGTTATCCTACAGTTCATGCGTCCTCAAGATGAAGTCGGATTGTATGTTGTTGCTTCCCGAGTGCTGGCGTTGGCAGTGGTGCCCGCTGGCATTTTGCATAGCGTTTTTTTGCCGGCACTGTCGAGTGTGTTCGACGATGATGAACGCCGTTATGGAATTGCCCGGAAATATGCTCGGACAATTATCCTTTTAGGTGCCGCGGTTGGTGTCGGGGGCACAATTCTAGCGGTCCCAGTAGTCGATGTGCTCTTTGGTGAGGCTTTCGCTGGCGCTGGAATATCATCGATTATTTTGATGGTAAGTGCTGGAATGGTTTACCTTACGCTGGCCTATGGAACACCGCTTCTCGGGTGGCGCCGCGATCGTGCGTATTTTAAAGTTCTGGTCGTTGGCGCCGCACTCAATGTCGTGTTGAATTTCGCGCTCATCCCATTTTATGGAATTGAAGGTGCCGCGGTTGCGACATTAATCACCCAAAGTACAGTGTGTCTTAGTTTGCTGTTAATTGTGCGCTCTGCATTCGCGATTAATTTTTCAGATTTGGTTCTGAAATCTATCGGCTTGGCAATTCTTTGCGGTATGCCGACTTATTTTGTGCCACAGATTTACGATCTACCGACCCTCGTCGATCTCACACTCAGCGCTGTCACATTCGGCAGTCTATTTTGCCTACTTGCGGTTCGCCTACAGTTTGTCACTGTGACAGAAATAAAAGGCCTTTTCAGCTGATGCGCGTCACCAATCGAATTTCGCGTTTCCACGACGAGAAGGGAAACCGAGTTGATGTACGTGGGATGATGTATGCGCCGCTGGCATTTGCCACCGCAGTTTTGCGGGTCGTGTTTGGTTACCGGCCGCGGCAACCGACGATTTCCTACCGGGCCAGAACGGTTATTGATGGATTGCTGGATTCGAATTCCCGGGTCGCCGAATTTGGCTCAGGCATGTCGACGCCTTGGCTTGCCGGCCGTTGCGGGTTCTTGTTAAGCCTAGAAAATGACGAGGAATGGCATCGAAAAGTCAGTGCAATGATCGCTACGGGCGACTTCGGGCATGTCCAATATGAATTGCGGACGCCCGATAGTTTTTCCGATCTGTCGGGTTTTCCTGACGGGTCATTTGATTTCATTTTGATAGACGGGTGGGATCGGCACGGATGCGTCGTCAATGCTTTGCCGAAGTTGCGCTCCGGCGGTTGGGTATATTGTGACAATTCCGACAAGGATATGACCCGACCGGACGGTGATTTACGCCGGGCGGAAGAAGCGTTGCTGGAAGCGGTCCGTGAAAGCGAGGGAACAATTCGTTATTTCGTGGACTTTTCACCAACGAATTTCTTCGTCGAGCAAGGGTTGTTGGTGGGCATCTAGGGTGTTTCGCTGATTGGCTTGTCGGCGGTTGCCAAACCCGGTGCAGAACGAACGTTTGCCATCCCGGCAGACGTCAAAATTGCATACACGGCTTGATGGTGTTGGCGTTTTTCAAAGCGCGCGCCATACCAATCAAATGTATCCAGAAGCGTCCAAGCGCGTTGTTGTTCGGGCGTCAACTGCTGGTCGTGTACGGCGGCGATGGGTATGAAATGATTGAGTATTCGGATTTTACGGATCGGCGCCAAAGCCCGGGTGAGGGGATAGAACAAGCCGACGAGAAATCGCGATATAGTCAAGTTGGCATTGACGGACATGTGCGGTGTGAACAGGCGCAAAACGTACTTAATGATTTGAAGGCGTCGCCAAATGCCCTCTTCATAGAAATTGTATGAAATTTTGCCACCGGGCTTTAGAAACCTGGGAAGCGACGCCATTAGGCTTACAGGGTCGGGCGTGTGTTGAATGACACCCATACAGTAGACGGCGTCGAAAATTTCGGTTCGCAAGGGCAAATCGAATAATGATGCCTGAATACAATTGACCCGCCCGTCATGAATGGCCGTGGTCTCGCGGCACGCGTTAATGGCTTGAGAAATGTCGATGGCGATGACCCGTGCCCCATGTGCGGCGGCGATATCGGCGAACCGACCGGCGCCGCATCCAGCGTCGAGAATCAATTTACCCTTCAACCAATCTGCGCTCCATCGACTGTCGCGAAAAAAGCGTTCCTCGGATAAATGATGACCGCTTAATCGGTCGATCTGCAAGGTTCGCCATTCCTGCCATTGGAATCCGAAATTTTCACAGTAATCATCATCCGGGACGACAAACCGGGGGATCCCACCAGAAATGGGATAGGTGGCGCCGCAGGCGCCACAAATAAGCGATCCATCGTGGATTTCTTCGCCGCCATCATCGTCCCCGGTGGCAATGTCCAGGTTTGGTTGTTGGCACGCCGGGCAGGCCAGGAGGTTAAGAAGTTCGCGACGCACGTGATTTGACGTTCCGACATTGATAGGGTCCGCTATATATCCCCGAACCTTGCCACTGGTGCCAGGAATTTTTGACGTGCGGCTTCTTTATTTGGTCAGTCACCCCATTCAATATCAGGCGCCGTTGCTGCGGCGGATTGCCGCTGAGGCGGAAATTGAGTTGTTGGTGCTATTCGAAAATATGGAAACGGCCGGTGCGTATTTCGATGAAGGGTTCGGTGCCGAGATAACGTGGGACGTGCCAGTAACCGAGGGTTATCAATTTCAGCAAGTCGGCCCATTGGGAGAGATAGAGGATCGGATTTCCGAAGCCGACGTCATGTGGATACATGGTTGGGACAGCCGATTGAAGCTGCGCGCGCTTGAGGCTGCCCGCCGACGCGGTGTGCCTGTTTTGATGCGCGGCGAAAACACCCTGGCGGCCATGCCGGATGGCGGAGGGCTGCGGGGTATGTTCAAACGTACGTATCTACGCTGGATTTTTTATCGTTGTGCGGCGTTTCTGTGCATTGGAACGGACAACCGAAATTACTATCGTGCACATGGGATCGACGATGCGCGGTTGTTTTCCATGCCCTATGCCGTCGACAACCAATTCTTCACACAGCAAGCCGAACGCGCGACGGAAACACGTGAGGATTTTCGTAGGCAACTTGACTTGTCTCCATCGCGTCCTGTCATCCTTTTCGCCGGAAAATTTCAGCAACGAAAGAATGCCGCTGTCCTGGCGGCGGCTTTCCAATCCCTGGACCGGGCATTACACGCGATCCGTATTTGTTGTTTGTCGGCGACGGCGAGCAACGCGAAATTCTCCTGGCTGAGGCACGGACTGACAGTTCGGTTCGCGTTGTTGGTTTTCGAAACCAACGCGAATTGCCAGCCTTCTATGACTTGGCCGATGTATTTGTTTTGCCATCTTCCAAAGAACCTTGGGGACTGGCAGTCAACGAAGCCATGGCATCCGGGTGCGCCATCATTGCGACAAATGAATGCGGCTGTGCCGCCGATTTGATCGATGAGAGTTGCGGGCGGGTCGTGCCGGCAGATGATCCGCAGTCACTGGCATCCGCGCTAACCGAGATACTCGGTGATGAAAATACGGCACGCGGCATGGGCGCCAAAGCCCGCGAACGGGTTTCTCGTTTCGGTTTTGATGAGGATTTGGCTGGGTTGTCTGAAGCTATGAAGGCCGTTGTTTCAGCGCCGCCTGAAGCATGAATGCCATCCGCGCATCATGCGAATAGCCTGAATTTTCACAACGAACTCTTCCCGCTACGGCGATCTTTTCGCGCTCTTCATCGTGGTCGAGAAAATAGCGGGTCTTTTCCAAAAGATCCTCAAGATTGAGGTAAAACACTGCCTCTCGGCCGTCCGCGAAAAGCCGGGCGTGATCGCTGGAGTATTCCGCCAGCATGAACCCGCCGCAGGCTGGAATTTCGATGCTCCGGTCGGTCTGCAAATCGCGATTGATTTTGCGCAGAAAGCCTAAATTAATTTTTGTTGCGGCAATGCCTTTGGAATAACGAAGATCGCCCTGTCTGTTGACCAAGGCGCGCTTTTCAACATTTAGGTTGGGATGTGTTCGTCTGAATTCATCCCATCCGTTTCCCCAGACCCGGACACTAATGCCGTTCTCAGCGAGAAACATTAAATCGACCCCGCGTTCCGGCGCATAGGTGCCGATGAACCCCACATCAGCGCCGTAGGCGTCGCGATCCTCCGTCGACACTTCGATTGGTAAATGTTGTTCAGAATCATAAGCCTTATCGACTGCCATACAAACCTTGGCACCGAGTGAGGGCAGTTCCTCCTTATCGGCATTAAAGGATTTACTGACGAAGACGACGTTGTAATGTTTCAGGCCGCGCTGATAAGCCAGCGAGCGGTTGATCGGATTATACATGTCATCTTCGGAATAAGACGCGATGATGGCGCCGGGGCAGGCGTCATGCAATGCCATCAATGTCCGTGGCCGGACCATATTGCCTTTTTCTATCCATATGATGTCGGGCGCGAACGCTTTGGCTTTTTCCGGCAAGCTTTCATTGACTGCCTCTGTATCCATGTGAATGCCCAGCTTCCAAGCGAATCGGAATAGCAGGGAAAATGACGGATGGCCGGCCTCGTCGCCGCCGATGGGGGTGTGGCTGAACGCTTCGACCTCAGCGCCAAGCCGCTTCAGCGACGCTAGCCGAGAATACCCCTTGGCATAGAAGTTCAGGTCGGCAACGAAGAGAATGCGCGGCGCAGAGGGCATTGACGGGTTCAATCAAATTTCCGGTTGGCCGTCAGTGAACCGCTTCAGTGCCGGTTCTGTCAATGTGTTCCGGCGTGTTTTCAATGACTGTCCGTGACGCGAGCAGCCC
>Ga0233433_10001068_pt1 | contig 27412 bp, 25 predicted proteins | sample SI_122_August201_5_FD_179868 | JGI IMG/M metagenome (GOLD analysis project Ga0233433, IMG submission 179868) | Seawater microbial communities from Saanich Inlet, British Columbia, Canada - SI_122_August2016_100_MG | ecosystem: Environmental > Aquatic > Marine > Inlet | place: Canada: British...
AACTGTTGTAATAGGCACGGTAATTGACCCGGAAATGGGCGAAGAAATGCGGGTCACGGTCGTTGCAACGGGTCTTGGCCTGACCCTGGAGGAACGAAGTCCTATGGAACTCGGCGAAAAGATGATTCGTAAAATAGCCGGCGATGGGGACTATGGTGAATTTGACACACCGACTATTATTCGCAATGGACCACTTAAAGGAGAGGGTCAGGAAGAGCATTCGGATAGGCCTAAAGATCTCGATTATTTGGATATTCCAGCATTTCTGCGAAGGCAAGCAGATTAACTTTTTAAGTAATGACGGTATAATATGGTCTAAATCAGGAGAAAAGTTAATATTTATCAAAAAAAATGCAACTTTTCTCCATTTTTGTAGTCATAATAACCCTGCGAAGCTATTTCTATTAGGTTGGATTTGGTAATATTTGCGACCGCTGTGCGGGTGACGAGATTATGATTAAGCAAAAAACGCTAAAAAACGTGATACGAGCAACCGGTATTGGCTTACATACCGGCGAGAAGGTCTTCCTGACCTTGCGACCTGCGCCTGCTGATACGGGCATTGTATTTGTTCGGTCTGACCTGGATGAAGTGGTAGAAATTAAGGCCTGCAATGAGTCTGTAGTGGATACAACCTTAGCCACTACGCTTGGTTCCGGCAATGTTCGAATTTCAACTGTAGAGCATGTTCTGGCAGCCCTGTCAGGGTTGGCTATTGATAATCTCTATGTTGAAGTCTCCGGCCCGGAAATGCCGATCATGGATGGCAGTGCAGCCACCTTTGTATTCCTGATTCAGTCAGCGGGTATCGAAGAGCAAAACGCCCTTAAGCAGTTTATGCGTATTAAGAAGCCGATACAGGTAACCGGTGAGCATAGTGCACGCGACTTTGGGCAGTATGTCTCATTGAAGCCCTTTGATGGATTTAAATTGGCGCATACCATTGTATATGACAATGCCGTGATTAAACGACAACAGGCCTGCGTCGACTTTGCTAATACTTCGTTCGTTAAATCAATTAGCCGTGCCAGAACTTTTGGATTGATGCAGGAGTTTGAGCAGCTAAGAGAAATGAACCTTGCTCAAGGCGGCAGTCTTGATAACGCCATAGTCGTTGATGAATTTCGTATTCTTAACGATGATGGCCTGCGCCATGATGATGAATTTGTGCGCCATAAAATACTCGATGCAGTAGGTGATCTATACCTGCTTGGTCATAGTGTTATCGGTGAATTCACGGGCTATAAGTCAGGTCATAGTGAAAATCATGCGTTGAGAAGTGCATTATTGGCTAACACCGATGCTTGGGAATTGGTCAGCTTTCCGGACCAGGAAAAAGCACCCCGCGCCTATGCTCGTCTTGGTAACCTCGAGTACTCCTAAACCAGCACTGAAACGTTAATGATTGTCGGCAAAGCGTTGTAGCGCCCGCTTAAGGTCGTTATCGTCAATACCTTCTGCTGTTGCCGTAATCAGGGATTTGCTCTCTGATGAGAGTAGCCTTGCCTCAACGCTAGTTTCATCGGATTCATGCGATTGGTCCGATTCCGGGCGCACTGAGATTTTAACCTGTTGTAACTTGCTGGTCGGATTTGATTTGTGCAGAAATTCCAGTAGGTCCCTTTGTCTATAGCGGATTTGAGTTGCCAGCGCAGCGCTGGTCACGAGCAGATGGATGGATTGCTTAGTGATAGATCCAATTTTGATTTCCGCGCCAAGGAAATCATTGATTATCACCTGCATTTCGGCAAAGGATTTGGCTCTGGCGATCAGTTTTTGAAGGTTTCCAGAGGTTTGCTCGAGAATTTTGGAAGTTCTACGTATCTCGTTCAATTAAATTCACTACAATCTGTTAATATGAGGTAATTAACATTAACACTGAAGGATCATGAAGTTAATCTTAGTTGATCAAAGTACGGGTAGTCTTAAGTCAGTCAGGTTGAATGCAGCAACCTGGAGTATTGGGTTGGGTGCAGTCTGCTTAGTGTTAGTGCTTATATTTCTTGGCCTTAAGCAGTTCGCCTTAAAGGATTCTCGAGTAGCCTTGGAGATGCTAAATCGCTGGCAGACACAACTCCAGCAGCAGAAAGCGGTACTGAATAACCTGGACCGAGGAATAGCGCAGAACCTCGATGCCTCTGCGTCCCGAATGGCGAACCTCCAAGCCCGGTTGGCCAGGCTCGATGCCCTCGGCCAGAGGTTGACAGAGGTTGCTGGCTTACAGGAAGGAGAGTTCGATTTTTCAGAACCTCCCGGGCTGGGTGGTCCTAGTGTTGATTCCAGTGAATTTTCCGATGGTTTGATAATGCCTGCGCGTAAAAGAAGTGAGCGCTCCTTTAACGAACAGGTTGCCCAATTAAGTCAGGAAATTGAAAGTCGAGAGTACCAGTTGGCAATCCTGGAGCAGGTGTTTTTTCACAAGAAGCAATTGCAGGCGGCTTCACTGTACGGTAAACCGGTTCAAAAAGGTTGGGTTTCTTCTGCCTATGGCATGCGTACTGACCCTATAACCGGTAAACGTGCCTGGCATAATGGTATCGATATCGCAGCTACGCTTGGTTCTCCAGTCATGGCAATTGCCGCCGGTGTGGTCACCTTTGCTGGTGAAAAAAGTGGTTATGGTAAAATGATTGAAATCAATCATGGCAATGATGTAACAACGCGCTATGGACACCATGATACGCTCAAGGCGACCACCGGGGATATCGTGACAAAGGGACAGATTATCGGCGAGATGGGTAGCAGTGGACGTTCTACAGGGCCTCATGTCCATTACGAGATCTTTAAGAAAGGTCGGTCGGTGGATCCATCCGTTTTTATTCATAGAGCGCCTCGCTCATAGCAGGGATCTAACCTGCTCACCCAAATGAATTCATTCGAGCGTTTTAAAGATGGTTATGCAGTTATTTAGTAAAGTATTTGGCACAAAAAATAGTCGCGAACTGAAGCGCATGAATCGCGTTGTGATGCGCGTGAATGAATTTGAGGCCGAAATTGAAAAGCTGACTGATTTGGAAATACTCCAAAAAAGAGAAGCGTTCAGAGCAAGGCTCGAAGCCAACGAAACCCTTGACAATATTCTTCCAGAAGCTTTTGCCATGGTAAGAGAAGCGGGCAGAAGAGCCCTTGGTATGCGTATTTTTGATATGCAGATAGTCGGCGGTATTACCTTATGCGAAGGGCGTATTGCTGAAATGCGGACCGGTGAAGGAAAAACACTGGTGGCGACCCTGGCACTTTACCTTAATGCGATTGATGGGCGAGGTGTTCATCTCGTTACCGTTAATGATTACCTGGCAAAATGGGGTAGTCAGTGGATGAAACCCTTATTTGATGCGCTCGGCATGACCGTGGGTGTGGTCTATGCAGGGCAGTCACCGGAAGAAAAAGCCACGGCTTACCAGGCAGATATAACCTACGGTACGAATAACGAATTTGGCTTCGATTATCTTCGCGATAATATGGCGTTCAGCATTGAAGAAAAAGTTCAGCGTCCACTAAATTTTGCCATTGTTGATGAAGTCGATTCAATATTAATTGATGAAGCAAGAACGCCATTGATTATTTCAGGAGGGGCTGAAAATTCCTCGGAAATTTACCGCAAGGTTAATTCCATTGCACCACAATTGCAGCAGCAGATTAAAACCCAGGATGACATTGATAATGAAGTGGTTCCACCAGGGGATTATTATGTTGATGAGAAGCAACGTGATGTAGAACTGACCGAAGATGGTCACCAGAAAGTTGAAAGCCTGTTAATCAAGCACGGTTTGCTTCAAGAAGGCGATAGTCTTTACGGTACCGCTAACTTAAACCTGCTTCACCACGTTCAATCAGCACTCAAGGCACATGCCCTGTTTCAAAAGGATGTTGATTATATTGTCCAGGGTGATGAGATTATTATTGTAGATGAGCACACTGGCAGAACGATGCCAGGACGTCGCTGGTCCGGCGGTATTCACCAGGCAATAGAGGCAAAGGAAAGGGTCACGATCACTAATGAGAGTCAAACCCTGGCATCAACGACTTTTCAGAATTATTTCCGGTTGTATGAAAAGCTGTCTGGTATGACCGGTACTGCAGATACTGAGGCTTTTGAGTTTCGCCAGATTTACGGCCTTGATGTCGTCGTCATACCTACTAACCTGCCGATGATCAGAGCGGATAAGAATGACCTGATCTACATGACCCAGGAAGAGAAATACCTTGCGATAGTGGACCATATAAAGGAACTGAAGGCCTCGAATGCCCCCGTCCTGGTTGGTACGGCATCAATAGAATCCTCAGAGTTATTATCGGCTCTTCTAAAAAAAGCCAAGATCGAGCATAGCGTCCTGAATGCCAAATTTCATGAAAAGGAAGCAGAGATTATCGCCCAGGCAGGGCGACCTGGAAGGGTCACTATCGCGACTAATATGGCTGGCAGAGGCACAGATATAGTTTTGGGCGGCAACTGGGAATCGGAAATTAATGGCCTTGATAACCCAACTAACCGGCAGATAGAAGAACTGAAAAGCAGCTGGAATATTCGCCATGAGGAGGTTCTGGCTGCTGGCGGGCTTCATGTCATTGGTACAGAGCGCCATGAAAGTCGCCGGATTGATAACCAACTCAGAGGGCGGGCGGGGCGACAAGGTGATCCAGGTTACTCACGGTTTTACCTTTCGCTGGAAGATAACCTGATGCGTATCTTCGCCTCGGAGCGGATGAAAAGCCTGATGCAGGGAATCAATGAGGAAGGTGAGCCTATAGAACACCGAATGGTAACCAGTTCTATAGAAAGAGCTCAGAAAAAGGTTGAAGGACGAAACTTCGACATGCGTAAGCAGTTGCTCGAATATGATGATGTAGCCAATGATCAACGGCAGATGATTTACCGGCAGCGCAACGAACTCATGGAAACGGATGACGTTTCTGAGACAGTTAACGCCTTGTGGCAGGATGTCATAAATGAAGTAATAGATGGTTTTATCCCTCCGCAGAGTCTTGAAGAACAATGGGATATTGCTGGTCTGGAACAGGCTTTGCGCACCGAATTTGGCGTTGAGCTGGCCATTGGTCGTTGGCTCGAGAGCCAGGAGGATTTGTTTGAAGATCCGCTCCGAGATCGAATTCAGGAAGAGATTCTGGCGCGTTATGAGGAAAAGGAAAAAGCAGTCGGGCCCGATATCAGGTTGTTAGAAAAACGCATTATGCTGGATATTCTTGATAACCTCTGGAAGGAGCATCTGGCAGCGATGGACTATCTGCGCCAGGGCATTCATCTAAGGGCTTATGCTCAGAAACAACCTAAACAGGAGTATAAGCGGGAGGCTTTTGAGCTATTCGAAGGATTACTGGATAACGTTAAGATAGAAGTCGTCCGGTTCTTGTCTAGAGTTGAGTTCCGGTCCGATGAGAATGCACAAGCCCTGGAAGACAGAAGAAGAGCCCAGCAAGCCAATAATCAGCTGAATTTTGAAAAGGCAAATTCTGCAGGGTTAGGTGCTGAAGCATCAGAAGAAACAGCGCCACAGGCCAAGACACCTTTCATTCGTGGGGAACGTAAAGTGGGCCGAAATGAGGTTTGTCCTTGCGGATCAGGAAAGAAGTACAAAAACTGTCATGGAAAGCTGAACTGATGGCCGTTGGCCAGAATCAAACTTCTTTTTATCCTGTCAGCGGTATCCGCATCGCCAGTGTCAATGCGGGCATTAGCAATAGTGATACCTCAGACCTGGTTCTATTTGAATTGTGTCCCGGTAGTCAAGTAGTTGGCGTCTTTACCCAGAGCCATTTCAGCGCTGCTCCCGTTCAGGTGGCCAGGCAACACCTCGCCGAAGTATCCGCTCAGTATCTGGTTGTGAACACGGGTAATGCCAATGCTGCGACAGGTGATCAAGGCTTGGCTGACGCCAGGGCCTGCTGCCAGGCGGTTGCAGAACATGGCGGCGTCTTGGCCAAGCAGGTTTTGCCCTTTTCCACCGGGGTGATTGGTGAACCCTTACCGGTTAAACGGCTGCTGGATGGGCTACCGGATCTGTTTGCGGGACTGGGTGAACAACGCTGGTTGGATGCTGCCATGGGCATTCTGACGACGGATACCAGGCCCAAGATCGCCTCTCGGCAGTTACAGTTATGTGGGCAAATCGTCACCATCACGGGTATTGCCAAGGGTGCTGGGATGATTCAGCCGAATATGGCGACTATGCTCAGTTTCATTGCCACTGATGCGCAGATATCGGAACCACTTTTGCAAATGATGCTGGCATCCGCCGTAGCCAGTTCTTTTAACCGAATAACAGTGGATAGCGATACCTCCACCAATGATGCCTGTATGCTGATGGCTTCTGCTCAATCAGGGGTGGTCCTGGATAATCACCTGCAAGAGATGGCCGATTTTCAGGATGCGCTTACCGATTTAATGCTCGAGTTAGCGCAAGGACTGGTGCGTGATGGTGAAGGCGCGAGCAAGTTCGTAACCGTGCATGTAGAGAAGGGTGAAAGCCAGGAGCAGTGCCTGGCAATCGCTTTTTCAATTGCCAATTCACCGCTGATAAAAACCGCTTTGTTTGCCAGTGATGCCAATTGGGGAAGAATTGTCATGGCGATAGGTAAAACTGATGTCCCGTTAAGCGTTGATTCGCTGGAAATTTATATCAATGACATCTGTTTGATGCGTTCCGGCAGTAAAGCGCTGGAATACAAGGAATCTGATGGCGCTAATGCCATGATCGAAGAAGAAATTGTCATTCGAGTGGTACTGAACTGTGGTGATTGTGATGACACGGTTTGGACCAGTGACTTATCTCACGATTATGTGAAAATTAATGCCGAATACCGGACTTAATCTCTGTCGAGGTCAATCGCTGTGATGTCATCGTGGTCAGGGTCGACAGGAATGCTTCGATTCTCGTCTGCCCATTCACCCAGGTCGATGAGTTGACACCGTTCACTGCAGAAGGGTCGATGTGGGTTTGATGTCAGCCAGGCAACGGCCTTGTTGCAACTCGGGCACTTGATAATAGCGTCAGGCATGGCTTGCTAGCTTGAGATAGGTTTCGTGGAAATCATAAACCTTCTGCCGTAAGGATGTCAGATCCCCGTTGTTTTCGATAATATCGTCTGCCCAGGATAGTCTCTCCTCGCGCTTGGGTTGGCTGGCCATGATTTTACGAATCAATGATTCGTCATTGTGGTCGCGTTGCTTCACTCTTGAAACCTGCAATTCAGGATCGACGTCGACGACGATCATACGATGCATTAAAGGTGATTTCCCTATGCCTGTGGAAAGCATGAGAATACCGTAGGCAGATTCGGCATGCCTAAGTGTGTTTGTCAGGTTTTGCATAATGGGCATATGAGTCAGGTTCTCCAACCACAAGCGATCGGATTTTCTGGAAAATATTTTCTCTCTTAAGTAAGCGCGGTTAAGGGTGCCGTCGCCAAGAATTACCGAGGAACCAAATTTCTCGACGATAGCAAGGTAGGCGGTCTCGCCGGGTTTAACGATATCTCTGGAGGCCTGGTCTGCGTCTGCAACCGTAATGCCGAGTTCTTCAAAAAGTTCTGCGACGGTTGATTTGCCACTACCTATACCGCCGGTGATACCGACCACGTAGTTCGTCATGATACATTCAACACTTGAAGATAGCGACTGAGTATAAGATCACCCCAGAGAAGACTGATCCAGCCAGCGGCAGCCAGATAAGGCCCGAAGGGGATAGCATCATTGCGATCTCTGCCCATTAAGATCAGCGTTACGCCGACCAGTGTACCGAGTATTGAAGATATCAAAATGATGAAGGGTAAGGCTTGCCAGCCAAGCCAGGCGCCTAAAAGAGCGAGCAGTTTGAAGTCACCAAAGCCCATACCCTCCTTGCCGGTAGCTATCCTAAAACCTTGATAAACTGTCCACAGAGCCAGATAGCCTAATACAGCACCGAGTAGTGCTGACTTAAGGTCTGTAAAAATACCTGAGCTGTTAACGATCAGGCCTAGCCATAGCATGGGCAAGGTTATGTCATCAGGCAGCAGTTTCGTTTCGAAATCGATCTGGCTGAGGGCGATTAAAGCGTAGGTTAAAAGGCATGCCAGCAGGCCTTTCTCTGTGGGCCCAAATAGCATGATTACTATGATGGTGGCAATGCCTGTGGTTAGTTCCAGCAAAGGGTATCGTAAGGAGATGGCGGCTTGACAGTGACGACAGCGACCTTTCAGCAAGAGGTAACTGATGACAGGAATATTATGTAAGGCAGAGATGGGTTGGCCGCAAGCAGGGCAGGCTGAGCGGGGCGTAACCAGATTATACTTCGCAGAGCCCTGGCCAACAGGCTCGTTTTGATCCAGCAGTAGTCTGGCCTCGGTCTGCCATGCCTGTTTCAGCATGATCGGTAGACGATGAACCACCACATTGAGGAAGCTACCAATAATAAGACCAAATATCAGGCAGATGCCGTAAGTAGCAGCAGGGTATTGCTGATGTAGTTGAATAAGAAGGCCGATAAATTCAGACATAGAGGGATTATACAGAGTGTTTAGCCGATGGCCTTGCCCATTTGAAATATAGGCAGATACATGGCAACCATGAGCCCACCTATAACCACGCCCAGGAAGGCCATGATCAGTGGCTCCATCATACTGGTTAAACCATCCACGGCATTATCAACCATATCTTCATAGTAAGACGCAGATTTATCCAGCATATCATCCAGCGCCCCTGATTCTTCGCCAATCGCCACCATTTGCACCACCATACTTGGGAAAACTTCGGTTTGCCGCATGGAGTGATTGAGTTGAATTCCGCTTGAAACTTCGTTTCTGATACGAAGAATAGCATCCTTGAAGACTACATTACCGGCCGCTCCTGAAACTGATTCCAGCGCATCTACCAGCGGTACACCAGCTGAGAAGGTGGTCGAGAGAGTGCGCGCGAATCTGGCGATACAGGATTTTTCGACTATACCACCGAGGATAGGCAGTTTCAGTATGAGACGATCCTGGTTGTCTCGTACCTTCTGAGATCTCTTTAAGGCTTGTTTATATAAGAAGTAACTGGCTCCGATAATGACCAGGATAACGAGCCACCACTTCTGCATGAATTCAGACATGGCGACTACGACCTGGGTAAATTCGGGTAATTCAGCGCCAAAACCGGAAAAGACCATATCGAACTGGGGTACCACTTTGATTAGTAGTATTGCCGTGACGATCCCTGCGATGACTAGTATTGTAACGGGATAGTTCATGGCACTTTTGATCTTGGCCTTAAGTGCTTCAGATTTCTCTTTGTAGGTAGCGAGTCTATCCAGCATGGTTTCGAGTGCACCTGCCTGCTCGCCAGCCTCTATCAGGTTACAGTACAGGTCATCGAAGTATTCTCTGGGCTGGGCCCTGACTGCAGCGGCAAAACTATTTCCTGAAGAAACTTCACTACTGATATTCCTGATCAGGTCTCTAACAGCCGTGTTTTCAACACCGCCCGCGACGATTTCGAAAGATTGAACCAAAGGCACCCCGGCTTTCATCATGGTTGCCAGTTGACGCGTGAACAGGGCTATATCTGCTGGTTTGATCGATGAACCAAATGATAATGAAAACAGTCCGGAGGACTTTTTCTTGATGGACTTACTGCGGATGCCTTTTTTGCGCAGCTCTGCTTTAGCTGAGATGATACTGCTGCTGGATATTTCGCCTTTTGTTTTTTTACCCGCACGATCTGTGCCGGTCCAGACAAAAACTTGGGTTGCAGGCGTTGCCATAGCGTTTCCTTATCAGTGGCCGCTGGTGACTCGATCGACTTCATCCAGACTGGTTAAGCCGGCTTTGACCTTAACTAATGCAGATTGAAAAATAGTCTTGAAACCTCTTTTTGCACAGGCTGCGGCGATTTCCAGAGAGTTACCATCCTCCATGATAATGGCTGAAATTTCCGGTGTGATCTTAACAACCTCATAGATGCCCACCCGGCCTTTGTAGCCGGCAGTGCATTTATCGCAGCCTTTGGGGCCGTAAATCTCAAGGCCCTGGTCTATCTCTTGTTGGGAAAACCCTTTTTCAGTTAAAGCATTTGCGGGAATGTCGAGTTTAACTTTACAGGAGCATAGTCGGCGCATGAGTCTCTGGGCAATGATCAGATTCAGTGATGTGGCTAGATTAAAGGCAGGAACACCCATATTGCGCAATCTCGTGATGGTTTCCGGTGCTGAGTTGGTGTGCAGCGTTGACATCACCATATGCCCAGTTTGGGCTGCCTTTATCGCTATTTCAGCAGTTTCAAGGTCTCTGATTTCCCCTACCATAATGATGTCCGGGTCCTGACGTAAAAAAGACCTCAGTGCTTCGGAAAAATCCAGCCCCACTTTTGCATTGACCGGGCACTGATTAATCCCGTCAAGATTAATTTCAACGGGATCCTCCGCTGTTGATATATTCCGTTCTGGCGTATTGAGTAATTGGATCCCCGTATACAGTGACACGGTTTTGCCTGAGCCCGTGGGCCCTGTGACCAGAAACATGCCTTGGGGTTTCTCGAGTGCTTCCAGGTATAGTTCTTTTTGGTCCTGTTCATAACCCAGTGCATCGATGCCCATTTTTGCCTGGCTTGGGTCAAGAATTCGAAGAACGATTTTCTCACCAAACAGCACCGGTAATGAATTCACACGAAAATCGATAGCCTTGGTTTTGGATACTTTCAGTTTGATTCGACCATCCTGGGGAACCCGTCGCTCAGAAATATCCATTTGGCTCATCACCTTTATACGGGCGGCAATTCTTGGTGCTAGATTGTTGGGAGGGCTGGCCATTTCATGTAATACGCCGTCGGTTCTGAACCGAACTCGATAGGATTTCTCGAACGGCTCAAAATGTAGGTCCGATGAGCCCATACGGATGGCGTCTAAGAGCATTTTGTTGATAAAACGGACCACCGGTGTGTCATCTGCAACCGAAGTTTCCGTTTCTTCCTCTTCGGAACCTTCAACAGTGACCGATTCCAGGTCCAGGTCAATGTCGTCTTCACCCATATCGGTAAAACTGGTATCTTCCTCGGATTCGAGAACGCGGTTGATAAAAGCGCTGAGTTTGTCCTCTTCAACCAGTATTTCCTCGGTTGAAATGCCAGTCTGGAACTGAATATCGGCCAGTGCCTGGCGATTAGTTGGGTCACTTACCGCGACGAATAGGCGATTACCCCGGTGATAAAGCGGGATTGCGTGATGGGTCCGAATAAGTTGTTCACTGATGATCTGATTGGGGATGGAATCTGGGTCTACCGCATCAAGGTCGATGAGGGGCGTGCCGAATTCCTGAGCGGCGGAATTAGCGATCGCCCTGGCCGATACGAGGTCATTTTCAACCAGATAGCTGACCAGCGATAGTTTGCTATCCATCGCTTGCTGGGTAGCAATTTCTGCACCGGGCTCATCGATATGGTGGTCGGAAATCAGCTTTTGGGCCAGGCCACTGAGGTTTGCTGTTTGTGAGGACATGTCGTTATTGCTGATAGTCAGGTTTAGTATCGAGTTTAGACCTAAGAAGTGGATAAAGGGAAGGGCATATTTATCCCCGGCCCGCGGCTGTGTTGCGATCGGAGCTTGGAGCGGCTGTGAATCGGTTTAATTAGGCGGGGTATTGCTTTAAGGGTAACAGGCCAGGCAGGCCAACAGGGTCAGATATCTCGGATTGTGGTTGGCTCGGCTATATTTTTGCAGGTAAAGAAGGTTGGCAAAAGCCGGATTGAGTGGCATGATAAGTGGTTGAGAGGTTTCGGGTCGCCTAAGCGACAGACTATTTACTGATGGAGTAACATTTATGAAAACTATTCAGAAGGGTTTCACGCTTATCGAACTGATGATTGTAGTGGCCATTATCGGGATTTTGGCGGCCGTGGCGCTGCCAGCGTATCAGGACTATATCAAGAACGCCAATATGGCAAAAGTTAATTCGCAGTATTCGGCTGCAGTGGATTACGCTAAGAATACTTTTGTTAAGTTCCAGACTGCGGCCGCAACAGGGGCTACAGTTTCGGCTTTGCCCACCACGGGTGCTGCCTGGGTAACGTTATTAGCAGCAGGTGGCGGTACCGCTCCGACTGGAGGCGCGGCTTACATTAGTACGGCCGCCAGTGCTGCCACAACTACGTCCGGTGCTGTGTCGATGGTAGCTACCGCTGCTACTCAGGTGACAGTTACGCGTCCGTGCTATGAAGATTGGAGCACATTAGATATGACCGTGATTACCAGTGCAGGAGGCGTTACAATAACCACACCAGCCTGTCCGTAGTATTTGATTTTATTGCTAGTAGGTTATTTGAATGTAAAAACGCCTTGGAAAAGGCGTTTTTTTCTTCAGCTGTGATTTAAGGTTTTTGCCAATGTGGTTATTCCTTGATAGGAATCTGTTCATGTGTACTCTACTGCCATAGAAATGCGGGCTAAATCAGGATTGTTAAGTTGTCAGGGCTTCAGCCTAGTAGAGTTGATGATTGTTGTTGCTGTGTTAGGAATAGTGTCAGCGATTGCCATTCCGGCCTATCAAGGCTACATAGCCGAAGCGCGAACGGCTACCATGTTACAGAGTATCGAGACCATACGGGTATTCCAGGAAAGCCGACGGGTTCAACAGGGCGAGTATGTGGAAGGTACCTATGATCCCTCCAACCCTGATGTGGCTGGCGGCTTAAAAGACGCAGCGGTTCTTGACTGGTCCCCTAATATAACTAGCGATTTTGTCACTTTCGTGATTACCTGCCAGACTGATGCTGTAAGCCCGGAATGTACACGCTCCAGTGGTTACCAGGTGACCGCCACACATATTGAGGGTGGCAGTGTTTGCAGGGTTCATAACCAAACCAGTGTTACCGTCTGCTAACCTGGCAGGCGCTAAATAAAAATAGGGTAAACAGGGTGGTCCCTATACGTAGAGGAGATAAATATGTTTGCATCTGGAGCCGTTGTCGTTGTATTCATTGTAATCCTTGTGGCAGTGATATCGACACGAAGGCAGAAAAGAGATCAGGACCTCGAGTAAAACCAGGGATTTTTGTTTCTATAAATTTTGTTAGCCAGTAGTAGCCTGTCCAGTGTAAGACCAAGACTCCGTGAATTCCCGCCTGGGAGAAGCCCTCATCGAATCAATTATCTTAAATAGCCCGTCAGGGTCTGGATTGAGTGTGTCTGTTACTGTTTGTTTCACGACAATTTTCTGATTACGAATGTTTCAATTTATTAGGTCGCTTGATTATAAATTTTCATACGGATATTTTATTGTCTGCGAGAGACACCTGTTCTAATGGAAATTAGTTTGACCCCTAGGTTTCTCGATGATATTTTTTGATTGAACGTAATGGAGGTTTTACTGATGCCGAACATAAGCACCTACAAGGACGAAGGGGAAGCCTATGCCCAGATTAAAGAGGCGGGCTACCACGCCGTGGAGCTGGACTTTCCCGCTGTAGAGAACGACTTTCATTGGCATGACTTTAAATCCCTCATTTATATCACTCAGGGTGAGTTAACCTTGATTGAGCAAGATTCAGGAGAAACTACGACCTGTGGACCTGGTGCTAAGATTATTGGCACACCCGGTCTGGTGCATCGGGAACTCAGTGAAGGCTATAGTGCTATATTGGGCCTGTCTGCTGCACCGGATGCCCTAACGCAGCCTATCGACAAACCCCTGCCGGTTAGGCTTTAACTAGTTCAGTTCTTGACATGCCGGAATAGCTCAGTTGGTAGAGCAGTTGCTTCGTAAGCAATTGGTCGGAGGTTCAAGTCCTCTTTCCGGCACCATTCTCGCTACTATGTGTCCGTTGTCAAACAAATGGGACAGATGAGCATCCTGAGTAATACAAAAACCAGATAATATGCAGGGTAGGGTGGAAGTGATCAACTTGCCATTAATTAGACTTCAGGGCAGTTAATCTGTTTCCGCAACTTGTTCAGGCCAGAGCCAACCACCCACAAAACAGATCAAATAGTTGGCAGTAAGGCCCCAGACGCCAGCACTGATTCCTAATGGCGACCTTGCTGCTGTATCCCAGGTTCCCAGCATGGCACCAACCCACAATACCAAGGTGATGCTGGTTCCGGCGACAACGCCGCAAAGGATGCTGGTGCCGGATAGGCGTCGCCAGAAAAGCCCGAGAATAAAGACCGGTGATATCTGTACGAGAAATTCCAATTTGAGTTTGATGAGTAACCAGAGAGAACTCTCTGTCTGTTGCGATACCCACGTCATCAGGACAAGAAACAGAATAAGCACCCAGCCAAACAGCTTGCCCTTCCAGAGCAATTCCTGCTGACTGGCGTGCGGATTAATATAAACGGCGTAGATATCTTTAATGACCATGCTCTGGATAGACAATAATGCCGAGTCTGTTGTTGACATAATCGCCGCGACGAGGGCGACGAAAACCATAATCACCAGCCATCGGATGAAATTGTTTTCGTTGATGATATCGAGCAACATGAGCAAAGAAACCTGGTCACTGGCAAACGGTGTGAGATCTTTGAACTGGCTAATGGCTATATAGCCGAGGATAAATGCCAGGGCGGTGGTGATGAAGGGCATGAATGCCAGACCAGCAAGCGAGACACGCAGGGTTTTAAGTGAACGTGCAGAGAAAAAACGCTGGATGGCGTGAGGGTACACTGAAGCACCGAACATGAGTAACACCAGAGTGCTGAACCAGGTGCGAATGCCTCCCCAGCCAGGTACCTCGAGTTTTTCCATCTGCTCCTTATCGGCTGCGATTAGCTCCGTCGCGGCAGGAATGCCGCCGTTGACGGTTAACACAATGTAAAGGATGGTCGCGAAACCGGTAAACAGCAAGACACCCTGGATGGCGTCTGTCCACGCAACCGATCGCATACCACCCAGGGTTTCGTAGGTGAGCATAACTACCACCAGAACAACAACGCCGGCCATGAAATTGATGCGCCCTCCAGACAATCCCTCGACGGCATGCCCCATGGCGACCAGTTGCTCAAGCATATAGTTAGCAAGCCCCCAGCAAAGCAGCAAGACGCAAATGATGCGTAACCAATGCGAGCCGAATCGATGGAAGATATAGTCAGCCGGGGTGATGTATCCGAATTTTCTTGATAATCGAAACAGGCGTGGCCCATAGATCGATATCGCTGTAATGGTCAGCACCATAAACATAATACTGACTACATAGGTGCCACCCTGGCGATAGGCTCGACCGGCGAACCCAAGCATAGTATTACCGCTGTACTGGGTTGCAAATAACGTGAGGAATAGAACAAAGACTCCAAAACTCGATCCGCCCAGATAGAAATCCCGAAGGGTGTTTTCTTTTCGGCTGATTTTGCCCGCCCAGCCAATTCCAATCATGATAAACAGATAGATCACTAGCAAGATGATAGGCGCTATGCCAAGTTGGTATGCAGTATCGCTCAAGGCAGTTATATTCCTTTGGTTCTAGTCAGGATCGTCGTCACTCCAGAAAAGGAGAATGCCAAGAGCGGTCAGAATGGCTACGCCAAGCGAGCAGAAGATACTGGTCCAGATCCAAGTTGGGAAGCCTGCGACGATACTGCCCATTTGCCCTGTGTCCCGATACCAGGGCACGCTACCGACAATCAGTATAATGAGGACTGGCGCGTACCAGCGCTGCGTTGCAGGTTCCTTCGATGGCGCGACGGCCTTCCAGAAGCCCTGCATATCCCGCTCCCCGTCATAGTCTGGTAGCGGGTGATCGTTTGTTTGCTTATCTCTCATTTCCTACTCCGGGCAGCGGCAAGCGGTCGATCTCGACACCTGTGTTGTTGAAGTAAAGGCACTTTGTGATTGAGCTCCAGAAAATGAAAGAGTACAAATACTAGCAATAGGTAAACTCTAGTCTAAGCTAAAACCAGTATTCTGATCTTAGCTGACTTGCTGCTCGCAGAATGCCAGCTTGTTTGCATTGTTGACCCTGGCTGCAATCTAATTGCTTGGTTTTACGGCCTTTATTATGAACCGGCTGGTCTGACCGCGCAGGCCTGCAGAAAATACGCTTTGATCCAGCGTATCGGCTGAATTACGCAGCATCTCGGAGGTCGCTGCGATCTCGAATCCCGCTGCCTCAAGGATTGCAAACACTTGCCGACTTTGACCACGATGCAGCTTGCTATTGTCGTTATCGGCACTGCCCTCGTGATCGATTACCCCGAGTACGCCACCGGGTTTGAGTAATACCAGCACAGCTTTGGCAAAAGCAGTCGCTGCTGCTTCGCTGGAAGAGATGTCATGAAAATTAAGCGCAGTGAGAGCAAAATCAATACTACCGGGTTCTAGCCCCAAATCAGGAAACGCGTTATTGATCCTGGAAACATTAGCGAGACGGTCATTGGCGAGTCTCTTGCTCAGGGCTTTACCGTTAGCGCCATCTCGAAACTCAAGTATCCTTTTTGGGTTCTGTGCATAGACCTTCCCAGTTGCGCCAACGGCGAGAGACAAAACCTCTGTATAGTAGCCACCCGCTGCCCAGATATCGATGCCTGTCATACCTTTTGATACACCTAAAAAGGCAAGTACTTGGGCTGGTTTACGGCCAGCGTCGCGTGCTTTGTCTGCGGTTGCGCGGGCATCATTTTTTAATGCTTTTTGAAGATCTCCCACAGGTTCAGCAGATACAGAAAATGAAAGCATTAGGCCTAGAAAGAAACAATAGAGAGTGGCTTTAGTACGCATGAAAGACTCCTGGTAAGGTAAGGTAAGGTAAATTAAATGCAAGCTCCTAGTAAACATGGGATTGCACTATGGTGCAACTCGTTGTTAGCTCGGATGCAGTCAAGGCAAGTACAGTTTTGAGCGGCTGGCCGGTAATTATTCGCAGACAAAGGAGCATTTTTGGGATACAGGTAGCAGCGCACTATTTGTAAAGCCAAGGGTAACTCCCACCCATTCCGGTTTACTGACCGTACAGGCTATAACTGATGGCCAGGCCGCCGACAACAAAGCAGTAATAGGAGAAATACCTTAGCTGGGCATTTTGTACCAGTTTGATCATCCACTGGCAGGCTAGTAGACCGGTTATAAATGCAGTCACAAACCCTGCACCGAGCACCATTAAATTTTCGTCGTACAGATGTAAACCGTCATCGAGGATGTCTTTGGCAACCTTGCCGAGAATTAACGGTACCACCATCAGGAAAGAGAAACTGGCGGCCTTAGTGCGATCAATTCCAAGTAATACGGAGGTAGCAATGGTGGCTCCGGAGCGGGAGATGCCTGGTAGGATGGCAATGGCCTGTGCGATACCGACAATAATGGCATGGCTATAGCTGACCTCTTTATCCGTATGTCTGGCTTGGTCGGCTATAAATAATAGGGCGCCAGTCAACCATAGCATTGCGCCGACCAGAAGTATCTGCCGGTCAAAAAGTGTTTCCATTTCGTCACTGAAGAGGAAACCGATGGCAGCGGCGGGCACCATGCTGATCACGATTTTTATCGAAAACTGCAGTTCATCGTTATTACTGAATTGGAAAATACCTCTGATTATCCGGCTAACTTCGGCTCTGAAAATGACCAGCGTGCTTAGTGCTGTCGCCAGGTGTAGGACGATGGTAAACATCATGCTTTCCTGGGGCAGGCTGGTATCTCCGAGTAAAGCTTTGGCTAACTCGAGATGACCGCTGCTGCTGACGGGTAGAAATTCAGTCAGACCCTGGATAATGCCCAGAATAATAGCTTCGATAAATGACAAGGACTTGCTCCGCTAAAAGGTAGGTCGCTATGCGCGAGTGATATGCAGAATAGGAAGAATCTACCCGGTTTTCAAGTTTGCCATGGCATGACGGTAAAAATGATTTGTGCGGTCGGATGAGCAGGAGAGTTTTATCTTGCAGGTTGTCAAGCCAGATCAGGGCCAGTGGGTACAATAGTAAACCGATCGGAGTACGATCTAGGCTCTGCATTAGGCTGGCTGGCTTTGTTTACAATAAAGGCCGTGGGTGTAATGATTGGCCGATTAGATGACAATATATGCGAGTTCTTTGTGCTGGATAGCTCGTTGCAGGCAAGTGAGGTTTACTATGAGTGACGATAAAATCATCCATTTTGATGATGCTAAGCAACCTCATGTTTTTTCCAGGAAAGAGGAGAAGGTAAAAAGCATGCGTAAAGCCTTCAAAGCCGCCAGAGAAAACAGCAAACCAAGCAGCGGTACTACTCGAGGCAAGAAGAAAAAGCGCTGAACGAGTTAAGTCAAAAAATCAGCCTCCTTGGGTTGCCAGCATTGTGTTCCAAGTATTGTTTAGATGTTTTAAACCTGTGATCACATTTTCGTCGATTTAGTTAAATACCCTGAGCTATCCTAATTCTGCTTTAAGCACCAGGGTTTTAATTAGAGCCGGTAGTAGTGAGTTTAACTTGGAAGGTTTTCATTGGATTATCCCTGGCTACCTCAGTAGGAGAATTCAGTTTCTGATCGAAAATCGCTTGCTTGGTTAGGCAGGGGGAAAGACTGTCGTCAATGGTTAAAAAGGTGATAACCTGATTTTCTCAGGTCTAAAAACGGAGTAGGTATATGACAACGATCGATAAGCTATTTGGAATGCAGGGTAAAACTGCGCTCATCACGGGGGCATCATCAGGGCTAGGCGCTTTCTTTGCTCGAGTGTTGGCTGATGCGGGCGCCACGGTTGTCATAACTGCTCGGCGTGAAGACAAACTGGAAGCGCTCGCTGAGGAAATCAATGGATCTGGTGGGACGGCTATCGCAATGGCTTGTGATGTTGATGATGCAGCAAATGTGGCCGAAGTATTTGACCGGGCATGGTCAGAATGTGGTCGCCTGGATGTCGTGGTTAATAATGCCGGTATCGTCGGGGATGGCGGGTTTGTGCCTGAAAAACTACCTAACGAGATATTTGAAGCAACCCTTAAGACTAATCTGGTCGGAGTCTGGTATTGCTGTAAGGAAGCGGGCCAGAGAATGCTCACGGATGGTAAAGGGGGGTCGATTATCAATATCACATCGATCCTGGGGATAGGGGGTAGTTGTGATACTCCGGCGGCTTATCAGACGTCAAAAGCAGGCGTGATTAACTTAACACGAAACCTTGCGTGTAGCTGGGCAGATAGAAAAGTCCGAGTTAATGCGATTGCGCCGGCGTATTTCCCGAGTGAAATGACCGGTCCATACTGGGAGGTCGATGGCTACACTGAATATGTAGAGGGTGCAACGCCGATGGGGCGTATAGGTGAGCTGGAGGAATTAGCAGGGCCGTTATTATTGCTAGCATCGGATGCCAGTAGTTACATGACCGGCATGACCATGCCAGTAGATGGGGGTTATAGCAACGCTATAGGTCAGGTACGTTGGACCGATAACATTTACCAGGGCTTAAGGGCCGTTATTCCGGATGATGGTTCGATACCGATTGGTTATGAATGATTTACGGTGGCTTTCCAGTGAGGCTTTGAAGGTGATTTTAAACAGTATTGAACGATCCCAGGTTGATTGTATGGCCAGGAATTGTGCAGATGTTTTACTGAGCCGGTCTGGCTGAATTGGCAAGTTGGGCATGGGTATTCAGTGCTGCATGCCAGGTGCTGAGTGTAACAATGCCGACGCTTTGTTCAGCCAGAAAACGCGGTTATTGGTTTCAATGGACGGTTTAGAATTGCTGCGTGGATTTGTTTCTTTGTCAGGTATCTCAACGCTGAAAATCAGTGTTGCTGCAGTTGTACCTTTAGAACTTTCGGCCCACCCAGGCCATACATTTCCGGCGATTCAGAGTCAGTCAGCCGAATCGATGAAAAATTTTGGGCTAGGCATTGGACTGCGATTTCACCTTCGAGTCTGGCCAGATGTGCCCCCAAACAGAAGTGAATACCGAAACCGAATGCGAGATGCGGGTTCGGTTTTCTCTCGATATCAAATTGATCTGCCTGTGTAAAAATACTTTCATCGCGATTAGCTGAGGCTATTAAAGGCAAGACCAGGTCGCCTTTAGGAATTATCTGGCCAGCGATTTCCACATCGGTCGTGGTGCGTCGCACCGTGGCCGAAAAAGGAGAATAAAATCTTAACGCTTCCTCAATAAAAGTCGGAGTCAGTGCCGGTTTTAACTTTAACTGGCTTAGGGTTTCTGGAAAAGTATGAAAAACCCTGGCTGCAGCTGTAATCAGGCCGGTTGTGGTTTCATTTCCAGCAATCAGCAGTAAGCGGCAGAAACCCAATAATTCATCGTTGGAAAGGAAGCCTTGTTCTGTTTCTGTTTCGATCAGTCTGCCCAGTAAATGAGATTGTGGGTGGGTTCGGATAAAAGCGATTTTATCCAGGAAATAGTGATCCATTTCATCTGCCGCACTGGCGGCCTCTGGGCTTGGTGTGGCAAATAAGATGTCACCGATATTGCTAAATATAGCATCTGACCAATCCTTAAAAATTTGCATATTTCCATCTTCAACACCGAGCATCTTAGCGATGACCATGACTGGTAAGGGGGCTGCCAGGTGATCGACCAGATCTACCTCTGGTTTATTGATCATCTGCTGGACCAGTTCCCGGCAGCTGTGAGTAATCTGTTGTCGCTGCTGTTCAATATGGGAGGGCTTGAATGCCCGGCTGACCAGTTTACGGAGGCGTTGGTGAATCGGTGGATCGCTGAATAGCATGCTGGGCGTTTGCCCTTTGATTGGATTCAGTTGCACCTCGGATGAGTAGGTCTGGTGGTCCTTCAAGACTGTATTTACATCTTTATGACGAGCTACCTGCCAGGGTCCATCACCTAATTTACTGACTGGCATGGTTTTGCGGAGATGTCGATAGGCATCGTAAGGGTTTATTGTTGGCGCAGTATCTGTCATAGCACTCTATCGTTAATAGGATTGCGGATGTTACTAAAATTCTTTATCCGTGTCTTTTGCCCAGTGCCACATTGCCTTTTTTGGCCAGGGTTCTCAATAGCTCGTTATATTCAATAGCTCGCTATAGTAAGGTTAGGGCGCTATTCAGAATATTATCTGACTGTGTGCTAGTGTTGGCTCGTGTTATTTGGTTCTGTGGCGGCTAATATTATTAGGTTAGCAGTTGGCTAAAACCGTTCTAATGGAGAGCTTATCATGCGCGATCAGAGGACAAAGCAGTATCAGCTAATCATCATCTGTCTAGCCAGTGCGCTGGCGTTATTGTTTGTTACTGGCTGTGACAGTAAAGAAATGTCTCCGTTTGCGCAAAGCGCTGCTGTACCCGTGCAGGACGACACCGAAACGACCGTTGCCGCGGTTGTTCCCAGTCGCTTTAATGGCTTTGAGTTGCAGATACCTGATCAGACCATCAATGGCTGGTCTGATCGCAGTGCGGCTAGGCAAGTGTTTTTCGGGGATTTGCATGTGCATACGGATTATTCGTTTGATGCGTTCGCATTTGGCACCATAGCAACACCGTATGATGCCTATCGTTATGCCAGAGGAGAGCCCATAGCCCATCCTGGCGGTTTTGAGGTGCAGTTGAGACAGCCGCTCGATTTTTATGCCGTCACAGACCATGCCATGTTCCTGGGTGCAGTTAAGGCAGCGGCGGATACGGATACAGATTTTTCAAAACGGGATTATGTGCGAGACATTAATAATCTTAATGCGCCTGAAAACCTGAATACCGGAACGATCCTGCAGCGGCGTCAAGTTTTCTCGAGCTTCCTGCCCCGGACCATCCAAAAGATTCGGGATGGTTCTTTGCAGGAAGATGTTCTCAATACGATAGCCCGGGAAGCCTGGCAGGATTCTGTTGATGCGGCTAATGCTTTTTATGAACCGGGAGAATTCACCACCTTTGTTGCCTATGAATACACATCGTCTGCTGATGATCGAGGTAATCTGCACCGCAATGTGGTGTTTAGAGATGCAGATAAATTACCAGCGATGCCTTTCTCAAGGTTTCATAGTCAGGATCCTGAAGGCCTGTGGGATTGGATGGATGGATTGCGGTCGCAGGGTATCGAGTCCCTGGCGATACCGCATAATTCCAATGGTTCCAATGGCCATATGTTTTCTCTGATTGATTGGGGTGGAAATTTGCTGGATGCAGCCTATGCCGCAAAACGAATACGAAACGAACCATTGGTTGAAATAACCCAGATTAAAGGCACCTCTGAGACGCACCCCTTGCTGTCGCCAAGCGATGAATGGGCAGATTTCGAAATTATGCCTTACAGGATAGCGACAACTCTGTATAGCGAACCGGCCGGGTCCTATGTCAGGAAAGCACTACTCGATGGTCTGTTACAGGAACAAGCGGGTCTGGGTAATCCCTTCCAGTTCGGCATAGTCGGCGCCTCGGATACCCATACCGGTGCTATTAGTGATGATGAATCTAACTTCTTCTCCAAAGCGGGATTGCTGGATAGCACCAGTGGCCTGCGTGGTGCGACGCCTCTGACGGCAGCTGAGGTTGAGATGCGTCGACAAGCTGGGGCAACTAACCTAAAAGAAATAGAGGGTAGAACCTACCAAACAGGCGCATTTGAAACCTGGGGGGCCTCGGGTATTACTGGAGTCTGGGCCGAAGAGAATAGCCGCGAGGCCATTTACGCAGCTTTTCGTCGGAAGGAGACTTTTGCAACGTCGGGTCCTCGCATTCGCTTGCGATTTTTTGCAGGTTTTGATTTGGGGATTGATTCTCTGAGTGGTCCAGATGCCCTTCAGCTAGCCTATGATCGAGCCGTATCGATGGGCAGTGAGCTGTCAGTGCAGGGCCCCAACAGTCCTGAATTTTTGGTCTGGGCGGCTCAGGATGCAACCTCTGCTAAGTTGCAGCGCTTGCAGGTGGTTAAAGGCTGGTTGCAAGATGGGCAGTCTCACGAGAAGGTATTTGATGTCGCCTGCTCTGATGGCGGCCAGGTTGACCCGATTCAGCATCGCTGTCCAGATAATGGTGCCCAGGTTAACCAGGCTACCTGCGCTATTTCTCAAGGTTTGGGTGCCAGTGAGTTAACTGCGCGTTGGCAGGACCCGGAATATGATCCTGGCGAGAGGGCCTTTTACTATGTGCGGGTATTGGAAAATCCGACCTGTCGCTGGTCAACCTGGGATGCGATAAAAGCAGGAGTCCCGTTACGTGAGGACCTGCCGGCGCTGATTCAAGAGCGCGCCTGGTCTTCATCAATCTGGCTGTTACCCAAGGAGTCTAAATCACCTTGATGGTAGTGCCCTGATTGGCTGATTTGAATGAGGTTTGCCTATATTGAGTTTCTGCCTTGATTGGTCAGTGGTTGACCCATATTTTCCGACCTGCATTGCTGGGATAAAGGTATTCTGGCGGGTGCCACGAGGTATAACTAAGGTCCTGGGCTAATTATCGCGGTTAATGTTTTGTAACGGATAGTTAATTCGAGTTGAGCCGCAAAGACAGGTCTATTGCGCGGCAGTTTTTAGTGATCGCGCCCATAGAAATAAAGTCCACGCCAGTTTCAGCAATAGCAATGAGTTCTTTTTCGTTGTCGATTCCACCGGATGCTTCAAATAATATACTGCCGGAACGTCTTGAAACCGCGATGCGCAAGTCCTGCAAGCTGAAATTGTCGAGCATGATCCAGTCAGGGCTGGCCTGCATTGCCTCATTGAGTTGTTGAAGTGTTTCGACCTCAATTTCCAAGCGGGCCCTGGGAGCTATGGTTCGGGCATTACCAATCGCATTTTCTATTGAACCTGCGGCCAGGATATGGTTTTCCTTGATCAGAAACGCATCGTACAAACCGATACGATGGTTTACCCCACCACCCATACAAACGGCATATTTTTGTGCTAGCCGAAGGCCAGGGAGCGTTTTCCTGGTATCCAGTAGCTTTGTCGAAGTGTGGCTTATAAGGCTGCTGAAGTACTGGGTGTTAGTGGCTGTGCCGCTCAGGGTTTGCAGAAAGTTCAAGCAGGTTCGTTCAGCGGTCAGAATACTGGCGGCTTTGCCCGAACAGGTAAAAAGTTCTGACCCTGCGGTGACCCTGGCACCTTCTTCTACGAGCCAATCGACTTTGATCTCAGGGTCAACCTGCCGCATCACCTCGTCTACCCAGGGTCTGCCGGCGATGGTGGCACTGTCTCGGGTCAAAACCGTTGCTGCAGCGAGTTGATTGTCAGCAATGAGTTGAGCCGTGATGTCACCGCTGCCAACATCCTCTTCCAGGGCAGTTCTAACGGTTTCAGTAAGGCGGTGAAAGAAGTTAATAGCCATGATTTTATTGATAGTATTGTCGGATTCGTAATTCGTTCCCGGATTGGACGAATTCTACCTGACTTAGCGCGCTCATACCTAACAGGACGGCTTGACCCTGCATTCCAGGATTGATTGATGCAGCTACGTTTTCCAGAACGATATCACCCATCGTTAACCGGTCAATTCGTGTGCGATACACCTTAACGCTACCATTGGCTGTACGAGCGATGCTGCTCCTGCCTTTTTTTAACTTCAGGTTCTGCGCGATTCCCACCGGAATAACCACATCGGTGGCGCCGGTATCAATCAGAAAGTCGGTGGAAATGCCATTAATTTCGCCTCTGGCGAGATAATGTCCCTGGCGATTTCTCTGCAGACGCACCTGCGCCTGGTCGGCAATTATCTCAGATTGGATCACCTGGTTTGGATGCTGTCGTTTTTCCGATATGCTGCCAAAAAAGCGAGTGGCAACTATCATCATTAGAATCATTCCGACTGCCATCATGCCTTTACCTATTCCCTGTGCCCTCGACATCGGCTACATTTCCCCTTTAGCTTGGTTTTATACGTTTGAGCAAACTATATGACAGTGATGCTATTTTGAAATTAGAAATCAAATCACACAAGTTAGTGAATGCAAGATTTGTTGCCTCTGCATTTGCAGATGAGCGACCTGGTGCTGAGATCAGCTTGCTTGTTATTCATAATATCAGTTTACCGGCGGGGCACTTTGGCACCCGCTATGTTCCTGAACTGTTTACCGGTGAGATTAACCCAGATAGTCATCCTGACCTAGAAGATCTGGCAGGCGTTAAAGTTTCCAGCCATCTGTTTATTGATCGACCTGGTGGTGTGACTCAATTTGTAGAATTTGATCGCAGAGCATGGCATGCAGGTGCATCAGAATATAACGGTAGAACCGCCTGTAATGATTTTTCCATTGGAATTGAACTGGAAGGAACAGATGATTCCGGATATAGCGCTCTGCAGTACCAGGTACTATCATCCATTTGTACGGCTTTGATGTTAGAATACGGGATTGGGCTAGAAAGTATTGTTGGCCACAGCGATATAGCCCCTGGCAGAAAAACAGACCCTGGCCGCAGTTTTAACTGGCATGGATTCCGGGAAACACTCGGGCCTGGATAAGTCACCATTATTTAAAAGAGGTGTTTCGTTTTGGAATTCCTGGCTGTCGCCATATTAGTCTTGCTGCAGAGGTATTGGTCAGGTCCCTTGCCTCTATCGGGGTCGATTAACGTTACTGAATGGCTGGCTTTTGCGGCAAGATTACCGGGTTCGGAAATGCTGATTTACGTTGTTTCTGTGTTTGTACCTGCTTTTATAGTCTGGCTTATATCTAATAGTATCTCCGATACGTTGCTGGGAATTTTGTATTTCTTTGTCTGTATAGGTGTCCTGATGGCCTGTATCGACAGAGTTGATATTGCAGTTCTGTTTGATCAAGCGCATCAGGAACTGAATCTGTTGGATGATGAGCCCGATACAGTTGCGCTGGAAAGTCGATTTTCTGATATAGCGCTTATGCAGCAAAGGCAACTTCACCTGGACGTAACGATTTATCTTTTCTGGTGTCTGTTGTTTGGCCCAGCGGGTGCGATCTTGTGCCTGTTTAACCGTGTTTTCTGTGATCAGTTGGAATCAGACTCCCAGCATGATGATAAGGTCGGTATTGAAGCTGAGCAAAATAGCGCCCTGCCTTTGAGAGTGCAGTATTGGCTCGAGTGGCCGTCTGCCCGAATCAACATTATGATCATGATGTTAGTCGGTCAGTTTAATACCGGCTGGTCGATTTTTACTGAGTCACTGGTTGATTTCCAGACTGATGCACTTCACTGGCTCGTCCTCGCCTATCATTCCGGCGTATCCCGACAAACCTCTGATAGCCTGGAGGATTTTAAAGCCCAGCAGGTGGTTTATCTCGAGGAATGTGAACAGTTCTTTAACAGGCAGTGTATGGGTTGGATAGGGTTTGCTGCTGTCTTTGCAATCTTTGAATAAAAGGTAATGAAAATCGCTCGTGTGACACGAACATTAGCATGCTTGGTAATGTTTACATCTCTGCCTCTGTTTGGTGATATCCGGATTAGTGATGATGCGGGGAGAGTTATCGTGCTGGCTGCGCCGGTTGCAAGGGTCATATCATTGTCTCCGCATCTGACAGAGATGTTATTTGATTTAGAGGTGCAGGATACCCTCATTGGCACTTCGCGTTATTCAGATTACCCAGAGGCAGCTAAACAGATTGATATCATTGCGGACGCATTTCAAATCAATGTAGAAGCAGTCATAGCAAGACAGCCTGACCTGATATTGGCTTGGCATTCTGGAGGGGATTCAAGAGCATTATATAAACTCGAGCAATTGGGGTTTCCCGTTTATCGAAACGAAGCAAAGACCCTTGCCGGTATTGCTTCCACCTTCGTTAGATTGGCAACATTGTTTGGTGTAGACGAAAAAGGCAGAGCTCTGCAAGCTAGTTTCAACGAGCGAGTGCTGGGCATAAAACGTCAATACAAAGACCACACAGCAAGGCGAGTTTTTCTGCAGGTATCAGAGCGTCAGTTGTATAGTGTCAACGATAAGCACTTGATAGGCCAAGCGCTTAGCCTGTGTCAGGCAACTAATATTTTTGGTTCTGAAGATATGATGGTGGCTCCAGTCTCAACGGAAAGTGTGCTGGTACGCAAACCGGATGTGATCGTGATTAGCAGTTCTCGGCTGGGCTTTGCAGAAGCCCAGGAATTGTGGAATAAATTCCAGCAATTCCAGGGAAGCATCAAGTACGTTGATTCAGGGAAGTTATCTCGACCGTCCTTCAGGATGTTAGATGGTATCGAAGATCTTTGTCGGCAGATTCATCGCAGCGCAGACTAGCTTCGTCGCGTTGGCCAATAATTCCTTACCTTTTTGACGCTATTATTATAAAATCTATTGATTAATAAAGAACATTTCTATGAATGATCATACCCACGTCGATCCTGATCCAGAAGAAACTCAGGAATGGCTTGACGCGCTAACTTCAGTTCTGGAAACGCAAGGTGTTCCGCGTGTTCAGTATCTGTTGCAGAAGCTTTCCGTGAAGCTGACAGAAACGGGTACTCAGTTACCCTACGCTATCACCACACCGTATCGAAATACCATCCCTGTGCATCAGGAAGCCCGGATGCCTGGGGATTTATTTATGGAGCGTAGCATTCGCTCGCTGATCAGGTGGAATGCCATGGCGATGGTGATGCGAGCCAA
>Ga0233433_10001069_pt1 | contig 27410 bp, 25 predicted proteins | sample SI_122_August201_5_FD_179868 | JGI IMG/M metagenome (GOLD analysis project Ga0233433, IMG submission 179868) | Seawater microbial communities from Saanich Inlet, British Columbia, Canada - SI_122_August2016_100_MG | ecosystem: Environmental > Aquatic > Marine > Inlet | place: Canada: British...
CGCCATTGCCCACGCCATTGACCGTGGAGCCATTGCCAAGGAAATGGTTGGCGGCGCCTCGCAGGTCATTCACTCGGCCTGTTTCCCGACGCAGTTCGGTTGCACTCAAGACGTGCCGCAGTACAATTACGATCCTGCCAAATCGAAGAAACTGCTCGCCGAAGCCGGTTATCCGAATGGCTTTACGACGGATATCTTTGCCTATCGGCAGCGTGAATACACAGAGGCCGTGATGGGTTATCTGGCGAAAGTCGGTATCAAATCCAGCCTCAAGTACATGCAGTACAAGGCGCTTCGTGGTCTGGTCTGGGAAGGTAAAGCACCGTTCCACCAGATGACATGGGGTTCATACTCCATGAACGACGTTTCGGCGATCACCAGCCACTTCTTCCAAGGCAAGCGTGATGATTACTGCCGCGACGCTGACGTTACAAAGTGGCTTGCGGAAGGCGACTCGAACGTCGATCCGAAGGTTCGCAAGGAGGCCTATAAAAAGGCTCTGACCCGTCTGCAGGAGAACGTCTGCTGGTTGCCGATGTTCACCTACGCCAAGTACTACGCATTCACGCATGACCTCGACTTCAACCCGACCGCAGACGAAATTCCGCGGTTCTTCACGGCGAAGTGGAAGTAAGTAAAGACGGATTGGTGGCTCCGGCCCGGAGATATCCGGGCCGGAGTTTCCTTTTAATCATTTACGGAGATTAGAGAATGCTATTTTACGCATTGAAGCGATTTGGTGTTGCCATTTTGGTCGCCGTTGCTGTTTCGATTGTGACATTCTCGCTACTCCGGTTCTCCGGTGACCCCGCCGCCGCCATGGCCGGCGAAAGCGCCACCGAAGAAGACATTGAATATGTACGCAAGCATTACGGCTTGGATCGCCCGCTGCCTGTCCAATACGCGGATTGGGCCGTCAAGGCCATGCAGGGTGATTTCGGCGAATCCATTTATCTGAAACGTGCGGTATCCGGCATTCTTGCCGACCGTGCGCCCACGACCATGATCTTAGGCGCCTTGTCATTGAGCTTTGCGCTCATATTGGCGATCCCGCTTGGCGTGTTGGCGGCAATGTTCCCGAATACTCTGGTAGACAGGGTGGCCCTGGGCATTGCCGTGATTGGCCAGGCTTTGCCGAGTTTTTTCTTCGCATTGATCATGATTATCGTGTTCGGTGTCTGGTTAAGATGGTTACCCATATCGGGCCACGCGTCGTGGCTTAACTTTATTATGCCATCGATTGCGCTCGGCTATTATGCGACGCCGGCGATCATGCGCCTGACGCGGGCCGGGATGATGGATGTCATGTCGTCGGATTACATCCGAACGGCGCGGGCGAAAGGTTTGAAACCACGTGTCGTTCTGTTCAAGCACGCGCTGCGCAATGCCATCATTCCAGTGGTCTCGCTGTCCGCCGTCCAATTGGGTTTCATGCTCGGTGGTTCTATCGTCATTGAAACCATCTTCTCGCTGAACGGACTTGGCAATCTTGCTTGGCAATCGATCCAGCGCTCTGACTTTGAAGTCATGCAGGCAATCGTTTTGACCATCGCCAGTTTTTATATCCTGCTGACCTTCTTGGCGGATTTATTAAACGCATTTCTCGACCCAAGAATACGTGTGAGCTAGAGGGAGAACGGATATGGCAAACGGAACCGTTGCGGCAAAGCTTCCCTCGGCGCAGGAGATTTTAGAACCTTCCGCCTCGTCGCTATTACTTAAGCGCGTCTTCGGGCATGCCGGCATGACCATCGGCGGCGGTGTCCTTTTGTTTATATTTCTGATCGCCATTCTTGCGCCCTTGCTGGCACCGCACGATCCCTTTGACCAGGATTTGAGCAAACGATTCCTGGATCCGGTCTGGGGTGCCAAGGGAACATGGTTGCACCCGTTGGGCACCGATGGCTTTGGCCGCGACTATTTGTCCCGGATGATGTTCGGCGCACAAACGTCGTTGCTGATCGGTTTCGCGGCGATGTTGATTTCCGGTGTGATTGGCACGGCATTGGGCGTTGCCGCCGGCTATTTCGGTGGCCGGGTCGATATGATCATTACCTTCATTATCACGACGCGCCTTGCCATGCCGGTAATTTTGGTTGCGTTGGTCGTTGTCGCGTTGATCGGCAGCTCGCTGAATATTGTGATCTGGGTATTGGGGTTGTTAATTTGGGATCGCTTCGCCGTTGTCATGCGGGCGACCACCCAACAGGTACGAAGTATGGACTACATCGCCGCGGCCAAGGCGCTGGGCTGCTCGACGACGCGGATTATTTTTACCGAGATCATGCCGAATGTCGCGAATGCACTGATCGTTGTCGCCACCTTGGAGGTTGCCCACGCGGTGCTTTTGGAAGCTGCACTATCCTTCCTCGGCCTCGGCGTCCAACCACCGACGCCCAGTTGGGGCCTAATGATTTCCGAGGGCAAGGGCATGATGTTCTTCAAGGCCTGGGTGATCGCAATCCCTGGGTTCGCGCTCTTCATGCTGGTGTTGTGCATCAACCTCATGGGTGACGGCATTCGTGACGTTACGGCGCCTGAAAACAGAAATTAATCCACACTCAACCAATAGTCCGGGGAACACATGGCCGAACGTATTTTGAGCGTCGACAACTTGAAGGTCGAAATTCCGGTACCCAGCGGCATGCTTCATGCGGTGCAGGGCGTAAGTTTCAAGGTCGACCGCGGCGAAACACTTTGTATCGTCGGCGAATCGGGTTGTGGCAAATCCCTGACCTCATTGGCAATCATGGACTTGCTGCCGACCAAGGCCAACCGCACGGCGGAGAGGCTGGAGTTGCACGGCAAGAACGTCCTCGATATCCCCGAGGACGAGATGGCCGATATTCGCGGCAATCTCATGGGGATGATTTTTCAAGAACCGATGACGTCGCTTAATCCGGCCTACACCATCGGCAACCAGCTCGAAGAAGCATTGATCCGCCATCGGAAGGTTTCGCGCGATGAGGCGCGAGATCGCGCCGTATACCTGTTGGAAAAAGTTGGAATCACCGCGGCGCGAAGCCGGCTCCGGCAATATCCGCATCAACTTTCCGGCGGATTGCGCCAACGCGTGATGATCGCCATGACGTTGATGTGCGGCCCGGGCCTGATTATTGCCGACGAACCGACCACAGCCCTCGACGTGACCATCCAGGCACAAATTCTTTTGCTGCTCGCTGAGTTGCAAAAGGAATTCGATATGGGTTTGATCCTGATTACCCATGATCTTGGTGTTGTCGCACGGGTCGCGGACCGGGTCTGTGTGATGTACGCCGGCCAAGTGGTTGAGCAAGGCAGCGCGAAGCAAGTGTTCGAGAATCCCACGCATCCCTATACGCAAGGTTTGCTGGAGTGTATCCCCATTCCTGGAAAGACCGCGCGCGGCAGTCATCTGGGTTCGATCCCGGGAATTGTGCCGTCCTTGGTCGGTGAGATGAATTGTTGTCATTTTTCCGATCGTTGCCCGTATGCGACGGATATCTGCCGGACGCAAACAGTAGATCTTCGCCAGGGTTTTACGGCGGATCATGATTTCCGGTGTGTTCTGACATCCGAGCAATGCGCCGAAAACTTAAAACAAAAGGTGCCGGCATGAGCGATAGCGAAGTGATGATCGACGCCAAAGGCGTCACGAAAACTTTCATGATTTCCGCCGGGGCTTTTAAGGGAAAACGGCCGCTGCATGCTGTTAACGGCGTCGATTTGCAGGTCAAGCGGGGTGAGGTTGTCGCACTGGTTGGCGAATCGGGTTGCGGGAAGACGACGCTGGCGAAGATGCTGCTGGGCTTGGAAAGCATGACAGCCGGGACGATTGTTGTCGACGGCAAACCCGTGGGTGATTTGCATCGCCTGGAAGTCGCCAGGCTCTTGCAGCCGATTTTTCAGGACCCGTATTCGTCGTTGAACCCTAGAAAATCCATCGGCTCCATCATTACGTTGCCGTTGAAAATCCAAGGCGGCTCCGATCCTGATTCCTGGCGTCGCCGGGCCGAGGAAATGATGGAATTGGTTGGCTTACCGCGCCGCGTTTTTGAAAACTATCCCAGTCAACTGTCCGGCGGACAGCGCCAGCGCGTCGCCATTGCGCGCGCCTTGATCAATAGGCCTCGCGTCGTTATTTGCGACGAGCCGACCTCGGCGCTCGATGTCTCCGTCCAATCGCAAATTCTCAATCTGCTGCAGGATTTGCGGGGTGAATTGAACCTGACCTACGTGATCATTTCGCACAATCTTGCGGTTGTTGAACATATTGCGACAAAGGTCGCCGTGATGTATCTTGGCCGGATTGTCGAAGAGGCGGATACGGAAACGCTGTTTACCAACCCGCAGCACCCCTACACCCAGGCGCTTTTGGATTCCGTGTTGACGCCGGATCCGAATTTGAGCGTTCCCGACACGCATCTGGGGGCGGCTTATCCGAATCCGGTGGAACCACCGTCCGGATGTACCTTCCATCCGCGCTGCGCCAAGGTCCTGGGCCATTGCTCGGAACGTGCGCCGAAGCCCATCGCCACCGAACAAGGCCACGTGGAATGTCATCTGTTCGATGAGGCCAAGGGCCAGGCGGCATGAGCCGCGAAGAAGCTGTCGAGGGCATTCAGGCTTATTTCGACAGTGGCGACTATGTCGCCGAATTGGCGCGCCGCGTCGCCATCCCGTCGGAAAGCCAAAAAGAAAATAATCAGGCCGAACTGCGCCGGTATCTCGAAGAGGAAATCCAGCCGGGCTTCGAGGCCATGGAGCACAACTGCGAGATTTTTGAGAATCCCGTCGAGGGCAAGGGACCGGTTCTTCTGGCAACACGGATTGAGGACGAGGCGTTGCCGACCGTCCTGGGTTACGGCCACGGTGACGTCGTTCGGGGGCTGGAAGATCAATGGATTGAAGGACTCAATCCTTGGGTGACCACCCAGGTGGACGATAAACTGTATGGCCGCGGCACCGCCGATAACAAAGGCCAGCACACCATCAATATGGCGGCCATTCGCCGCGTCCTGAAAGTTCGTGGATCACTGGGGTTCAACTCCAAGTTCATGGTCGAGATGGGTGAGGAAAATGGGTCGCCCGGAATTTTCGGTGTCGTTGAGGCAAATTTGGATAAATTTTCCGCTGACGTGTTTATCGCATCCGACGGGCCAAGAATTTCGCCAGAGCGGCCGACAATTTTTCTGGGTGCCCGCGGGTGCCGGAATTTCGAACTGGTACTGAAGTGCCGCGACGGCGGGCATCATTCCGGCAATTGGGGCGGGCTGCTGACAAACCCCGGCATTGTCATGGCCCATGCGCTGAAATCCATTGTCTCCCCAAACGGCAAGATTCTCATTGAAGATTGGCGCCCGCCGCCGCTGAGCGATGCCGTGCGGGCCAGCTTGACCGATATCGCGCCGTCCGGCGGCGTTGATGCGCCTGATATCGATCCTGATTGGGGCGAGCCGGGTTTGAGCCCGGTGGAACAAATTCATGCCTGGAACAGTTTTGAGGTTTTGACATTTAAGACCGGCAATCCGCGCCAGCCGGTGAATGCCGTTCCGGCCGAAGCGCGGGCGAACTGCCAGCTTCGATTTGTCGCCGGAACCAATACGGACAGAATTCTGCCCGCACTTCGCGAACATCTGGACGAGCATGGGTTTGAGATGATCGCCATTGAACCGCCGCCGCCCGAGAACGCGCCGGAATTTAACGCCAGTGCGACGCCGCCGGACGATCCTTGGGCGGCGTGGACGGCGGACGCCATGGAGCGCACCACGGGTAAAAAGACCGCCGTCATTCCGAGCCTTGGCGGCTCGATTTGTAATGACCTGTTCAACGTCACCTTGGGCCTACCGTCAATCTGGATTCCGCATTCCTACTCCGGCTGTTCCCAGCACGCGCCGAACGAACACATCTTATTGTCGGAGGCGCGCGAAGCGCTGGCCATCATGACCGGTCTTTATTGGGATTTGGGCGAGGGCGGAACGCCCGGCAAGAAGCACTAAAGGACGAACGCCATGAGCCGTGACGGGGCCGTTGCACGGTCACTTGAGTATTTTGATGATGAAGCCGGGTATTGGACCGACTTGGCGCGCCGCGTCGCTGTGCCGACCGAATGCCAAAGAGTCGAGCGCACACCCGAACTTTATCAGTATCTAGAAGAGGAAATGCGCTCGGGTTTCGAAGCCATGGGCTATTCGTGCCAGGTTTATGACAATCCGCTTGAAGGCTTTGGGCCTGTGTTACTGGCATCTCGGATCGAGGGCGAGAATTTGCCGACAGTTCTAGGCTACGGCCACGGCGATGTGGTCCGTGGCCAGGAAGGGCTTTGGGACGAAGATCGTGATCCATGGATAATGGAACGTGATGGCGACAAGGTTTATGGGCGGGGAACCGCCGACAACAAAGGCCAGCATTCAGTCCATATGGCGGCGCTGAAATCGGTCATCACTGAGCGCGGCCAACTTGGCTTCAATTCCAAATTCATGATTGAGACCGGCGAAGAAAATGGCTCGAAGGGCCTGAAGGATCTGGTCGCGGCGCACAAAGACGATTTTGCGGCGGATGTCTATTTCGCGTCTGACGGCCCGCGCGTAGATATTGCACACCCGAATTTGACCTTGGGGTGCCGGGGCACGCGGAATTTTGATCTGGTCCTTAATTTGCGCGCCGGTGGGCACCATTCAGGCAATTGGGGGGGCGTGCTGGCCAATCCCGGCATTGTGCTCGCCAACGCCATCGCCACCATGGTGGACGTTAACGGCAGAATTTTGGTCGAGGGATTGCGGCCGCCGCCAATTTCGAACTCTGTGCGCGACGCCTTGAAGGATGTGAAACGCGAAGGCGGTGAAAACGCGCCCGAAATCAATCCAGACTGGGGCGAGCCCGGCTTGACGGCACCTGAGAAAGTCTATGCTTGGAACACACTCGAGGTTCTCGCTTACGTCACTGGCAACCCGGACAAGCCTGTCAACGCGGTGCCGCCCAGAGGGCACGTCAATTGTCAGCTGCGTTATGTGGTGGGTACCGATCCTGACAATATCATTCCCGCCGTCCGTCAGCATCTTGATGAGAACGGTTTCGGGATGATCGAAATTCATGAACCGCCGCCTTCCAACGATGGGAAGTTCGCCGCCGCCCGCACCGACCCGGACCATCCGTGGGCGCAATGGATGATGGGCGCCGTCGCGCGGACCATTGGCAACCAACCGGCGGTGATGCCGAATTCCGGAGGCTCGATCTGCAATGACGTGTTCCAGGATGTCTTGGGCATCCCCTTCGTGTGGTTACCTTTGAGTTACGGCGGCTGCTCTCAGCATGCGCCCAACGAACACATTATTTGGTCGTTGACCCGCGAAGGCATGGAGTTAGTCACTGGTGTTTATTGGGATTTAGGTGATCCCAATACAGCCTATCAGCCCTGAGAGCGAGGCCTGTCCCATGACCGAGCCTTGTGATCTCAGCGCTCTCGAGGCGCGCAACCTGATTGGCCGCGGAGACTTGTCATCCGTGGAACTTTTGGAAAGTTGCATCACCCGGATCGAAACAGTCAATCCGACCACCAATGCCATTGTGTCGACGGACTTTGAGCGCGCTCGGGTTGAGGCTACCGCTGCTGAGGCCGCGGTAAGAAACGGTGATGATCTCCGACCCCTGCACGGGTTGCCGGTCGGCATAAAGGATTTGAATGCCACGGCGGGTCTGAGGACGACCTATGGTTCGCTTTTGCATGCGGACAACGTTCCCGAAAAGGATGAAGCGCTTGTTGCGCGCCTTAGGGATGCCGGTGCGATCATCGTTGCGAAAACCAATACGCCTGAATTCGGCTCGGGCTCAAACACCACAAACAAGGTTTTTGGTCCGACCCGAAATCCATACGATTTGAGCCGGACCTCGGGCGGGTCATCCGGCGGCTCGGCGGCGGCGCTGGCGACGGGCATGCTACCCTTGGCCCATGGGTCGGATACTTTCGGCAGCCTGCGCAATCCGGCGACGTGGTGTGGTGTTGTCGGATTTCGGCCGACGCCGGGGCTGGTTGCGCGCGAGAACCGGGCCCTTAATTATACGCATTTCAGCGTCCAGGGTCCGATGGCCCGCAACGTTCGCGATGCGGCGCTGATGATGACCGGGTTGGCGGGCAATGATCCGCGCGATGCCATGGCGGGCCCGTGCGATCCAGCATCATTTGCGGCTTTGGATAAACTCGATCTGTCCGGGCTCAGGGTCGCCTGGAGCGCCGATTTCAACGGCGAAGCGCCCTTGGATGAAGGCATTCGCGATAGCTTTCAAGCGTCCATCAATTCCTTATCCGGTTTGTTTGGAACTTTTGCCCACCAAGCGCCGCCGGTTCCGGGTGTCCGCGATGTCTTGTGGACACTCCGCTGTCTTTATTATTTGGCGAACCACACGGATCGGGTTCGTGATCACGCGGATGTCGTGTCGCCGAATATTGTCGCTAATGTAGAAGCCGGCCTGGGCATGAGCTTGGCCGATGCGGCCGCGGCTGAAAAATCATGGTCGGCGCTCTACGCCGGGTTTCAGGAATTCTTTGCCGATATTGATCTGATGATCGTGCCCGGTAATGCGGTTTCCGCGTTTCGCCTGGAAGACGGCATCCCGAAAACCGTCGGTGGCAAGCCCATGGAAAATTATGTCGACGCGTCGCTGGTTCGGTCCATCGTGACGTTGATGGGGCATCCGGTCATTGCGGTACCCTGCGGATTGGATCATCTGGGCCTGCCGTCAGGCGTTCAACTGGTCGGCAAGCGCGGTGCCGATCATCAACTTCTGAGCATGGCGCTTGCCTTTGAGACTGCCGTTGCCCGTATACCTGCGCTCACCTTTCCAAAACCCAATCTGGAGACACTCACCCCATGACCGAACTTTGTGATCTGACGGCCCGCGAGGCGCGGCGGCGCATCGGCACCAAGGAAATTTCGCCCGTTGAGCTTTTGGAAAGCTGCATTGCGCGCACCGAAGCCGTGAACCCTGCGCTCAACACGCTGGTGACACCTTGCTTCGAGCGGGCGCGGGAGGAAGCGAAAGACGCGGAGCGCGATGTCATGGACGGCGAGCCGTTGGCCCTGCTGCATGGCCTGCCATTTGGCGTTAAGGATCTGGAGGCAACCGAAGGTGTGCGGACCACATATGGTTCGCTGATTTACGAAGACAATGTTCCCGACGAAGATCAAAACTCCGTCGCTCAAATTCGCGCCAATGGCGGCGTCATGATGGGGAAGACCAATACGCCCGAATTTGGTGCCGGAGCGAATACACGAAATCGCGTATTCGGTGCGACCGGCAATCCGTTTGATCCGACACTCACGTGCGCCGGCTCTTCCGGCGGGTCTGCGGTGGCATTGGCCACGGGAATGGTGCCCATCGCCACAGGATCAGATTATGGCGGCAGTTTACGCACGCCAGCGTCTTTTTGCGGCGTCGTTGGGTTCCGCCCATCACCGGGCACGGTGCCTTCCGAGAGCCGCGTTGTTGGCCTCAATCCGTTTTCCGTGTTGGGGCCCATGGGCCGCAATGTCGGTGACGCCGCCCTTTTGTTGGCGGCGATGACGCATGACGACGTTGATGACCCTTTCGGCGGTGCCATTGATCCAGACCTGATTGAGCCGCTGGAGGCAGCCGATCCGTCGACCTTAAGGGTCGCCGTTTCCGAGGATTTGGGTTGCGCGCCGGTGGACAATAATATCCGGCGCCTTTTCGGCGAACGGGTGAACCTGTTTCGCCATATATTTAACGAGACCCAGGACCGTGATCCTGAGCTCGGACCGGATTTGCATCGATCATTTGAGATTTTGCGTAGCGTAAACTTTATGGCCGCCCATGGTGAACGTCTCGCGAATCATCGCGAGAAACTGACACCGAACGTGATCTCAAACACTGAAATGGGTGCCGACTTCTCCGCCGCTGACGTGGCCTGGGCGCATGTCGAGCAGACGGCGATTTACCGTCGGTTCAATGCCTTATTCGATGAAGTGGATATCCTGATCAGCCCAGCTTCCGCCGTGACGCCGTTCCCGCATGAGGACTGGTACGTCGAGGAAATTAACGGTGAGCCGCTGCCCAACTACATGCGCTGGATGGCGCCGGCCTATGCATTGACGATGGCAACGCCGGCAGCCTGCGTCATTCCGTTTGGCGTAGATCACAAGGGCATGCCCATGGGCTTGCAAATCAGTGCGCCAAATGGCTCTGATCGTCAGGTGCTTGAGGCCGCGATGGCCATTGAACACGTGCTGAGCGGCAATCCTGAAACCGCCCGGCCCCTGCCCGATATAGAAAAACTAAAGGGTGCGGCATGAGCAAACGCATATTCACGGCATGTCTCGGCACCGAGACCCACACCTGGGCGCCGTTGCCGACGGACACCAAAGCCTACGAAGACAGCTATCTGGTTCGCGGCGGCGACCACCCCGAAGCCATCAATATGTTCGGCGTGCCGCTGAAAATGTGGCGCGAGCGAGCTGAGGTCAAAGGCTGGAACGTTGCCGAAGGGTTGTGCGCCTTCGCCACGCCATCAGGGCTAACCGTGAAGCGCACCCACGAAACCCTTCGCGATGAAATTCTGGATGTTTTGCGCGCCGCCATGCCGGTGGACGCGGTGCTGCTGTCGTTGCATGGCGCCATGGTTGCGGACGGCTATGACGATTGCGAGGAAGATCTCGTCCATCGCATCCGAGAGATCATCGGACCCGACATCCCCATCGGTTGCGAGCTTGATCTTCATTGCCATATCAGCAAACAATTTTGTGACGACGTGACGGCCTTCGTTATCTACAAAGAATACCCGCACATCGATTTTGCCGAACGCGCGGAAGAGGTTTGGGACATCATCGAGGCAACTTTGGAAGGCCAGATTAAACCCAAAATCAGCATGTTCGATTGCCGAATGATCGGGCTCTACCACACGACCCGCGAGCCCATGCAGGGGTTCGTGCAGGGGATGCGCGACTTGGAAGGCAAAGATGGCGTCCTATCGGTGTCCCTGGGCCATGGGTTCCCGTGGGCGAACATTCCGCATGTCGGCACCCGCGTCGCTGTTGTGACCGATGACCGCCAGGCGGTAGGTGATGCGTTGGCGGAAAAATTGGGGCGCGAACTTTGGGAATTGAGAAACGAGATCACGCCGCCCTTTATTGATTTAGCGGATGCCATTGTCGCTGCTGAAGGCGTATCCGACGGCCCGGTCGTCTTCGGTGATATTGCTGATAATCCGGGTGGCGGGGCGGCCGGTGATTCCACCTATATCATCCGCGCGCTCATCGATCACGGTATCACCAATGCCGCTGTCGGCGGGATATGGGATCCCATGGCCGTGCAGATCTGCCAGGGCGCCGGTGTCGGTGCGGAACTCTCGCTGCGGCTTGGCGGCAAGGCCGGACCTTGGTCCGGTGCCCCGTTGGACCTCAAGGTCCGTGTGTTGGCGGTGCATGATGATTTAATCATTCAAGGCCTCGGCAATTCGAAACGGCGGTTGGGCGACACGGTGACATTGGAAGCCCATGGCATTGAGATCATCGTGCATGCCAAACGCAGCCAAAATGTACACCCCAGTTATTTTAACAACGCCGGTGTTGATTACGCGTCCAAGAAAATCCTGGTGGTGAAATCCATGCAGCATTTCTATTCGAATTATGCGGCAATCTCCGATCATGTCTTTTACGTATCGACACCCGGCGTGGTTGATCATGACATCCAGCGGTTGCCCCTGGAACGCGCTGCGCGGCCGGCTTGGCCCTTGGACGATGACCCTTGGGCGCCCAATACCGAGCGGCCCTGGTAGCGAGGCTGAACATGACCTCAGTGCTGATCGCCGGGTTCAAACATGAGACCAATACCTTTAGTGCCCTGCCGACCGATCTGGAGGCTTATAAGGCCCGCGCGCTCTATTACAATGATGAGGTGCCGAAGCAATTGCGGGGCACAAAAACCGAGCCGGCGGCATTTCTGGATTTCTGTAACGCCCAGAACTGGCAGGTGACCCACCCTGTATACGCGGACGCGTCACCGTCCGGGAAAGTTACAGCGCTGGCGTTCAACCACATTTCAGGCTTGATCGTCGATGCGGCAAAATCACAGCCGCCCGACGCGGTGCTGCTGTCTCTGCATGGCGCGATGGTCATGGAAGACGCGGAAGATGGCGAGGGCGAACTGCTGGCGCGGCTCCGCGAACAAATCGGGCCGGATGTACCGATTGCCATTACCCTGGACCTCCATGCCAACGTCACCGACCGAATGGCCGCGCTGGCTGATATTGTCGTCGCCTATCGGACCTATCCTCATATCGATCAATATGAGATCGCGACTCAAGCCGCCGAACTCATCCGCCGGACATTGGCCGGTGAGATCAAACCATCGACCACCGTCGTGCGCGGCCAAATGTTGAATGGCGTGGACAGTGGCCGGACGACGGCGCCGGGTCCCATGACCGAGGTTCTCGCCAGCGCTGATAATCTGCTAAGCCAACCGGGCGTCCTATCGACCAGCGTGTGCGCCGGGTTCGCCAAGGCTGATACGCATGATACGGGACCGTCCGCGATCGTCGTCAGTGACGGACCGGCGCCGCGCTTCACCGAAATGGCGGATGGATTGATCGAGGAAGTCTGGCAAAGCCGACATCGGAAAACGGTACAGACCGTATCCATTGAAGATGCGGTCGGTTGGGCAAAGAACGCGCCGCCCGCCGATGGGCCGGTCGTACTTGCGGATTTCGCCGACAATCCGGGTGGTGGCGGGTATGGAGATGCAACGCGTCTTTTGAAGGCGATGATCGATGCGGATCTTCAAGACACGGCCTTCGCCACCATCTATGACCCCGTGGTGGCGCAAATGTGCTGGGATGACGGCCTGGGTGCCCTCATGCATCTCAATCTGGGTGGCAAGATCGACCCGGCTTATGGCGCACCGATTGAGGTCCGCGGCAAGGTGACGGCGCTGACCCAGGGGCGTTTCTCGCTGAAAGGCCCGATGATGGGCGGCCAACGCATCGATATGGGGCCGACGGCGGTGCTGACAGTGGGAGGTATTGAAATTGTCGTCACCAGCGGCCGATTCCAGGCCTATGACCGTATGTATTTTGAACACGCCCGCATTGATCCGGAAAAGAAAAAGGTACTGGCCGTCAAATCGTCACAACATTTTCGTGCCGCTTTCGGTCCCATTGCGTCGGAAATCATCGTTGTTGATGGCGGCGGCGGATTGACGTCTGGGGATTATCGTCAACTCTCTTACGAAAATCTCCGCCGGCCGGTCTACCCTCTCGATCTTGACTAACTGCTCAGGCGACCGGATGCATTTTTCTGAATGTTAGATTAATACGCGGGCCCACAGGCTTGCGGGTCTTGGGTATGGCGTGTTGCCAGTTGGCTTGGGTCGCGCCGCGCATAATGAGAAGGCTGTTTCCCGGAAGCGGTACGTCGATTTTGCGAGATTTGTCATCTTTGCGGCGGACAACAAACCGCCTTGTTGCACCGAAACTGAGCGAGGCGAGGACGGGTGCCGGGCCAAGTTTCGGTTCATCGTCACTATGCCAACCCATGCTATCGGCGCCGGTCCTGTATAGATTGCCCAGCATGCCGTTCAGACAGGTATTACTGAGCAACTCAATCGATGATCTAATTTCATCCAGAAGCGGAGTCCATGATTGGGCAGGCCAGGTCATACTGGAATAGGTGTAAGCGGTGTCGCCATACCAACATGTCAGGCGAGGCGAGGCATGGGTTTTGCCGAACAATTTGATATGTGATTTCCGCCAATCGGCGTGCGCGTGAAGTTCATTGAAATAATGGTCGGCGCGTGCAGGCTCAAAAATATCGTAAAAGAGAACCGCGTCACCGCCAACGAGATCCAACTTCTTTTGGCACTGAATCCCCTGGTTATCCATTGAGCCGAGAGCGCTGGAACTCAATCAGCGAGGTGTCACCGTCGGTTGTAGGGATACGGATTTTGGGAAAGATTAAGGTGACTTTTGTGCCTTGGCCAACCTCACTTTCTAACTCCAGCGTTCCGCCGTGGGCTTCGGTTAATACTTTGACCAAGCTGAGACCGAGCCCCGCGCCTTCATGAGAGCGGGTCATGATGCCTTCGACCTGTCGGAAAGGTTCCAGCACACGGTCGAAGTCTTCGCGCGAAATGCCGATCCCAGTATCTTCGACCGAGATGATCAAGGTGCCGTTCCGCCCGCGCGACGATGATACAGTGATGGTGCCGTCCGCCGGTGTGAACTTCACTGCATTCGATAAAAGATTGAGGATAATCTGTTTCAAACGACGGGCGTCGCCCCAAAATTTACGAGCGTCGGGTTCTATGCGGGCCGCCAAGTTGACCCGCGACGCTTCCAACCGATCACGGATCATGCGTTGGCACTCTCCTAAAATATCCGCAACTTCAACTTCCGCCTCAACGAGAAGAATTTCCCCGGCTTCGATCTTCGCAATATCGAGAATGTCGGTGATCACGGCCAGCAGGTGGCGTCCCGACATGTGAATATCACCGGCATACTCAAGATACGTGTCGTTGTTAAGCTCACCAAAGGTCTCGGTGATCAGGACTTCCGACATCCCAATCACGGAGTTTAACGGCGTGCGCAATTCGTGGCTCATGTTGGCTAAAAATTCGGTTTTTGTCCGGCTTGCCAATTCAGCCCTTTCCTTCGCCTGGCGCGCGGCTTCTTCAGCGAACTTCAATGACGTAATGTCATTGAACGTGAGTACAGTGCCGCCTTCGGGAGTTTTTGCTTCCCTCAAGAGAAACCATCTGTTCCCCGCATATTTGACAATAACGGGCTCACCCGGGTTCCGATGCTGGTGTAGGCGATTTTCAAGAATGCGCTCATAGTCATCGTCATCGTCAACGGCTTCAATCAAACCTGCTTCAAACACGGCGCGGACCAATTCCTCGAAAGTGCCATTTCTCTGAAGGATGTCGCGAGCAACCGGGACGGCGTTCAGATATTCTTCATTGGCAAGAATCAAACGGTCGGCGTCGTCAAAAATTGCGAAACCTTCTTGCAATGTTTCGACCGCGCTGCGCATGCGTTCTTCATATTTTTGCCGGGCCTGTTCAGCGTTCTTCTGCGCCGTCAGGTCAATATTGATACCTCCGAGCGCCGTCATGTTTCCGCTTGAGTCGCGCACGGGAAATTTGATTACCAATACATGGCGCACGGTTCCATCGGCGAATGTCATCTGCAATTCTTGCTCGAGCACACTGTCATTTTCGATGACTTCGCGGTCCTGAATTTCAATTTGCCTGGCTGTTTCCGCGTCAATTCGATCGGAAATTGTTCGGCCGGCAAGGGTCTCCATATCCGTTCCAAGCCATTCCAAAAACAGCTGGTTGGCCAGCAAATACTTCCCATCCAAGTCTTTGAGGAATACGACCCAAGGGGCATTGTCGATGACCGCTCTGAAACGATCCTGAGTTTCGCTGAGGATGCTTTGCATTTGCCTTTGTGCGGTCAAGTCCCGACCCGTGCCGCGATACCCGGCGAAATCACCGTTGTCCAAAAACACCGGTCGCCCGCTGATGCTGATGTACATCGTGTTGCCGTCCGGGAGTTGCAAGTTGTATGAAAAATCCTGAAACGCCTCGTGCCTATCGAGCGCCGCGAAGTGCGCTTGCCAATGCGGATCGTTGGGCTGGGTGGTCGAAATCTCGCGCCGTGTTTTACCGATGAAACTGGAGCCGTCTATTCCTAGGGCATCAAAAATATGTCCGGAAAACCGTGTGAACCGTTTTTCGGAATCAGTCTCCCAAAACCAATCCGATGAAACCTCTGCATAGTCGCGCAGCCGCGCCTGCTCTTCTTCAATCTGTTGCTCCGCCAATCCGCGCTCGCGTCGAACGCCTTCCATGTCAGCGGCGTGGCGATTTCGCAGGTATGCGTATCCGACCGCGGACAATGCAAACATCACCGCCCCACTTATGAAGGCGGCTACATTCGGGGAGAGACTATCAGCAACCATGTCGAAATTTAATGCGCATACGCCCTCTCAAAGTAAGTCACCAATTTAGTGAACTTGCGGAGTTCGGTAAAAATCAGCGCGATTGCCTGAACTGATGATGACATCAGTCAACTGGCCGGCCCGAAGAACGCTCAAAGGGACGCTATCACCGGATTCACCGAGCGCCCACATGGATCGGAACAATTCCGGTAATGTCGAAACCGGATGTTTGTCGATGCCGACGATGAGATCTCCGGGTTGAAGTCCGGCTTGATCGGCGGGGCCGTCATCCCATAAATCGACGACAACGATCCGATTATCGGATTCCGCCGTCAACGCGCCGATCCACGGTCGCCCGGGTCTTTGCGGTCGGCCGAACCGCTGTAAATCGTCGATGATCGGGCCCAGTAAATCGATGGGCACGATCATATTGCCGTCGTAGGTCTGCCCACCTTCGGGGTTTTGTTGAACGTAAAGCGATCCGATACCGCAAAGCGTGCCTTGCGGTCCGATCAACGCGGCGCCGCCCCAAAAGGGGTGGGCCGGCGTCGTGAATATGGCTTCATCCAGCAGGTATTCCCAATACCCCGCAAACTCTCGTTTTTCCTCGACCTGGCCGGCTATAGCGCCCGTCCGTCCGCCGTGGCCGGCGACGACAATCGGATCACCTTCGAATAGATCAGCGGCACTGCCCAAGGGGATCGCCGGCGCCGACGTATGCCCCAAGGCCTGCACGAGCCCGAAACCCGTTTCATGATCGTAGCCGGCGACGTGGCCCGGTACAGCGGCGCCTGAGTGATCAACTAGCCAGATTGTTTCGGCTTCAACGACCAGATACCCGATTGTCAGGATCAACCCTTTCTCACCAATGACGACCCCGTGGCCGGCCCTTTCCGTGCCGAGAACGTGCGCGGTATAAGCGTTTTCCGGAACCTTGCTTTGCAGCGAGACAACCGAGTTAAGGGCGGCATCTAAGTCAAAATTACAAGCGGACGGGTCCGGCTGCAGTTGCGGTGCGATCATCGGCATGTCGAAATCAGGCATTGTCCGGTCCATCCGAAAAGAGGAACGTTTATCATGGCCATTCGGCGTGATGCTTGTCACTGACAAACTGTGCCAAACCGGTCAATTTTGGATGAGATGTACCCCATTCGTTAACCCGAGAACAGGAGTTGACGCCATGTTCGGATATGTCGAGACGCGCGACGGAGATATTCCCGCCTTCAAGCCCTTCGCGGTAGAACGCCGCAGCGGCCGACGGCGCCGTCGAAGCCCCGACTTTGGCAACCAAGACAACAAGCGGCACCGAAACAAGTTCGAGAGACGAATTGACTGGAATTGGCGATTTGCGGTCATTCGGCGATGGATGTCACGGGCCCGGTTTCAGCCGTTGACGTGAGAAGATGCAAGTTTTTGCAGGGCTTCTTTGATTGCCCCAAGGGGCGTTTGCCAATCTCCACGTGTCGGTTGTCGGAACAGTTTTAGCGACTGGTACCAGGGGGTGTCGCTGCGATCCAGCATCCACCGCCAGTCCGGCACATGTGGCAACAGGACCCACGCGGGGCGGCCCAACGCGCCGGCCAGATGCGCAACGGCGGTATCAACCGTAATGACCAAGTCCATGCCGGTAAGGATATTGGCCGTATCGCCGAAATCATTAATCTGATCTGTGAGGTCTGCAATCCGATGGGGCTCATCCAAATTAACCAATTGATCGCGGGCGGCGCCCATCTGCAGCGAATAGAAACGCATATTCGCCTGATCAGTCACCGTTGCCAGCGCCGACAATTCCAGCGATCGGTTGGCATCATTCGAATGCGTCGAACTTCCAGCCCAAACCAATCCAATGGCGAGGCCATCGCCAGGTAACTTTGTTAACGTGTCCCGCCTAGGCGGGTTCAGGTACCTGCCAGACGCGGGAATAGAGCCTAGTTCGGCCCTAAAACGGTCCGGTAAGCTGAGGATAGGTACGAAGTAGTCGAAATCCGGCATTGGATCGTCAGGCGTGATTATGGCGTCGACGCCCGGGGCGTCGTTCATGAGCGCAGCTAGTTCGGGCCGGCATTGCAGCACGACATTGGCGCCCATTTCTTTTAGTCGAGGTGCATAACGTATGCATTGAATGGTGTCACCGAAACCCTGCTCACTGACTATTATAAGTCGCCGTCCATCCAGGCTTTGCGCTCGCCAAACCGGCTTTCCAAGATCGGCGCCCGGCATCTGTCTGCCTGCCCCTTGCCATCGCCATTCATAATCATCCCACGCATGCGAAAGTTCGCCTTTCAGCAGCCGGATAATTCCTCGATTGTAGTGGGCCTCCGCATGATCGGGCGCCCGCATCAATGCCGCATCGAAAGCGGCACGAGCCTCGCTGTATCGGCCAAGTTCTTTGTGTGTCACCCCGAAGATGTTGAGCGCCTCGGGATCATCTGGGTCGCAAGCAATGGCTTTTCCAGCTATATCGAATGCCTCGTTCGGATCATTGTCATCAAGCGCCAGCATAGCCAACGCCACATACGAACGAGGGTCACTCTTGCGTTCGGCGGCACATTGCTCAAGTTCCCGCCGCGCGTCCTTCGGCCGTTTCAGGCGACGGAGCAAAACGCCAAGCGCATAGCGTACTTCGGACAATCCGGGTGATTGCGCCAGTGCGAGTTCATAGTGCCGTGCGGCGTCGGCGAGGCTGCCTTTCTGGCGCAGCAAATTCCCGTAGTTGGCATGGAGTTCCGCCGTCTGCGGATGGAGGTTTAAGCCTTGCTGATAATATGCGGTGGCTTCGTCGATGCGACCTAAATCCATCAACAATGCCGCGAGATTGTTCAAGGTCGGCAAATGTCCGCGATCGCGCGCCAGGACATGTTGATATCCTGCGATGGCCTGATCCCAACGTCCATCACGATGGGCGACGACGGCGTCACGATAGTCTGTATCCTCGGGCGCCGAGGGTTGGTTCGAATGCGTCAATGTTCCGCCAATCAGTTGCCCTATCGAGTATAGGCCTGCCGCCGGGTTCCCCCAACTTGCTTCGTGTGCCGCGAGAAGGCAAAATTCGTCCCTGTTATTTATGAAATCAAGTAGAAGGACGTTTCATGGGCCAGACCATGAAAGCCGCAGGTGGCAGTGTTCGCGAGCGGGTTTCCGCGGCGGAATGGGAAGTGCGGGTCGATCTTGCTGCGTGTTACCGGTTATTTGCGCGGTACGGTTGGGATGACGGCATCTTCACCCATAATTCAGCCCGCGTGCCCGGAAACGAAGACCATTTTCTGCTCAATCCTTACGGCCTGATGTTCCATGAAATCACCGCCTCCAACCTGGTTAAAGTGGATATGGACGGCACGATTGTCGATGGCGGTGAATTGGGACAGGATGCCGACGTGATCAAAGCCGGATTCACCATTCATTCCGCCGTCCACATGAGCCGCGAGGACGCCAAATGTGTGACGCATACCCACACCATTGCTGGCATGGCTATATCCGCCCAAAAGGGCGGCTTGCTACCGCTAACCCAAAAATCCATGCGGTTTTACAATCGTCTCGCCTATCACGATTACGAAGGCATCGCCAACGATCTGGATGAACGCGAAAGATTGGTTGCGGATTTGGGTCCTCACAAGGCGATGGTCCTCAAAAACCACGGCCTGCTGACCACCGGAGGCACCGTCGCCGAGGCTTTTTCCCAAATGCGGTATTTGCAACATTCGTGTGAATCGCAAATTGCCGCCCAGGCCGGTGGTGAACTGACGATGCCGCCGCCCGAAGTTTGCGAGCATGCAGCCAGCCAGTTTGATAATTTGGGCGGTAATCAGCGCGGCAACGATGCCGGATTTGCTGCCTTGAAACGCATGCTTGATCAGGAAAACAATACTTATGCCACCTGACGCAGGAAATGAGCAGGCACTTGGCCAGGTATCGGTCCGCGATCAAGTCAGTGCCGAGGAATGGCAGCTTCGTGTCGATCTCGCCGCGTGCTATCGGTTGATTGCGCAAAATGGTTGGGATGATGCGATCTATACCCACAACACGGCACGCGTGCCGGGCGAAGGCGATCATTTCCTGATTAATCCTTTCGGCTTCAAATTCTCTGAGATTACCGCTTCAAGCTTGGTCAAAATCGATTGTGACGGCAACAAGGTCATGGACAGTCCCCATGATTTCCTTTTGCAGGGCTTTGTCGTCCATTCGGCCATTCATATGGGCCGAGAAGATGCCCATTGCGTTGTCCATACCCACACGCTTGCCGGCTGCGCCGTCGCCGCGCAAGCCGATGGATTGCTGATGACCAATCAAAAATCGATGATGTTCTACAACCGGATTGGCTATCACGATTTCGAAGGCTTAGCGGATGATTTGGAAGAACGCGACCGGATGGCTCAATCCCTCGGGGCACACAATGCGTTGATCCTCCGGAACCACGGCTTATTGAGCGTCGGCGAAACTGTCGCCGAAGCCTACACCACCATGCGCCGGCTGCAGGACGCCTGCGAAATTCAAATTGCCGCGCAAAGTGGTGGCGGCAAACTCATCATGCCGTCGGCCGCGACCTGCGAGCACACGGCGCACCAATTTGAGATTGGTCGGTCGTCGCCGGAACGCGAATGGGCGGCGGAGCTCAGAATGCTGGATGCCATCGATTCAAGTTATCAACACTAATCAACACCTCGCACATCCATAAGATAGAGAGTACGACCATGACCCATGGAATTATTTCCGCGCCGCAGCCGGAAGCTGTTGAAGCCGGTGCGCTGGCATTCAAAGCCGGCGGCAATGCCATTGATGCCGCCATCGCCTGTGCGTTGGTGCAGACCGCCGTTGATCCGCAGATGTGCGGCATCGCCGGGTTTGGGTCGATGCATCTATACCTGGCTGAGAGAAACCAGCATCTGCTGCTCGATTTTCATGGCCGCGCACCGAAGGCGGTGACGCCTGATATGTGGGATGGCTTGATCGAGCATGAGGCGGAGGACGGTTTCGGGTTTATTTTGAAGGGCCGGGTCAATGAGGTGGGGTATGGCTCGATCACCACACCCATGAGCCTTCGGGCCTATGACGAAGCGCTGAAACGGTTCGGCACGAAGGATATCGCCGAGTTACTGGCGCCGGCAATTGATTACTGTGAGAACGGCTTCATGGTGCGTCCGCATGTTGCATATTTCTGGAATGTTCAGGAAGGCGCCGGGCGGGTGTCGCAGATTGAGAAGTTCCGGTGCACCGATGGCGGCCGCAAAATTTACTTCAAGGATGACGGCGAATTACGCAAGCCCGGTGAGATTTTGCGAAACCCGGATATGGCTGAGACTTACCGGCGCATTGCGGCCAACGGTGTTGATGATTTTTACACAGGCAGCATTGCCAAGGATATCGTCGCCGATATGGAAGCCAGCGGCGGGATGATTTCTTTGGCTGATTTGGCCGAGGTTCAACCGGAAGAGAGTGCGCCTCTTTGGGGCGAGTATCGCGGACTGAAAGTGGCTACTAATCCGCCGCCAGGTGGTGGCGTCATGGTCCTGGAGATGTTGAATATTCTTGAGAACTTTGACCTCAAATCCATGGGCCACAATTCCGCCGAATATATTGCGACAGTTTCCGAAGCGATGAAGATCGCAACGGTCGACAAGGACAATCATGTCGGTGATCCAAAGTTTGTCGATGTGCCGTTGGGGCATCTGTTGGATAAGGATTATGCGCGGGAAATGGCAGCGCGCATCAAGTCCGGGGAAAAAACCCACGTGCCGAGGCTTGGTGGTGAGGCTCAGGAGTCAAAAGATACGACGCATATTTCTGCCGTCGATGAGTTCGGTAATTGTGTTTCCATGACCCATTCGCTGGGCATGCCGTCGGGTGTTGTCACGGATGGATTGGGCTTCATGTACAACGGCTGCATGGGGGTCTTCGATCCGAGACCGGGCAACGCCGATTCCTTGGCACCAGGAAAATCACGGTTCACGGCCATGGCGCCGTCGATCATCTTCCGCGATGAGAAACCTTTTTTCGTCGTCGGCGCGCCGGGCGGCACGTTCATCACCATGGGAGTTCTACAGGCGATATTGAATGCCGTAGATTTTGGCATGGATGCGCAGCAAGCCGTGTCTGCGGCGCGTTTCTGTACGACGTCCGACACCATCGACATCGCCAATCGCATTCCGCGCTTTGTCGAAGCCGAACTGAAAGATATGGGCTATCCGTTGCGGCGCACCTATCTGAGCTATCACTTCGCCGGCGTGCATGCGATCCGCTCGGTCGACGGCCGTTGGGACGGCGGCGCCGATCCGGGGCGCGATGGGATGGCGATGGAAGTTTAAAAGAAGGCTAAGCCAACTCTTTTCGTAGAATCTCCGCGCCCGCTCCCAACGCCTTCAATTTCCCTTCGGCGACACGGCGCGGCAATGGTGCCATGCCGCAATTGGTGCAGGCCACCAGTTGATCCGTCGACACATGTTCAAGGGCGGCAGGCAGAGTGGCCGCGACCTTTTCCGGTGTTTCTACCTCCAGGGACGCCACATCGATGGCGCCCACCAGCACTTCCTTGTCCGGCAGCAATCCGATCATGGATAGCGGGACTTTGGAATCTGCGCATTCCAAGGACACTTGATCGATCCGGCTGTTATTCAGGGCCGGGAAAAATTCTTCGTACTGGCGCCATTCTTCTCCCAGCGTTTCTTTCCAATCGATATTTTCCTGAATGCCGTAGCCATAACAAATATGAACTGCGGTCTTGCATTTGAGCCCCGCCGTTGCCCGGTGTAAGGCTTCGATGCCCCATTCTTTGACGTCGCTCATAAACGCATTGAAGGCGGGTTCATCGAACTGAATGACGTCGACGCCGAGAGCCTCAAGCTCTTTCGCCTCATCATTGAGAAGATCAGCGAAAGCCATGGCCATGTCGGGGCGGGTGTCGTAATGCGCATTGGCGATTGTGTCGCAAATCGTCATCGGGCCGGGCAGCGTCATTTTCATCTCATGCCCGGTCCGTTCGCGGCAAAACTTGGCGCTGGCGCTGTGAACAGGTCCAGTTCGTTTGACGGCTGAGGTGACCGTCGGCACTTGTGCGTCATAGCGGTCGTCGCGAATGCCCATGGTGGTGAATTTTTGCCAATCGATGCCCTCAATGGATTCCAAGAAACCATGGACAAAATGTTTTCGGAACTGTTCGCCGTCGCTGACAATATCAATGCCGGCGTCCTCTTGAGTTTTGATCCAGGCAAGCGCTGCGTCCTGTTGCCCTTCGATCAGCGCATCGCCTGCCAATTGCCACGCCGCCCAAAGCTTTTCCGGCTCGGCCAACCAGGCGGGTTTCGGCAGGCTGCCGGCAACTGTGGTTTTGAACATCTCATTCTCCCTTCTGAATTGGCATTGAAGCAAACAACGCAGGGTTTCCCCCAATGGCCGTGTATCTGAATTCGAGATAGATTTCTGCTTCGAGACGGCGCGGTTGATGCAATATAATACAGATGCATGGTCGATACGTGGATTTTCGCGAAAATTGACTGCGATGGTCCGGATCGATTGGGTTTCGAGTTGTCAGGAGTGTAACTTGGGCGAGTTTGCCGTTACGACATTGGTTGGGGCAGCCGGATTGATGATCGGCTTGGCTTTTGGCGCGGTCACCCGATGGTCCGATTTTTGCGCGCTCGGCGCTTTGGCGGATATCTCAATTTATGGCGATTTTCGCCGACTTCGGTGCTGGCTGTTGGCGATCGTGACGGCTGTTGGCGGGACGCATGCTTTCCATTGGGCCGGCGTCATCGATATTTATGACTCTATCTATCTCGGCAGTAACCTCGGGTGGTTCGGCGCCATTTTCGGCGGCCTGATATTTGGTTACGGCACGGTCATGGCGCGCGGCTGCGGTGGGCGCAGCCTCATTCGTGCGGCCGGCGGCGATCTCAGGTCATTGGTGAGCCTGCTGGCGCTCGGTATCTTCGCCTATATGACGCTCCGTGGCCTCACCGGTGCGGCCCGCGAATGGATGGAAGGGGGGTCGAATTTGGACTTGGCACAGTGGCAACTCCAATCGCAAGGCATTCCTGAATTCATCGCCCGCGTTCTGGGGGTGCAATCAGAACTGGTTCGGATTGGTCTTTCGTTAATCGTGATCGCTGGTGGCGTTTGGTATTGCTTCGAGGACAAGGCGTTTCGGTCGTCTCCGAAGCACGTCATTGCGGGCCTTGCGATCGGCGCCATGGTGACATTGGGTTGGATGGCGACAGGCGTTTTGGGGTTTGACGAATTTGAACCCGTTGCACTGATGTCGTTAAGTTTCGTCCGCCCCGTGGGTGATGGCCTTCAATATCTAATGACGTTTACTGGCGCGACAATTTCATTCGGCGTCGCTGTCATCGCCGGCATAATCCTTGGCGGATTCGCCGTTGCCACCGCAAACCGAACGTTCCGGATTGATGGTTTCAAAAATGCCAGGGAAATGAGCGACTATATGACCGGCGGCGCCTTGATGGGGGTCGGCGGCGTCATGGCGTTGGGATGTACCATCGGCCAAGGCGTCACCGGTATCGCGACCTTGTCGTTGGGATCGCTCTTGGCGGTCGGCGGCATTGTCGCCGGCGGTGCTGTTGCGATTTCTCGCATGGGCCTGGATCCGGCTGAAGAAGCGTTGAGCGCGCCCGCTGGCGAGTAGGGAGTAAGTCTCTCGTTTTCACATATTCGACTTTTATAAAGTATTGATTTATAATGCACCGAGATAATCAATTCGGAAACGGTGCGCGCAGATGAGGATGAGATTGAAACATGTAGTTGAGCAATGCGCAGTCGTTTTGCTGGTCTCTGTGTATTTCCTGCCGGCCAATGTGAAAGCGGCTGAGTTGGTGATGTTTGAATCCCCGGTTTGCGAGTGGTGCGAGGTTTGGCACGAAGAATTGGGCGCGGTTTACGCGAAAACCACGGAAGGGCGCCGCGCTCCCTTGCGCCGGGTTGATCTGTTTCGATCGCTTCCTCAGGATCTGAGAATGCTAAAGGGTGTCCGCTACACCCCGACATTCGGCCTCATGGATGACGGTCGCGAGGTCGGGCGGATATTGGGCTATCCGGGGGAGAGTTTTTTTTGGGCCCAGCTGGGTGAATTACTGGACCGTTCGGCGGGGAAATTCGCCTGTAGTCACGACCGCAAGGAGAGAAAATCATGTTGAGGAAAATCGTCACCGTCGTGGCCATTGCCATGATTACCGTGTCGTTGAATACATCGATCCGCGCCGATGAGGACAGCCTTGTCACCTTCAAGGTCTTGAAACCGGAAATCGCCTTGGAATTGGCCCAGGCGACGATGGTTGATTGCCGAAAGAAAGGCTATCAGGTGGCGGTTTCCGTGGTTGATCGGTTCGGCATTTTGCAGGTGACCTTGCGCGACCGGTTCGCCGGGACCCATACACCGGAAACGGCGCGCCGCAAGGCCTGGACAGCGGTCAGTTTCCGAACCGATTCGGGCGAGATCTCGCGCCTCATCAAGGATGGGGAGTTATCCCCCGGCATACGGCATGTCCCAGGCGCCTTAATGCTTGGCGGCGGAGTGCGCGTTGAAGCCGCCGGAACCATGGTCGCCGGCGTCGGCGTTTCCGGCGCGCCGGGCGGTCCTGCCGATGAAGCCTGCGCAAGAGCCGGCATTGAAGCCATTGCCGACAAACTTCCATTTTAAGTACACCATGAGCAACTTTACGCCTCTATCAGCTTTGGCCGGCGGTTTGCTGATCGGTATGTCGGTGGCGGGCATGCTGTGGTTCAGCGGCCGGGTGACGGGGATTAGCGGAATATTTGGCGGCCTCATTGCGGCGCCAAACGCAGAGACGGTTTGGCGCGCGATGTTTGTTGTCGGCTTGGTTATCGGTGTCGGATTGTACCGCGCCGGTGGTGGGCCCCTGATGGACATTGAAATTACCAATGCCATGCCGTTGTTGGTAGCAGGTGGTCTGTTGGTCGGTTTCGGTGCGCGGTTCGGCTCCGGCTGTACCAGCGGTCACGCGATCTGCGGTGTTGCCAGATGGTCGCATCGATCCCTTGTCGCGACCATTGTGTTCATGGCTATCGCCGCCCTGACGGTTTACGCCGTTCGTCATTTGGGAATGGGGTGACGCGAGGCATGGTTTGGGTGGGTATGATTTGCGGTGGGTTGTTTGGATTGGGATTGGCGGTTTCCGGCATGGTCAATCCGGCCAAGGTGCTGGCCTTTCTGGACGTCATGGGTGATTGGGATCCGTCGTTGGCGCTGGTGATGATTGGCGCGTTGGTACCCTCGGCGCTGGCGTTCAAGTGGATCCCCGTGCATGCATTCAGGCCGCTGATGGACAAAAAATTCCATCTGCCGAGCCCGGGGAAAATAGACCGGCCATTGATCGCGGGCGCGGTCATGTTCGGCGTCGGCTGGGGGCTCGTCGGTTTATGTCCAGGCCCCGCCATTGCCGGCCTCGCTTACGGCCATTCGGAGAGTTTCATTTTCTTTGCCGCCATGGCGGCAGGGGTCGCATTGTCGCGTCTCCTGGATGCGAAATCCGAGCGCTCGCCGGCCACTGAGACCGGCTGAGTTACCAACTGGGAAGTTGTTTGCCTTCGGCCTTGTAGTTGGCAACACGCGCCGACAGGTATTTGTGAAAATTGGTGTGGGTGTAGGCCTTCTCACGGACGAACTGGAAATAGGTATAGAAGTGGAAAGGCCGCAGATAGCCGGGCATGCGAGCGATTTCCATGTCTTTCCCGATTTTGCCTTTAAGCTCATCCACCGTTTCCGGAAAGAACTGAATCGTCGGCGTGTGCCGGACCCGGTTGAGCCTGGCAAGGTCGCGTTCCTTCATGGGCGTGCCGTCGAAGTTCACCACTTCCCGCGACCCCTTTAAATCTAATTGGACAATTTCGAAGTTGGCGCGCACGTATTCATTGATCTCTGGCACCGCGAAATTGACCAAGTGTGTTTCACGGCAATAGGGGCAACCCTCAAGCTCCCACATCAGCGCAAACCGTTTGCCGTTTCCGGCGGCTTCTTCAATGTCGTCCGCGAATTCCAGAAAGCTTTCCAAAAACCAGGGTTGCGTGTAGCTGCCGAACTGCCCGTCGCCTTTACGTATGGGGGCGTACTTGGCGGCGTCGGCAAAAGCGGAAGGCCCCGGTAATAAACTTGATGCCAGTCCGGCCAATGCCCACCCGGACACTGTTCTTCGGCTGATCGGCATGTCGAAACACTCCTTAGTTTTGACCTGCTCAGAAAGAAACATTAACATATCACAATTAGCGAATATGAACCAAGGTTGAAGTGATGTCCCGACGGCTCGAGCATGTTTTCCGCGCCTTTCTGATCACAATTGTTTTCGCCAGCAGCGCGCCGGTGAAAGCGGCGGAAAGCACCAAAGCATTTCACGATGCATTGGCAACGGCTTACGGACACTACCGGGAATCCGTGTTTTACGCGGAACGCGGCAACGCCATGTCGGCAGCATTTGAATTGGACGGCTTGATGGCAGCCTGGGCGAATATTTCCACCAC
>Ga0233433_10001070_pt1 | contig 27405 bp, 29 predicted proteins | sample SI_122_August201_5_FD_179868 | JGI IMG/M metagenome (GOLD analysis project Ga0233433, IMG submission 179868) | Seawater microbial communities from Saanich Inlet, British Columbia, Canada - SI_122_August2016_100_MG | ecosystem: Environmental > Aquatic > Marine > Inlet | place: Canada: British...
CCGTCAGCGTTGTCTTACCATGATCAACATGACCAATCGTGCCAATGTTGCAATGCGGCTTTGTTCTTTCGAACTTCTCTTTAGCCATCAGCTTTCTCCGTTCTCGTCAGAATTGTCTCAATCATTTCAACCCCTCAAATCCCCCATGGGACAAAGCGGTTGGAGCGGGTGAGGGGAATCGAACCCCCGTATTCAGCTTGGAAGGCTGCTGCTCTACCATTGAGCTACACCCGCCCATTCGAAAATACGGCTCGGAACGTCCCCGAAAGTCGAGGCCCCTATACCGCATTTACCCCCCAACGGATTGGGGTGGGTGGTGGAGGGAGTTGGATTCGAACCAACGTAGGCATAGCCAACGGGTTTACAGCCCGTCCCCTTTAGCCGCTCGGGCACCCCTCCAGGTCCCAGAAGTACCTTCACAAATATCGGTCTTGGTAATTTCGCCATAACAGCGAAAACTACCTCGCCCAACGTGTGAAGGAGGCTGAAATATGAGCATAAACCCTGTATTGTCAACGCCTAATCCACCGCTTTTTACACCGTATGAGAATCAATCGTATTTGCGCACCATTTTCAAATCCCAAACAAGGCGAAAATGGTCGCGGGACATTGATCGAAATCTTGTGTTATAGGAGGGCATGGCAAAGAAAAAACACCGACACGGCAAGCGTTCAGACACCAGAAGCGAACAATCCATTGATGGCGAACATGACGTCAATGGCAAGGGCGCACGGCGTGGTCTCAAAGGTGGTCACAAGGGTAGTCGCGGTGACGGCCAGGACTGGTTGTTCGGCACCCATGCAGTTTTGGCCGCAATTGAGAATCCCGACCGCACTATTCGCAGCCTTCTGGCCACCGAAGATGCCCGTCCCGTCATGGACGCAGCCCTGTCCGTTGCAAAGGACGAGGAAATCAATCGCCCAACATCTTCCCTGGTGGAGCGCAGTGCCCTTAATCAGCAATTACCCGACGGCGCTGTCCATCAAGGCATGGCCGCACAGGTAGCGCCGCTGGAAGAATGTTTCCTTGAAGACATCATTATTGAGCTGAAAGACGTCTCCCCTGCCCTTGTGGTGATTATCGATCAAGGGACTGATCCTCGCAACGTGGGCTCGGTCATGCGATCCGCCGCTGCCTTCGGCGCGGCCGCCGTATTGGTGCAAGACCGCCACAGCCCCGGCACCACAGGCGTGCTGGCCAAGGCCGCTTCCGGTGCGCTGGAAACCGTACCGTTGGTTCGCGTCAAAAACCTGAGCCGATCGATGGATCAATTGAAGGAGGCTGAATTCTGGTGCGTGGGTCTGGACGGTGAAGCCAAAGAAGGCACTGATTCGCTGGACTGGCCGCAGCGGACTGTTCTGGTGCTGGGATCAGAAGGCAAAGGCCTCAGACGCATGGTACGCGAACACTGCGATATTCTGGCCCGCATCCCCATGACCCCTGCTATGGAAAGTCTCAATCTTTCCAACGCGGCGGCTATTGCCATGTACGAAAACTACCGTCAGAAACTGGCGTCGTCGTCCTGATTGGATGAGGGGCGTGGCAAACTAACGCCAGCTGTCGTACCAGAGGGCGCACCCGCCGGTGCCCAGCCCCGTTCCCGCGCACTGCGCGCCGCACCAACCGGGTCTTTATAACGCCCGAAGAATGAACTGATACCCCGCCACAGCTTGGGCGCCAGCCAGATAAACAGGCACAACCCGATTCCAGCCAAAACCATAAATACCACCGGGTTGAACAGGGCCAATGACAGCCCGCCAAAGACCATAACGTCTTCGGTGAGCGACGCTGCAATATTGGAGAACGGCTCCGGCGATACATTGATAGCCGCACGGCTGGCCGCTTTGGTGGCATGGGTTGTCGCGGTCAACGCGCCACCGGCTACCAGAGCCGCGATGAATTCTGTTTCCTCGCCCAAGCCAGTGATATCCAGTCCGCCCACCGCACCCGCTGCGATCAACGCACCGGCGGGCACGCGAATAAAGGTATGGATCGTGTCCCACAGGGTATCCACGATGGGGATTTTGTCGGCAACAAATTCAATACAATAAAGAAAACCGGCGGCCACCAGCACCAAAGGGTTTTCCAGCATCTCAAGGCTGGGCGGTAAATCCACCACACCGAACAAGCCCAGACTGCCCACCAATAACACGGTGGCATAAAGGTTGATCCCGCTGGCCCACGCGGCCCCCACGGCAAGGGTGAGAATTTCCATGGTTTCCATGACCCAACCTACTCCACGGTACTGTTTTCAGTGTGGCCGGATAAATTCACGGGTGGTTCGGACTCGAGCGCTTGTAACAGCGATTTCTCCGCTTTTCTTTTGTTGGCTTTCTCCGTCATCGATGCCTTGCGGGCCGAGCATGCGGTGCAGTCACTCCCCTCTAACAGCGACTCCCATGCTTCCTCGCGCTGATGATCCTCATAGGCGTTCCACGCCACATTGCCACCAATACCGACGACCAGCAGCACCAGGAGAATAAGAAAACGACGGTGTTTCAAAAGCCCAGCCTCAACAGATAAAAACGTATTCTACACAATATGTCTCGAAGGCATAACGGTGCAACCATCAAACAATGCAATTCCCCGTGATTCACTGCGATCAAGGTCTTGCAGAATGGGTAACGCCGCTGTATACGATTGCTCCCCGACGAAAGTGGGGGCACACATGTGGGCCGGCTTAGCTCAGTTGGTAGAGCGGTTGATTTGTAATCAATAGGTCGCGGGTTCGACTCCTGCAGCCGGCACCACTTGTCCCTCCCAAAACATCCAACACCTACCGAATGTTCATAACCTTACAATAGGTCTTGAAGCGGTCTTCGTCGTTGTAGAAACTGTTGTCGAAGCGCTGGCTGCGCTGGCTGCTTTCGTGGTTACAGATTTTTTGCACGACCCAGGTCGCCACACAGAACGCTATGAACAGGACCACAAAGGCCACGTAGGGGTCGCCGTGGGGGATACCGTGGAACAGGCTTGCCCAGGACCACCACAGGCTTTTGATGAAGCTAAGGATTATGGTCAACATGATCTTACTCCTTTCGGGAACTCCGCTGCCGTACGTTGTAACGCCTTAGGCCGGTGGTTTTGCGTGCCATTGTTTCCAATGGGTTGCGGTTTCGGTTGAATCTCATTCTATGTAAACAATAGCCAGTTGCCCTGCATACAGCAGTGATATTGGTTACAAAAGGACAAGAAAAAGCCCCGCAGCACGGTGGCTGCGGGGCTTGGCGTATTTCTTGGGCAAAAGGCCTAGCCTTTTTTGACCTCCATGATGGTTTCTTCCAGGATATCCAGTGCTTCGGAGAACACCTCGTCCTGAATGGTAATGGGGGCCAGGAACCGCACCACATTGCCGTAAACACCGCACGTTAGCAGGATCAGACCTTTTTCCAGTGCTTTCAGGCGCACGTTGTTGGCAAAGTCAGCGTCAGGCTTGCCGGTGGCCACATTGTTGAATTCGATAGCATTCATGAAACCGGGGCCACGTATATCAACAATTTCAGGCACGTTTTCCTGAATGCTGGCCATGCGTTGTTTCAGGCGCGAGCCCAGTGAACTGGCCCGGTCGCACAACTGTTCTTCTTCAATCACGTCCAGCACGGCGTGAGCGGCGGCAATGCCCATGGGGCTGCCGCCATAGGTACCACCGAGGCCACCCGGCTTGGGTGCATCCATCACGTCGGCGCGGCCTGTGAGGGCGGCCAACGGGAAACCACCAGCCAGGCTTTTGGCCATGGTGGTGATATCGGCAGCGACGCCTAGGTGTTCCATGGCAAACATTTTGCCGGTGCGGGCAAAGCCGGTCTGGACTTCGTCGGCGATTAACAGCATGCCGTGCTCATCGCAAAGGCTGCGCAAGCGTTGCATCAGGTCGCGGGATGCTTCGTAGAAGCCGCCCTCACCCTGTACCGGTTCCACAATAATGGCGGCGACGCGGGCCGGGTCCACGTCGGTCTTGAACAATGTCTCGAGGGCGACAAACGTGTCATCCACTGAAATTTTGTGCAAATCAATGGGGAACGGGATGTGGAACACATCACTGAACATGGACCCGAAGCCCACTTTGTAGGGCACCACTTTACCGGTCAGGGACATGCCCATGTAGGTCCGGCCATGGAAGGCGCCCGAAAACGAGACCACAGCCGAACGGCCGGTTGAGGCCCGCGCAATTTTAATGGCATTTTCAACAGCTTCTGCACCGGTGGTGACAAATACGGTTTTTTTGTCATCGGATGTGCACGGCACCATATCGTTGAGGCGCTCGGCCAGCGCCACGTAATTCTCATACGGCACAACCTGGTGGCAAGTATGGGTGAAGGAATCCAGTTGCTTCTTGACCGCTTCGATCACCTTGGGGTGACGATGGCCTGTGTTGACCACAGCGATACCGGACGAAAAATCAATATAGCGATTGCCTTCGATGTCCCAGATTTCAGAATTCTCGGCCCGGTCCACATAAACCTGGGTCATCATGCCGACTCCACCTGAGATGGCATCGTCTTTCCGGGCGGCTACGTCTTTATTGGTTTGCATGGGTCATACTCGTTACCTGTTAGAATTGGCAAAGAGAATGACGAACTCGGAGGGCCGTTACAATCCCCCTGTGAGTTATTGGCCCCCCTGTGAGTTATTGGGCTATTGGGATTGTTGCAGGTTCAACCGTGTTCTCAGGAACCGCATGGCACGTTGCGCTGTCTTGGGTTCGATGCGTTGGTAAATGCCCAATAGCGCATCCATATCCTTGTCTTCGGTTTCGGCATTGAGGTTGATGCAATACACGATTTCACCAAACACATCGAAATCAACATCAATAGATTTACAAATAATGGTCAATTTTTCGGACTCAGGATCAAAAAATGCCTGCCGCACAATATCGGAATTAATGTTCGCCAGGCGTGCCAGTCCGGCAATAAACTCCTGCACCTTGTCTTCGCGGATCAGGCTGAGCAGCATGCTCGCGTCCAGTTGACCCAGCTTGTCTTTGCGCACGATGAATTTTTCAGCCGTCGTTAACGTGGCGCTTCCTTTCTGTGCCGCAAACCACGCTTCGGCCTCGACCATGATCTGATCGACCTGTTCGGTGCTGAGGTCATCCGTGGCATCGAGGATCTGTTCACGCATAGCATCGGATACCCGCCAAAACAGGCTTTGTGACAGATCAGACGGTGCGTCCTTGCGCTTCACCAGTTTCAGGTTCAATTCATCATTGTCTTTTGCCCGGTCAAAAAACTTTTCCATACCGCCGCGTGAGAACTCGGCACCCTCATTAACGGCCAGAGTTCCCAAAACTGTTTCATCACCTTTGTTAACCAGCACATCGGTGACCGACTGGCCCACGCTATCGCGTCCGGCAATGGCGTTCAGGTGTTCCTGGCTTTGGTTATTGGCAATCGAAACAAGATCCTCATCACTGAGGACGTGACTGTTTTGGAGGACCGGCAGCGCGATCTCAACCTCATCATTTGCCAACGCGACAATCACCTCGTGCGGTGCATTGGGCACGCCCGATATGGAATCCGACAAATGCTGGCGAACCATGGTTTCCACCTGTCCTACCATGCCGCCCATAATGTCACCGAAATACGACAGTTCGCGGTCACTCAGATTGTCCGAGGTTTCCATGAACATATCCGTGATTTCGCGCAGCAAATTCTGGCGACCCTCATCAGAATCCTCTCGTGTCAAACGGGCAAGTCTTTCCAGATGTTCCAGTTTCTCAGACATTCACACTATTCTCTTGTTCTATGCGAAACCATTGGCCCGGAACCAGTGGACCAGATCCATTGGAGTGGTCGTGTTCTGAGAGGATGAAATAAAGAAACAACACAGTCAACCGCCCCGCTTTCCGACGGTAAGACCGTGCGAAATACTTTTAATCTCAGTGACAAACCAGCGCAAAATCAGCGTCGAATCAACGACGGTTCAATTCATCCGCAACTAATCGGTAGGGTGCGGACCATCTGCGGGATGTTCTTCGTATTCACCACCAAACGCGCAGCCAATGTCATACTTTTTCGTGTACATAGCGATTCTCCTATGTGTCATGCCGTTCTGGCACATTGGTTATATCACAAAATCATCGAATACCTGTGATAACCGTTACGTTTACACGAAAAAATGAACAGACCCTTTATTTGGTCTGTTGATGTCCATTTGATCAGGTCAGCGTCTTGATCAGCGGTGCAAGTTGGGCCTCATAAGCCTGCCAGCGGCCTACTGCGCCTTTGTGGATCGGTTTTCTCACCTGCGCCACACTGGCTGTGGCGGTGGCGGTGGCAACAGCATGATCGTGGCCGGGTGATGACATGAAATGCTCACCCCACGCCAACCCGCAATAATCCACCAGGTCGCGAATGCTTGCCTCTGGATCACCCGTCAATTGCTCGTACCTCACATCATGTACGACGCCCGGTATAACCGTTTGCCAGTGATCCATCATGCGGCGGTAGAGATTGTAGTACTGGCCCAGCCGCTCAAGATTATACGAATACTTGATGGACCCATAGGTAAAATAATTGAAATAGCACGACAGGCATGTGTCGATGGGGCCACGGACACAATGAACAAATTTGGCGCGGGGGAACAGCACCCGCAGCAATCCCATATACAGAAAGTTTTGTGGCATCTTATCGGTAAAGTGTGTTCGTTTGCCCATCACGCTTCGAATTCGGTCATGGTGGGCGCCGGCAAGTTGGCGAACCGACTCCAACGAAAGGTTGTCAATGTCACGGGGAAACGTATCGCCTCCCTCGTAAAGGCTATTGGCCAGTTCTTCCATATGATTCAATTCACCACCGGGCAGGACTGACCCGTCCCGCGCGATGATTTGCTCAACCAGTGTTGTGCCTGATCTCGGCATGCCAAAAACAAAAATCAGTCCCTCGCCCACCCTGTCGCTACCGCTGGCTTCCCGCTCGATCAGCGCCCGGTTGGTTTGAAAGAAGTCGGCATTGAGAAACTCAAGAATTCCCTTTGCCCGATCATCATAGAAACTCTGGGGGATTGATTGTCGCTCCCAGACGTTCTTATTGGCCGCATCATAATGCTCAAATGCAGCCGCGTGGTCCTGCATGGCGTCTTTTAGTTTGCCCGCCGCAAAATTCAGGTTCAACCAATCATCATTTGAGAGTGTGGCGTTATTCAGGGCGCCCTCGATCATTTGATCCACCTGCTGCCGCGCCAGCGTCGCATCATCCTCACCATCAACCGCATGGGCCCACAGGAATAATCCGGTGGCATGGCCCGGATTCCTTGCCAACGCTTGCTCGATGGTTTGTACCGCCTCTTTCATGCGCCCAGCCATGATTTGCATTTGCGCGCGGTAGGTACAGATGTCTGCTGATTGTTCTGGTACCCGTCCCCACAAGGCGTCAGCACCAGCTTCATCGCCCAACAAAGCTTTGATACGCCCCAATGTGGTTAACACAATTTCGTTTTTCGGTTGCACTTTCAGCAATTTTTGCAACACCGGTTCTGCTGCTGTGATCAAACCCTGATAGGTCAGTTCCTGGCCCAGTTCTTCAAATATTTTCGGGGTTGCCCGACCACCGGAAAACACCATACGCAAGGCAGACAGAGCCTCATCATGGTGGCCCAAATGCCGCAGAACGATGCCCAAATTGCCGGTTATCTCCATATCTTCCGGGGCCAGACCTTGCGCACGCCGCAAGGCTTTTTCGCTCTGTTCAAATCGATTTAGCTGGAACAACACCGTTCCCATGGCAGCCACGTACTGTGCGGTTTCAGGGCTGCATTTCACGGCCTTTTCCACATGGGTCAGCGCACCGTATGGATCACCAGCCTTCATTGCCACCCCAGCTTGCTGGAAAAATGACGCAGCATCGCGTTCGGCCGCTACATGATCCTTTTGCATTTTGTCATTCATCTTTATATTGCTGACAGATTAAGCCCTGAATTCCAACCATGTAGTGGAGACGAAGATGATTGTTGAGCAAATATGGACTGACAACGCCTATCGTAACTTCAATTATCTGATCGCCTGTCCGGAAACAGGCGAGGCCATGGCCGTTGATCCACTCGATCACGTGAAATGCCTGAACGCGGCCAAAGAAAAGGGCTGGGATATCCGCCAGGTTCTGAACACCCATGATCATGGTGATCATACGGGTGGGAACGCAGCGGTCATTGCCGCAACGGGCGCAAAATTACTGGCTCATGCAAACGCCAAAGATACCATCCCCGGTGTGGACCGGGGTTTGAGCGCTGGTGATGTGGTCAAAGTAGGGAAAACCGTTGAGATCGAGGCCCTCGACACACCGGGCCATACCATGAGCCATGTTTGTTTGCTGACCAGAACTGATCAGTCCTGCCTGATCAGTGGTGACACCTTGTTTAACGCCGGGGCCGGGAATTGTCATAACGGTGGGCACCCCAGCGAATTGTACGACACCTTCGCCAATATCCTGACGCAACTTCCCGACGACACCCTGATCTATCCGGGTCATGATTACATTGTGGGCAACCTCGGGTTTACGCTGGACCGTGAACCAGATAACGCCCGGGCCGCTGCACTTTTGGACCAGTTGAAAGACTATGACGCCGGAACACCCATTGTCACTTCGCTGGCGCAGGAACGGGAAATCAACACGTTCTTCCGCCTGCGTAGCCCAAGTGTGATTGAGCAACTGCGCCAAAGTTTCCCGGATATGGAAGATAATCCTGATCCGCGCACGGTATTTTTGAAACTGCGCGAGTTGAGGAATAGCTGGTAGGCCTCCAATCCACATGACAGTCTTTTTGAAATGAAAAAACAACTCGATAATTTCATTTCAGTCATGCATAGTGCCCACCATCATCAAGGTTTCCGCAATTCAGACTGATCGTATGAGGGATAGTCACATGACCATACTTGAAGAAATTAACCGTTTGGACAGCAACATTTTGCTCGGAGGGCAAGCCCGCAAGAGCAAGGCCACAGAAGTCCTTGATGTGATTGATCCTGCCACCGAGCAAAAGCTGGGTGAAATTGCCGAAACAACGACAGACGAAATTGATGAGGCTGTCGAAATAGCCCATGCAGCTCAGAAAAAATGGTGGGCGCTGAGCGGTCTCGAGCGATCCGAAATCATGCACGATGTGGCAAATCGCATCCACGCCATGCGTCCCAGGTTAGCCGAAGCCATGACCCGTGAAATGGGCAAACCGTATAAGGAAGCAGCTGATGAGGTGGATTGGTGCGTGTCCTCGATTCGTTACAGTGCCGAAGTGGGGCGCAGTGACACAGGCCGTGTCATGGGCAATGCTATTGAAGGCCATTTGAATTATACCCTGAAAGAACCGTTGGGCGTTGTTGTAAGTATCCAGACCTTTAACTACCCCCTGACCTTGCTGTCATGGCAGTCCGGTGGTGCCCTGGCTGCGGGAAACGCGGTTATTGCCAAGCCGTCGGAGCATACGACGTTCACCACACTCATCTTCGCCGAAGCGTTTGAGCCTCTGCCCGCCGGCCTGTTCCAGGTCATCAGCGGTGCAGGCCCCGCTGGCAAATACCTGGTTGAACACCCAGACACCAATGCCATTGCCTTTACAGGCAGCGTCCCCACCGGTCAGGCCATCGGTGCCACCTGTGGTCATATGATGAAACGCGCTCTGATCGAAGTCTCGGGCAATGATCCGTTTATCATTATGCCATCGGCTGATCTGGATATTACAGCCCGCGCCGCCACGTTTGCTGCATTCATGAACTGTGGGCAGATTTGCGTATCGGCCGAGCGTTTTTATGTGCACGAAGATATCCATGACGAGTTCATCGCCAAGATGACGGAGAATGCCAAAGCCATCCGCATCGGCAATGGATTGGAAAAAGTGGATATGGGGCCCATGGTTTCGCAGAAAGAACGCACCCGCTACGAAGGCGTGCTGGAAAATGCGCTTAAACAGGGTGCCAACGTGGTCACCGGCGGTGGCCGACCGGCAGAGTTCAATCAGGGCTGGTTTGTTGAGCCTACCATTTTATCCGAATGCAATCAGAGCATGGATATGTTCAACAACGAAAGCTTTGGTCCGGTTGCTCCAATTTGCCGGATCAGCAGCTTTGAGGAAGGCATCGAGCTTGCTAACGATTCCAAATACGGCCTTGGCGCCAATATCTATACCCGTGATTTGAAAGAGGCTGTACGAGCCACGGAACAGCTTCAGGCTGGTATGGTCTGGGTTAATGCGCCCCTGCTGGACAACGACGCCGGGCCGTTTGGTGGCTCTAAAATGTCAGGTTCGGGTCGCCAGTTGGGCCCTGAAGGCGTGGAGGCGTTCCAGGAAACCAAGTTCGTCATGATCGATCCTGATTGTACCGACACCCAGGACTTCTGGTGGTTCCCGTATAAGGACGACGAGAGTTTCAAAGGTTAATCTGGGGCTAGTCTGGTAAACAGCTTTGAGCAGGCGGTCTAGGCCAATTGGTTTAGACCGCTGATTGCCGCTGCGACGCGTTTTCTGGTTTCTTCGTCTTCATTAAATGCGATGGCGGCACCGCCTTCATACACGCGGGTCACGTTGCCCGCGACCTGCCCCAGGCCTTCGATGTGCATATTGATAAATTGCCCATTTTCCACGAGGGATACATCCATACTAACCGCGACGCCGCTCATGGACACGTCGTGAACCTTGCCCTCAGCGACCGCCACATCATGCCCGTTATCGGATTGCATACGTACCGGTTTGTCGTACACGTAGCGCGGGTCTCGCTGCCTTTGATTACTACTAGAAATCTTCATTATTCGAACTTACAGGCAAAATTGTCATTTGCATAGGGTTTCATACGTCACCTGTATGATGCAACCGATTCGGTATAGATCACAATATTAACGTATTTATCCACAACTTTGTGGGCCTACCAGTAAGGTTAGCATCAGGTTCACCACAGATACTTTTCCTGATTTTACGGTGGAATTGAAGGGTTTCAGCCTTTTCACACTGTTTACGCCGCCTGAGAATTTCGTTTCGCCAGTATATCTATATTTTGTGTCCGTGGCCGATTTCGGATACAATATACGGCATAACGAGAAGGGAGATTTCATGTTGAAAATACTTGCCCGCCTGTTTGGTATTCGATTACGCCGCCGCCGGAACCCGGATGCAGAAGTCCTGTGGCTTCGCCCTGGTATGCTATGACCGCGCGGAAAACTGCGCCTTTAACCTGAATACCTTTAACAACCAAAACTCTCCATAATGTCGCTTGTCAATTTTCGTGCCCTGAATGACCTGTCCTATTGGCATGCTCTTGCACCAGATTTGACCGTTGGCGAAACAGCAAAACCGCCTACCCCACAGGTGGATACAGACTTGCAATCCATTGCCGATGACTTGCGTGTGCATGGATATTTTCGGGTGGCACCGGTGTTTCATGAAGCAGAGATGGTGCCCTTACGTAACGCTCTGGATGCGTTACGGGCGGCCCAGTTGCCGCCCGTGTTCATCTATGTGTTCGATCAACCTTGGGCGTTGTTTCGCAAGTTGTCACCGCTCATACAGTATTTTCTAAGTGAACAGTTCGCTCTGCTACCCAACTTCTGGGCATGGAATATTCCGCTGGAATCTGGTTCCAGGGGCTGGCCACCGCATCAGGACTGCCAAGCGGCGACACGCTTCTCAAGCGGGGATGATCAGGTTCTCATGAGTCTGTCTCTCTGGATTCCGTTGAGCGATGCAACCATTCACAACGGCTGTATGTCTGTTTTGCCGCGCCACTTGTCTGATCAGGTAACACGTGAGGGAACCATCCCGGATCAAGTCATGGCTCAAGCCGTCGACCTGCCCGCCTCATCTGGTTCCGTTCTGGGCTGGACCCAGGATTTGTATCATTGGAGCAACCACGTCACAGATCAGGCTGAACGCCCCCGGATGAGTCTGTCACTTGAATTTCAGAATCCGGCGTTTGCGCCATTGGCCGAACCACTACTGGATTTATCACAAACGCCATCATTTACCGAGCGACTGGACCTTATAACCCGCCAAATCCCCAAGTACGCCCATATGGAGTCGCTAAAATATGATACATCGTGACCGCTGACTAATCAGTGAGAAGACGGTGACAAGAACCGATCACCAAGGCCGGTCTCGTAGGCCTGCCCCAATGGCGTCAGGGTGATGGTGAGATGGGTAGCATTACAAGCCAGATCCTTACGCTCAAGGGCCTTCCACACCGCCGGGTTCGTCAAACCGCTGGCATCACGGGCCGAAACAACGAATTCACCAATATGCATGTGATCACCGTGGGCGTGAGGTAATTGCAACAAAGTAATGTCACCAGTCTCATCGTCCACACGGGTGATATCCGGCAATTCGGCCAAAATCTGAGCCAGCGCCAGTGTGCGTAATTGTAGTTTGTTCAGCTTTAATGGATTCTTCTTAGGGGGCATAAGGCGCTTTCGGATCGTCAGCTAGTGATGTGGCGGTAGAGGGTCTTTCGATGGCGGCGTGCCGTGGGCTGTGTCTTCCACTTCGTCGACGCGGCTTTTCAAATCACTGACCTGGCGTTCCAGTTTATCAATAACGGCCCACTGCTTTGCGGTCATTTCATTCAGATCATCGATGATACTGTCCTGGTGCGCCACGTGCGCTTCCAGTTCCGATAGCCGACCGTCTTCATTTGATCCATTCATGACACCCTCGCCTGCATCCAATCACTATTGCACCAACAATTGGCAGCTTCTGCTTTTTGATACCATCTCCGAGGGTGGATAGCGCATCAACGAGAAGTTTTCCAGTCCGACATCGTGTAAATACTCGATGATTTTGTTCTCGGCGTAGCCAGTTGCCCGGGCTAGGTGGCTATCCGTGGTCTTTACATCGTCGGGAATGTGCCGCGTCAATGATCTGTTGATGGTTTCCCGGATTTTAGGTGATTGCGCACAAATGATTTCCCAGTCAGTTTCTTCACTAAGCTCCACCACTGGCAACAAGGGAGTCGGTCGTGTTCTTCCACCGGTCACCGTAAATGGCCAAATCACGGCCTCCAGCACAACATAATAACGGTGGTCCACTTCCTCGGGTTCATCTGACGCCCTCTCTTCTACGGCTTTCGATTCCGGCTCAACACTTTTAGAGGTTGCCGCCGAACCTGAAACAAAAGGGTCTTGTTCGGCATTATCGCCCAGCGTCAGCATAACGATAAGAGCAATACCCCCCAGAAATACCACAACGGTGCCACTGGTGATTAACCTGCCCAACGTGGTCCCGAACAAGAAGCCGAAGATGCCGGGGCTTTCGCCTTCGCGACGCCCCTTGGAGTCCAGTTGTTTCTGTTTGATATAGGCTTCTGCACGTCTGATACGCCCCGACTTGATACGGCGTAGCAAGCTGATAACAGACGCTTGGGTGTTTTCGAAATTTCCTTCCTCGCCCATTTCGGCGATTATAATCTCAAGCTCTCCAAGAAAATTGTCGACCTGCTGTTCATCGTTTTTACGCGTGAAGAGTTGTCGAACGACAACTTCAGCGCATTTATGCAGGCTCGCCGGACTATTGGCCGCCATGAGCAGCGTAACGACGCCCGATTCCGAGTCCTCGAATACAACTTCCCAATCGATTGTGCCATCTGGTGTCTTTGGCCACGCTGGCTTTTCTACTTCAGTCATTTAGCAGTGACCCAATATTGTAAAGCTTCCATCCCCCAAGGATTTGCCTCAAATTGAAACGGCTCTATTCCGCGGCTGTCGAAGCGGCAACGGCCTCGGCTGGTTTAAAGATACAATAGAATTTGCGCACAAATTCAGTGCTGGTCCATTTATAATTCGCACCCTTGGGCACAAACGCTGCATCACCGGCCGAGAACACTTGATCGTTGCCAGCACCGTCACTAAGGGTGACAGAGCCTTCCAGAATACACATCAACTCAGTTCGGTCGATAGGTTGTACCGGGCGATCAAAAGCTGTGCTGTCCCACAAACCGACCATGAATTGCGAAGATGCATCAAGGTAGTAATTGTGCACGTGTTGCGTTGGCATATCACCGATGAATTCTGACGGATCCGTCAGTTCCACTTTATTCACGGCATCACCCCCATTGGGCAGAATGACTTTCAGGGCTGATGCGTCGCTGATTGGTGATTTGGCAGGGTCATTAAAAATCACGAAGAACTTACGCATATCTTCGGTTTGTTTCCATTTGCAGACCAGCCCACGCGGAATCACAAAACTTTCACCGGCGCTGATCGTGGTTTCCGTACCATCTTCGGTTTCAATGGTTACAGAGCCTTCCAACACATGCATGAACTCGTCCACGCCATATGCCCCCATCTTGCCGACGAAGGGTGTGCAGTGCCACACACCGGACATCAATCCCAGAGCCTCATCGTTATAGTAAAGATGACCGGATTGAACAGGTGGCGCTGTCTCCAGACCGTCTGCTGACATTTCGTCCCAAACACCCAACCCGCTGTCCGCAGGACCCGCCGCATCAAACCGTACAATTTTCAAGTCGCTCATAACGATCTCCTATAAATAATTAGCGCGATTATACCCCGAATCGCCCCGTATTAACAAACGGCTTCAAGGAATGCATCAGCCGTATCCAGATAGGCCTCAACGTCCGCAGCAGAATGCGATAGCATCGCCGCTGGACCAGCAGAACTGATTGCCTCCCACACGCCGTGGGTCGCCATGAACAGGCGTTTTGCCACCGTGAAATCAGTATCCAGTGAATAGCCCGCCTCTAACGCAGTTCGGGGTAACTGAGGCGACAGGAACCAGCCCGTTCGACCACCAATATTGGGAGCCCGCCAATCAAGGCCACGGGCCTTGAATAATCTCTCCAACCCCGCGCCCAGCATTTTCCCCATCGCGTCCATATGGGCGTGAGCATCACGGGTGATACAGGATTCCAGTGCCGTTCGCGCCACTTTGAGGCCAAGCGCACTTGCATGTGTGGTGCCACCAATCATCAACCCCGCCTGCCCGGCCCGGTCCCGGTCCAGCAAGCGTTCGCACAGATCAGCCAGTTCGCGGGTCATGCCATAGGCGCTGAACGGGAAACCGCTGCCCATGCCTTTGCCCACCACCTGAACGTCCGGCTCGATAGACCACAGGTTGGTCAAACCACCATAGGCAAACGAATTGGTATGGGCCTCATCCATGACCAGCAACGCCCCGGCATCGTGGGTCATTTGGCGTGCTGCGGTCCAGAAACCGTCATCGGGATAAACGATGTTACAGTTGGTCAACATGGGCTCGGCAATGACGCACGCCACGTCACCGGCGGCCAGAACCTTCTTCAACGCATCCAGATCATTGAACGGGATAATACGGGCGTGTGGCAGTGCCCCTTTGCCGAGCCCCCTGCCCTCATGTACGAGTTTGCCGTCTAACTTTATGATCATGGTGTCGTCGATATGGCCGTGGTACTTGCCCTCAAACATGACAATGGCTTCGCGTCCGGTCGCCACGCGGGCCATGCGGATAACTTCCATATTGGATTGAGACGCCGTGGCGGTGAACTGCCAGAACGGCAAGCCGCTGCGCTCGGCCAGTAATTCGGTTGCCACGATGCCGTCTTCGGTGGGCAACAGCAGTGACGCCCCCTTAGACGCCTGTTCGGCCAACGCATCGGTGATGGCATGTGCGCCATAGCCTATGAACGACGCTACGTCGGCCTGATTCATGTCCAGATAACGATTGCCATCCACATCGGTGAAGTACGATCCGCTGGCACCCGACACAAACATGGGCAGGTGCTCATACAGCCCCATCATCCACGCCATAGGCACACCGCACGGTTGGGATGCTTTGGCCCGCTCATGCAGGGCTTTGGATTTGGTAAGCATGCTGTCAAGGCGGTCAGCCTCGCGCGCGCGAACTTCTAACAGTTTATCGGTGGAAATACCGTATGGTTTCATGAGGTATACTTTTAACTAACGCACATATGACGCGCCATTTACGTCTATCGTTGAGCCCGTAGCGTGTGGAACAAGTCCCGATGCCAGGAAACAAATGGTGTTGGCGATATCGGATGCCGGCGCAATCTCACCCATGGGAATGTCACGAATGACGACCTCCTTGAAGGCCGGGTCTTTTTCGAAAGCGTCCAACGCCATATCGGTTTCCGTGAAGCCCGGCGCCACGCAATAAGCGTAAATGCCATCAGCGGCAAAACCGCGCGCAATTGTTTTGGTCAGCGACACCATGCCGCCTTTGGACGCTGCATAGGCCCATTGATCGGGCGCATCGCCGCGCCAGGCCGCGCGGCTGGACACATTGACGATGATGCCACCAGATTCTGCCTCACGCCATGTATTGACCGCATGTCTGCAGAGCTCGCCACATGACGCCAGATTGACCTGCAAGGTACGTTGCCAGGCCTCAGCCCACGTGTCATCGTTGCCGTCCACAGGTGCCGACTGAAAAATACCGGCGTTGTTCACAAGCACATCGATGTGGCCCTTCCAGGCCAGTGATTTTTCCCACACCGCCTTGGCTGCACCGGGCTCGCTCAGGTCGCCCTGAACAATATGGCTTCTGCCGGCACCGACAGTCGCCGCTGTTTTAGCCGCAGCCGCCGCATTGCCACCGTAGTGGATAATCACACTGCCGCCAGCATCCGCGATTGCCGTAACTGCGGCACTACCAATACCGCGAGAACCGCCGGTTACCAAAACGACCTTGCCTTCAAAATTGATCATTGATCTTCCTTATGTTCGCTATGTTCACTCGACAGAGCCCTCGCCCATGATTATTAATTATGTTCATACCATTGGTATAGCGCCGAATAGATCATTCACAGATTGGAGCACAGCGTGCAAGAAAAGATAACAGTTCTCGTTCAAGGGGCGTCCGAAATAAGCGAGGTACCAAACCTGGACAGCATTGCCGGTCAGGCAACCATCCGGTTCGCCACGGACCGTGATAGCCTTGCCGCTCAACTACCCGGATCAGATGTGCTGCTCGGTTGGAACTTCCGCGCCAATGATATTGAACATTGCTGGGATCACGCATCCGATCTCAAGTGGGTACACTGGAGCGGCGCTGGCGTGGATGCAGCCCTGTTTCCGGCCCTTCGCGACAGTAACGTGACCCTGACCAATTCCCGAGGGGTATTTGATCGGGCCATGGCCGAGTGGGCGCTGGGTGTGATGATCGCCCACGCCAAAGACTTTCCCCGTTCGCAGGATTTCCAGCGTAGTCACGAATGGAACTATCGCGAGTCGACCCAAATGATGGGTCAAAACGTACTGGTCGTTGGCGTTGGTGCCATTGGCCGCCACATTGCACGTGTTTGTAAAGCCTTTGGCCTGAACGTTTCCGGCTTGGGCCGCACGGCACGCAGTGGCGATGATGATTTTCAGGTTATCCACGCACGATCTGATCTGGACAGCGTTCTGGCGGATGCCGACTATGTGATATCGATCCCCCCCTTGACCCCGGACACAGAAGACATGTTTGGTGCTGAGCAGTTTGCGGCGATGAAACCTACGACCCAGTTTATCAATCTGGGCCGGGGACAGTTAGTCGATGAAGCAGCCCTGATTGCGGCGCTGGATAACGGCACGATCGCCGCAGCCGCGCTGGATGTGTTCCGTGAAGAGCCGCTACCGGCCGAGAACCCTATTTGGGATGCCAAAAACCTTTTTGTCTCACCCCATATATCCGGTGATTTTATCGGGCATTCCGATATGTTGTCGCGGTTGTTTTTGGATAATTTCGAGTTGTACCGTAATGAGCAAGCACTCAAGAACATCGTGGACAAGCAGGCCGGGTTCGTTCCGTCAGATAGCTGACATCATGACGTTAACATAAGGCGGGCATAGCGCGCGTCATGCCATGCACTATCGCCAAACGTGGCATCAATCATGGTCAGGCGCTTGAAATAGTGCCCGATTGAATACTCCAGCGTCATGCCGATTCCGCCATGAAGCTGGATGCCTTCCTGCCCCACTTTGCGGCCATAGGCACCGATCAGGCTTTTGGCCGCTGACACAGACCGGCGACGCGCATCCGGATCATCGTGATCAAAGGCCAACGCCGCTTCGTAAGTCATGCTTTCGGCCATCTGGCACATCATATACATGTCCACCATGCGGTGTTGCAGGGCCTGAAACGATCCCAGTGCGGTACCAAACTGGGATCGGGTCTTTATGTATTCCAGTGTCAGATCATAAATCGCCCACATGATACCTGACGCTTCGGCGCACAAAGCCGATGATGCTTGGTCGGCAACCTCTTCAACCAACCCGAAGGCGTTATCCACATCGCCAAGTACCTTGGCTCGAACACCATCGAACGTGATATCAGCGCCCCGGTTACCATCCTGCAATGCATAAGCCGTCATAGACAGTCCATCAGCACCGGCGGGCACCATGAACAACGACAAACCCTCCTGATCGCGCTGTGCCCCACTGGTCCGCGCCAGAATGATCAGATCATCGGCCGTATCGGCGTGCAGAACGGCAATCTTCTTCCCTGACAATACATAGTCATCACCGTTTTTGTTAGCGGTTAACGATATATCGTTCAGATTATACCCGGCCCCACGTTCGGCGTAGGCAAAAGCCACTTTGCGCGCACCACCAATGATATCTTCCACCCCATCAGCACCAACTCGATCCAAAACAGCACCGCTCAATAGAACCGTGGACACATAAGGCCCGGTCAATAACGCACGCCCCATCTGATCCATGACCACCATGGTATCGAAGGCCGATCCGCCAAGCCCTCCAGTATTTTCTGAAAATGGCAGACCAAGGATGCCCAGTTCAGCCAGCGTATGCCAATGATCAGCAGAATAACCGGGATGGGTATCAACAATGGCCTGGCGTTTATCGAACGGTAGGCTGTCACTTAAAAAACGAGCAACCGTATCGCGGAATAGGGTTTGTTCTTCACTGAGAGAGAAATCCATGATCAGAGGTCCAATACCATCTTGGCAATGATGCCTTTTTGAATTTCGTTTGAGCCTGAATATATTGCTGTCTTGCGCATGTTGAAATATGCCCGCGTGGCGTGACCCGCATCACCCGGCGCACCGTTCACCGCATCCTCATCAACAACCATATGCGCATCGTAACCCAGAGCATCAACCATCAGTTCGTAAATCTGATTTTGGATTTCTGTGCCGCGTATTTTCAGCATGGAAGCCTCCGCCCCCATGGCATCAGCCCCGCCGGGCTGGAACAGAAACCGCTGTTCGGTCAACTCCAGTGCGCGTAGCTCCATATCCGTGCGGGCGATCTTGGTCATAAAAACAGGATCGTGGATCAACGCCCGCCCGCCAACTTCGGTGGTGGTCGCCAGGTTTTTAAGGCGCTTCATGGATGCCATGGACCGAGACACTTCAGCGGTGCCAAATCGTTCAAGCCCCAGCATATACTTGGCAATGCCCCAGCCCGTGTCGTGATCACCCAGACGATCAATAACCGGTACGCGCACATTATCGAAGAACACCTGATTGACTTCGTGGGTGCCCTCAAAGGTCAGGATCGGTGTCATCGTGACACCGGGCGCATCCATAGGGATCAGTAATACCGTGATGCCATGCTGCTTCTTGCCGGAACTGTCCGTGCGAAACAGACCAAACATCCAGTCAGACACATGGCCGTCCGTGGTCCACGTTTTTGAGCCGTTGATCACATAAATATCACCATCCAGTACGGCCTTGCATTGCAGGGATGCCAGATCGGAACCCGCATTGGGTTCTGAAAAGCCCTGACACCACAGGTGATCGCCATTGGCAATAGATGGCAAAAACCGCTCTTTCTGATCGTCGGTGCCAAATTCAATAAGCGTAGGGCCTAGCATGCCCACACCAAACGTCATGGGGCGAGGTGCATCGGCCAGCGCAATTTCACGCTCAAACACATAGGATTTGGCGTCTGACCAGTCCTGCCCACCATACGCTGCAGGCCATTCGTGGACGGCCCAGCCTTTGCTGTGTAAGGCTTTGTGCCAACGTTGCTGGGCATCACGTGGCATTTCCATGCGCTCCGCCGCCACGCGCGCGCGAATATCACCCGGTAGATTGTCGCGCACAAAATCCCGGACCTCGCTCCGGAATGATTCGACCTCAGCGTCAAACTGCAAGTTCACAACAAATAATCCTAACCTTCTGTCCTTAAGGAATACAACGCGAACCTGACCTAAATTTCAAATACTATTTAACTTATGCATAAGCAGCACATAAATTGACATTCTGACCGTGACCATGGTGACGAACGATGCCATGATGTGGGCCTTGAAAATAGGATTAGACACAACTTTCGCTTCGATTACACAGATGGATTTAATTTATGCGTTATGAAGCCCCCGATACAATAGACGCCGCGATCGCCATACTGGCCGCAGAAGACGGAATAGCGCGCGTGCTCGCGGGTGGTACCGATCTTCTGGTACAAATTCGATCCGATATGATCGAGCCGGATTTGGTTGTGGATATCAAAAACATCAATTCCATGCGTTCCATCACGCCAGAGAATGGCGGTTACCGCATCGGCGGTGCTGTCTCGTGTGCAGAAATGGGTGAACACGCAGACTTGTGTGCCCAGTGGCCCGGCGTGGTAGAGGCCGCGGAACTGATTGGCTCCACCCAGGTTCAAGGACGGGCCACAATGACCGGCAATCTTTGTAACTGTGGCCCGGCAGCGGACAGTGTTCCGGCCATGGTGGCGGCTGAAGCCATAGCAACGATCGTTGGTCCAAATGGTCGTCGTGATATACCGGTCGAAGACATGCCGGTAGCGCCGGGTAAGTCTTCACTGACCAAAGGCGAGATTGTGGAATCGGTATTCCTTCCCGCCCGTCCGGAACGGTCCGGCGATGCATACCTTCGTTTTATTCCCCGTACTGAAATGGATATCGCGGTTGTCGGCGTGGGCATCAGCCTGACGCTGGACGGTCACGGCACGTGTACCCATGCCCGGGTTGGTCTGGGCGCTGTGGCCGCAACAGTCCTTTTGGTGGATGATGCCGCCAAGGCGCTGATCGGCACCCGAGTGGATGATGCCGCTCTCGATAAATTGGCCGCCGCCACATCGGCCGCCTGCAAACCAATTAATGACAAACGTGGCACCATTGAATTTAGAACAAAGGTAGCCGGCGTTCTGGCGCAACGTGTCGCAAAAATTGCCCTTGATAGGGCGGGGAAATAACAATGTCTGGAACTCATGTATCAACCACAATCAATGGCGACGCTGTTGAGTATGTCTGTGACGTCGAAGAAACACTTTTGGACGTGCTGCGCAACCGATTGGGCCTAACGGGTGCCAAGGAAGGTTGCAGCACGGGTGATTGCGGTGCTTGTAGTGTCACCGTTGATGGCCGTCTGACGTGTTCGTGCCTGATGCTGGCGGTGGAAGCCGAAGGCCATGAAATCGGCACCATCGAAGGCGTAGCCAATGGATCTGAGCTGCATCCAATTCAGCAAAAAATCCTCGATCATGCCGCCCTTCAGTGTGGCGTTTGCACGCCCGGCGTCGTTGTCGCGGTCAAAGCCCTATTGGAGAAAAATCCTGATCCAACCGAGACTGAGGTCCGGTACTGGTTAGCTGGCAACCTGTGTCGTTGCACAGGGTACGATAAAATTATTCGAGCGGTCATGGACGCTGCTTCTGAAATGAGAGGAAGCTGATCATGACCCATTCATCTGACTTCAATGCCGAGAAAGCATCCAACTTAAAAGTTATCGGTACCCGTCCGGCCCGCCCTGACGGCGTAGACAAAGTAACCGGCCGCGCCCGTTTTGGTGCGGATATGAATTTGCCGGGTCAATTGGTGGGCCGCATCCTGCGCAGCCCCCACCCCCATGCGATCATCAAAAGCATTGATACGTCCGCGGCTGAAGCCCTTGATGGGGTAAAGGCAGTTGTGACCCGTGATGATTTTGCCGAAAACCCAGATAACCACGCGGTACTTTGTAACGTCATGGCACGAGAAAAAGCGCTGTATGAAGGTCACACCGTTGCCGCGGTTGCGGCATCCACGGCGACTATTGCCCGTAAAGCGCTGAAATTGATCAACGTGGATTACGAACCCCTGCCCCATGTAACAGACGTGGATGCTGCCATGCAGCCTGATGCGCCGGTTCTGCATGACACCATCTTCACCAGCGGCGTTGACCCGGTTCCAACCATCCCGTCCAACATCGTCGCGCGGTGCGAGTTTGGTCACGGCGACGTGGAGGCAGGCTTTGCCAAGGCCGATATCATTGTTGAGCGGGAGCTAAAGACCGCCGCAACCCATCAAGGCTATATTGAACCACATGCCTGTGTGGCCAGTGTCAGTACCGATGGTATGAGCGAATTGTGGTGTTGCACCCAGGGCCATTTCGATGATCGTAAAATCTGCGCTGCCCTGTTGGGTATTGATGTATCGCGCCTGCGGGTGACGGCATCAGAAATCGGTGGTGGCTTTGGTGGCAAGACAACGGTCTTTATTGAACCGGTGGCGTTGGCCCTGTCCCGCAAAGCGGGTCGCCCGGTTAAGATCGTCATGTCGCGTGAAGAAGTATTCAAGGCGTCTGGCCCAACTGCCAGTACCAGCATGCGGGTAAAGATTGGTGTGACCAATGATGGCCGTATGACAGCTTGCGATGGTGAGTTCCGCTTGCAGGGCGGTGCCTTTGAGGGATCACCATTTGATAGCGCCGCCATGACGGCCTTCGCTTGTTACGATCTGGAGAACGTTAAATCCGTGGCCTTTGACGTGGTGGTGAACCGGCCTAAGGGTGCGGCTTATCGTGCCCCCGGCGCGCCCATGTCGGTGTACGGCGTTGAAAGCGTGGTCGATGAGGTGGCACTTAAAATCGGCATGGACCCGATCGAATTTCGCCTCAAGAATGCTGTCCGTGACGGTAGCCAAAGCTCCTACGGTCCCAAATTTGGCCCCAATGGTCTGGTGGAAACACTGGAGGCTGCCAAAGCGCACCCGCAGTACAAAACGCCCCTTGGCCCCAATCAGGGACGCGGCATTGCCAGCGGGTTCTGGTTTAATTATGGCGGCGAGACGTGCTCAAACCTGAATATTAATGCCGATGGCACCGTCACCCTTGCCGTGGGTACACCCGATATCGGTGGATCGCGGGCATCCATGTGCATGATGGCTGCCGAAGAACTGGGTATTCCCTATGACAGCGTACGCGCGACCGTCGTCGACACCGGTGCCTTGGGTTTTAACGAAGGCTCATACGGTAGTCGTGTTACCTATGCCAGCGGTCTGGCGATTATCAACGCCGCCCAACAGGCCATCACAGAAATGTGTAAACGTGCATCCATGATGTGGGATATCCCGGCGGATGCGGTCACGTGGGAAGATGGCTATGCCAAACCTTCCGGTGCCAATGCTGGTGAATTCGAGCCTATGTCGTTGGCGGAAATTGCCGCCATTGCGGCCAATACGGGTGGCCCCATTGCCGGACACAGGGAACACAACGCCGATAGTGCGGGCATCAGTTTCGGAACCCACATTGTGGATACGGAAGTTGACCCGGAAACCGGTCGCGTTGATGTGCTGCGCTACACTGTTATTCAGGATGCTGGCAAAGCCATTCACCCCGACTATGTGGAAGGTCAGTTCCAGGGTGGCGCGGTACAAGGTATCGGCTGGGCGCTTAATGAGGAATATATCTATGGCGACGATGGCAAGCTGCAAAATGCCGGATTCCTTGATTACCGGGTACCGGTGGCTTCTGATCTTCCCATGATCGATACCGTCATTGTGGAAGTGCCAAACCCGGGCCACCCTTATGGTGTGCGTGGTGTTGGCGAAACCGGCATCGTGCCGCCGCTTGCGGCTGTTGCCAATAGCGTATCGGCCGCTGCTGGTGTACGCTTGAGCGAGCTACCCATGTCACCGCCACGAGTCCTGAAAGCAATGGATGATGCAAAACAGGCTGCTGAGTAAATGGTCCAGGTCAATATCTCCGGTATCATGCGAAAGACAGAAGACAGCCCAACGGTGTTTGAGGTTGAGGCCAAAAACATCCGACAGCTATTGGTCAATCTGGAAAAGCATTACCCGGAGATGAAGCCGCACCTGGACAAGGGGGTTGCCGTCTCAGTCGACGGCACGATCTATCGTGATAACTGGTTTCAGTCGATCCAACCGGATAGTGAAGTTTACCTTGTTCCACGTCTGGCCGGTGGCTGATAAGAAAGACGCTACGTTTTTGTAACAACGATTGGATTTTAACATAACAGAGGGGGTTACCATGACTGATTCTAACGCGAGGAAAACCGAAGGACGTGGACGACTGTACGACACAGTGCTGGACACCATTGGAAACACACCATGCATTCGGATTAATCATCTGGCGCCTGAGGGTGTAACGATCTACGTCAAGGCCGAGTACTTCAATCCGGCAGCATCAGTTAAAGACCGACTGGCGGTCAGCATTATCGAAGAAGCGGAGCGCAACGGTAAATTAAAACCCGGACAGACCGTGGTCGAAGCAACCAGTGGAAACACCGGTATTGGTCTTGCCATGGTATGTGCCGCTAAAGGTTATCCACTGGTGGTGACCATGGCAGACAGCTTCTCGATCGAGCGCCGGAAATTGATGCGATTCTTTGGTGCGAAAGTTGTTCTGACACCACGGGCTGAAAAAGGGTTCGGAATGTATCAGAAGGCAAAAGAACTGGCCGATGCAAACGGCTGGTTTTACGCTCAGCAGTTTGAGACGACCGCCAATGCCACCATCCATGAAAACACAACGGCCCGTGAAATCATCGCCGATTTCGCTGACCAGCGACTGGACTATCTGGTCACCGGTTACGGTACGGGCGGTACCGTGACGGGCATCGCACGCGTGCTTCGGAAAGAACGTCCTGACACCAAGATCATTCTGACCGAGCCCGCCAATGCACAAATTGTTGGCGGTGGTCACACGCAGGAACGAAACGAAAATGGATCACCGGCCGTGAGCCATCCGGATTTTGAGCCCCATCCCATTCAGGGTTGGACGCCGGACTTCATCCCCCTCGTCTTGCAGGAATCCATCGACAATGGATTTTACGACGAGCTGATCCCGATTCCAGGCCCTGTGGGTATCGAATGGTCACGAAAGTTGGCTGAAGGCGAAGGCATCTTTACCGGCATTTCAGGCGGATCAACATTCGCCATCGCCATGCAGATGGCGGAAAAGGCCGATCCCGGCTCGGTCATTCTTTGCATGTTGCCCGATACAGGTGAGCGTTATCTGTCTTCGCCCCTGTTCGAAGGCGTAGCAGAAGATATGACCGAGGAAGAAACGGCGCTCTCACATTCCACGCCGGGCTATCATATGCCTACCGCGTAAGGTTAAGAGTAAGAGCAAGGGCATCCGGCGTATCCACATCCTGGATAACCGCGTCGGATGCCATTTCCACCTCGTGGACTACAGGGGCATGTTTTTGCAATAACGCGCGTGCACCCACATCGCCGGTCAGTTCCATGATCTCGGAAAAGAACGCCTGCGACCACAGAACCGGATTCCCGCGCTTGCCGTCATAACTGGCCACGCACACGGCACGATCTGCATGGGGATCGAATGCGCTGATCAAGTTGTCCAGATCTGCCGCCTTAACGCCCGGCATGTCGGCTAGGCAGATGATGGCACCACCTATGTCATCGCTGAGTGCAGCCAGCCCACATTTCAGCGATGTACTCATGCCATCCGCGAAGTCTTCATTATGGACGACCTCGACCGCTAACCCATTGAGGCTTTTGTTGATCCGATCGGCCTCAAATCCCGTCACGACAACAACCCCCACAGCACGAGAGCCAAGGGCCGCATCAACGGCGTGGCGGAGCATGGTCTTGCCCTGGACTTCGGCCAGAAGTTTGTTGGTGTCGCCCATGCGTGAAGACTGTCCAGCGGCCAGAACGATTACAGCGATGTGTTTGGGATCGCCCACTAGGTTGTTGCTCGCGCGTTCCAGACTTCAACAATCTGGGCAACAATCGACACGGCAATTTCGGACGATTTCCGCCCTCCCAGGTTCAAGCCTACTGGTCCATGGATACGCGCCACGTCCTGTTCGGAAAAACCTTTGTCCAATAATCGCGCTGTTCTTTTCTCATGGGTTTTTCGGCTACCCAATGCCCCCACGTAGAAAGCGTTTGATCTCAATGCGGCTTCGATGGCCGGGTCGTCAATCTTGGCATCATGGACCAGTGCCACCAGGGCCGTGCTGGAATCAAACGGCGTTTGTTCAAAATACGCACCCGGCCACAACGTGCTAATCGAAATTGATGGGAAGCGTTCTGGTGTGGCAAACGCGGTACGTGGGTCAACAACACACACATCAAATTCAGCCATTTGCGCCATAGGAGCCAACGCTTGCGCAATATGGGCAGCACCAACGATAATCAGCCGTGGTGCCGGCACGAACGCATGGACGAATACGTCATCTGTTGGAGACAACACAGCAGAGTGACCGGCCTCAAGCATGGACCGAGCAGCGCCGAGCGTTTGGCTCGAAACATCAAGCGCGCCAGTCACCTGATCATCCGTGACCAAAGCAACATAACCGCTTTCCAGGTTTGTCAGCAGACACACAGATTCTCTGTTTGAAATATGATCGCACAGCTCAGACAGAAGGCTCGCGTCCGTGACCATGGCCACGAAAACTTGTAACGACCCACCACAGGTCAGCCCCACGTCCAGCGCCTGATCATCGCTGACACTGAAATGCATCATGGAGGGATCAGCACCGGCGATGATCCGTTTCGCACAATCGGCCACCGCACCTTCGACACAGCCACCTGATACTGAACCGACGAATGCACCTTGATCATTGATGGCGAACTGACTACCCACCGGACGCGGTGATGATCCCCATGTGCTGATCACGGTTGCCAACGCAACATCATGGCCTTGCTCAAGCCATTGGCGAGTTTGTTCCAACACATTAATCAAGGATCGCCGCTTTCATATTCGTTCCTCAGAAAGGTATTCGGGCGTTCTAGAGAAATCGATACTCAAACGCGCTCAGAGCGCGACTAATTTGATCTTGTAGATCAGACTTCAACTGAATAACAGGAATCCCTTCCGGCAACATCAATACTTCCGGATGTTCCAAGTCAAAGCTTGTTAAAGCCGCCACCTGGGTGGTGTTCGTAACTTTCATGGATACAAGCGCTCGTATGAGGTCGAAACCGGGCATACTATCCACAGTCCCGGACACAATAACGACTTCGGGTTTCCCACGAATGATCAGGGACATGGCAACGATCCCGTCTGGGACGGTGGTTACCTGAAAATTAAAGCCTAAAAGTTCGGCCCGCACTTTATGACGAATTGTCCCGGAGGAAGCCACAACCACGGCTTCGAGTCTTGGCGCTTTCGGCGTTTCTTCATCTGTAGTAATTCAGACCCGACCTGACAGTTGCCGGATTTGACGTGGCGTCTGTCAGGTTAAGTTTGGTCTACAAACTTTTCCATCCAGATACGTTTGCCGTCCTCCAGAGTTTGTATGGGCGTTCTGC
>Ga0233433_10001071_pt1 | contig 27380 bp, 13 predicted proteins | sample SI_122_August201_5_FD_179868 | JGI IMG/M metagenome (GOLD analysis project Ga0233433, IMG submission 179868) | Seawater microbial communities from Saanich Inlet, British Columbia, Canada - SI_122_August2016_100_MG | ecosystem: Environmental > Aquatic > Marine > Inlet | place: Canada: British...
AATTTTCTCACTACCAGAAATTGTTTATAATCCAGTACAAGTAAAAAGCCCAGAGCCAGCAAATTTATTAGGAACAAATATAAATACTGATCTTCCTGGATATTTCACATACCTTCAAGATGATGCTTGGGGTGGAGTAGATTTTGATCATATAAAGGTTTGGGAACTTGATATGAACTGGGGAAATATAAGTAGTTCAACAATGTCTGATCCTTTAGAAATCCCTACAGATCCCTTTGATGCAGGAGAAGTTTTTGGAAATGGAAATGGAGCTTTATTCCAACCTGGAACAAATCAAAGACTGGCAGGTCATGGAGGTATTATTTCATTTGCTACGAATTTCAGACCATTTGAGGATCATAATTCTTGGTTAATAACCTTTAATACCTTTATAGATAATAATGATAGAGGAGGTATTAGATGGATAGAGTTAAGAAATGATGATGTAAGTTCTTGGGAGATATTTCAAGAAGGAACCTATTCCATTGATGATGGTCATAGTCGTTTAATGAGTAGCTCTGCTATGGATGCAAATGGTAATATAGCATTGGCTTATACAACTGGGAGTAACGATTTAAAAGTATCTTTAAGATATACAGGTAGATATGATGGAGATGAATTAGGACAGATGACAATTGCAGAAGAAATCATCATTAATGGGAATGGGGTAAGAACAAATTCAAATAGATATGGCGATTACTCTCATATGACTATGGATCCCGATGATTTTACATTTTGGTATACTGGAGATTATTTTTCGTCAAATAATAGCTGGAGAACTCAAATTGCAGCTTTAAGATTATTTGGTCCTTTTGCTGATGATGTAGGGGTAAGTGCTATTTTAAATAATAGCGGTAGTTTGAGTAGCTCTGAACCAGTTGAAATTAGTATAAGAAATTACAGTCTTGAACCTATTTCAGATATTCCAGTTGAACTTATTGTAGATGGGGATGTAATTATTTCAGAAATATATACAGGTACAGTAAACCCTAACCAAGCTAATACCTATCAATTTACTGAAACAGTTAATATGTCAACAGTTGGTCAAACATATACTATTGAAGCTAAAACTAACTTAGATAATGATGGTTATATTCCTAATGACGGTTACGTTAAGGAAATTACACATTTGTTTAATAAAGATGTTGGAGTTTTTGAAGTTTCTTCACCAAATGGAGCAACTGAAAATTTAGAAGACGAAACGATTATTATTAAAGTTAAAAACTTTGGAAATTATACAGCTTCTGAGTTTGATATAGAATATGTTTTGGATGGTGGTGCTCCTGTGGTTCAAACTTTCACTGGATATATTGGGTCTGGAGAAGTGGTGAATTTTACTTTTGATCAAGAAGGTGATTTTAGTGCTTCAGGGGAGCATAATATAACGGTAAGAACTTTATGGAATCTTGATGAAAATACTCCAAATGATGAAATTTCAGCTGTCATATACAACCTATTGTGTAGACCAGTTTCTGAATGTAGTGTTGGTCATGGTTTTGAGGTATTTGAAGTAGGTGGTATTAATAATTCATCTACCTGTAATGAAGATGGTTATTCAGACTTTACAAATCTAACAGCAAATTTAGAGCCTGGAAGTACATATGGCTTAACTGTAACATCAAATTATGGTAGTCAATATATGACTGTATGGATTGATTTTAATGATGATTCTTTATTAACTGCTGATGAAATGGTAGTTGATAATTATAATTTTGCACCTGGAGAAGGATCAGGAACTTATACTGAAACTATGGATTTAGTAGTTCCTGCAGATGCAGCAAATGGAGCACATTTAATGAGAGCTAGATCAAGTGGTACTGGAACAATAGCTACTGCCTGTGAAGAAATATTATTTGGAGAAACGGAAGATTACAGTGTGCAAATTGGAGAGTTAGGTTTAGGCGATTATGAAATAAACGATTCAAGCTTAATAATAGTTTCTTCGGGGAATAATCAATTTGAAGCTTCTTTATTTACAACCTATGATGAAGGTGTGTATTTAGATGTTTTTAATACCCTAGGACAAAAAGTTGGATATAACAAAAGAGTTCCAATATTAAATGGTGCTTATAAGTTAACTATTGATATGTCTAATATGTCTGCTGGAGTTTATTATGTTAGAATGGGTGGGCAAGCTACTACAACATTTAAAACAAGTAAATTAATAGTTAAATAAATAAAAAATATTTAGATATTTTTCTTTATTATTTTAAAAAAAACCTGCAATTTATCTTTGCAGGTTTTTTATTTATAAAGTTCTATTTAACTAAATTAAAATAGATGCTGAGTATACTTAGTGGATAGCTTGTGCTCATTAATAAAGGAATTTTAAAAGAGATTAAAAACAAGCTTTAACTTTTATTAAATATACTTCTTTAAAATTATACAATGCTAAGTTTTTTCATACAGGCTGTCATGGTTTGAAAAGTGCGCTTGATATCATTGTCTAAGCCAATAGAAAAACGAATTAAACCATCTGTTAATCCCATTTCTGCTTGCTCATCTTCTGGGATCTCACTAGATGTAGAAGATCCTGGAGCAGAGAATAGTGTTTTATAAAACCCAAGGCTTACCGCAAGATACCCCAAATTTTCCTGTTGCATCATTTCCATTAATTCATTTGCTTTAGCTAAGGAACCAACATCAATAGTTAGCAAGCCTCCAAAACCATACTCTTCATTCATCATGCTTTTAAATAACTCATGACTCGGGTGTGAAGCTAAACCTGGATACACAGTTTTTAACCCCAGTTGTTCAAAGCGCTCTGCTAAATAACTTGCATTTTTACTATGCTGTTTTATGCGAATATGAAGCGTGCGCATATTTTTTAAAATTGATGATGCACGTACACTATCTAAAGTAGGGCCTAAAAGCATTGCAGAACCATCAATAACACTGCGCATAGCATTTATTAATTCTTGAGAACCACAAGCAGCACCTCCCATAGTATCGTTGGTGCCATTAATAAATTTTGTTAAACTATGTAGAACCACATCTGCTCCTAATTTTATAGGAGAGATGATCATTGGTGAAAAAGTGTTATCCACTAGTAATTTTAAGTTGTGTTTTTTTGCAAGTGCTGCTAATCCTTTAATATCTGCAACTTCTAATAAGGGATTGCTAACCGCTTCACAATAAATAACTTTTGTATGTTTATTAATGGCAGCTTCTACTTCCTCTAATTTTGTGATGTTTACAAAGCAGGTGTTAACATTGAATCTTGGAGCAAAATTTTTTAAGAATGCATAGGTTCCTCCGTAAATGGTTCTACTTGAAACAATATGATCTCCAGCGCCACAAAAGTGTAGTAAAGTAGTGGTAATAGCACCCATTCCAGAACTAGCAACATTAGCAGTTTCGGTAAATTCCATTGCTGCAAGTGCTTCACCTAAATATAAATTACTTGGAGATGTATGCCTTGAATATAAATAACAGCCTTCTCCTTGCCCTTCAAAAGTATCAAGCATTGTTTTTGCTGAAAGAAATGTATAGGTTGCAGAGTCTGAAATGGAAGGGTTTACTCCACCAAATTCACCGAAGTATTGCAAGTCTTGAATTTTATTAGCTGGTTTGTTTTTCATGATCTTATTATTTAATTATACATCAAAAATACTGTATAGTAGATTAAAATTAAACTAATATTGATATATTTAGATAATAAATCTATAATTTAGTTAAATAGTAATATATATTTTATTAGATTGCTTAAAATATTATTTCATTTAGAAAATTTTTCAATATATGGCATTAGATGGTATTGATAAGAAACTATTAGCTTATCTACAAGAAGACAGTAAGCAAACCAATAAACTGCTTTCTTTAAAATTGAACCTTTCGGTTACAGCAGTCTATGAACGCATCAAAAAATTGGAAAGAATAGGGGTCATTAAAAAGAGTGTTTGTTTGTTGGATAAAAACAAAATAAACCTTGGCTTTGTTGCTTTTTGCAATATTAAGTTGGTTCAACATTCTAAAGATTATGTAATTAAATTTGAAAAAGAAGTGACTCAATTAAAGGAAGTCTTGGAATGCTATCATATTAGTGGTGACTATGATTATTTATTAAAGGTATTAGTAAAGGATATGGAAGCTTTTAGAGAGTTTATGGTTAAAAAACTAACATCAATTGATCATATTGGGAGCACGCATAGTACATTTATGATTAGTGAAGTGAAGCATACCACAGCAATTTCATTAGACGATGAGGTAATTAATTAATGAGATAATGATTTAATTTTTTATTTTTTCACCAATCTTCAATCACTTCAACAGTACCCCTGTAATACTCAGTCAAGAGATCCCCACGTTCGCGAGGATGACGCTCCTAATTATGAGATTCCTACAAAGACGAGTATTTTGCTTTAAAACCTGCCATTTAACAATAAATGCACTAGGTGTCATAGAAGGAAAAAGGCATACCGTAACTTTAGCGTAAAATTTAAAATGAGTATTTCATTAAAAATTTCAGGCTGTCTGAGCAAAACGGATTAAAATATTAACGATAAAACCATTAGCGTTTTCTGAAATTTAGAAATCGAATGAAAAATTTAGATAAAGTTTTGTAAGCCTGGATTTTTTGAATACTTTTTCAGCAATGAGCTGCGAAGCACATCACGATTTTCGCTTAAAAATAAAAGGGTATGAGTAAAAAAGTATTGAAAAGAATAAGCATTTATATGCTTTAGGCAATAGGAATGGTATTAAAAGTATGATTTGAAATCCTTATTATGAGATCCCCGCTTTCGCGAGGATTTAATCCTTTTCAAGAGATTGCTACGTCACTGCGTTCCTCGTAATGACAAAGGATTGTTATCCTCAGACACGCCCTCAGCTTGATCTTATCTTTTTACCAATCAGCTACCACCCTTTTATAGCTGCTTCTGCACATCGCTCTCCGTCCATTGCAGCAGAAACAATACCTCCGGCGTAGCCTCCGCCTTCTCCACAAGGATATAAGCCCTCGATTTGTATGTGTTCTAAGTTTTCTTTTCTAGGGATGCTTACTGGTGAAGAAGTTCTAGATTCAACTCCAATAACATTCGCTTCTTCGGTATAATATCTTTTCATTTTTTTACCAAACTCTTTAAATCCAGTTCGCAACCTACCGCCTATAATTTTTGGTAATAATGAATGTAGTGGAGCAGATTTTAAACCGGGTTGGTAGGAACAATCATTTAAAGTATTAGAAAGTGTTCCGTCTACAAAGTCAGTCAATCTTTGTGCAGGAGCAGTTTGAGTTCTTCCGCCTGCTGTAAATGCTAATTTTTCTAAATTCTTTTGATATTCCAATCCTTTTAAGGCTCCAAAATGATCGTATTTAGGAATGTCTTGATGCACATTAATTTCTACCACAACCCCAGAGTTAGCATACAAATTATTTCGTTTTGAAGGTGACATGCCATTAACGACAACTTCTCCTTGTGCTGTTGCTGCAGGAACTATAAAGCCCCCAGGGCACATACAGAACGAATAAACTCCACGTTCTTTTACTTGTTGCACCAAACTGTAGGCAGCAGCGGGTAATAGTTCATCTCTTTTGCCTTCGCAATGATATTGAATGGAATCAATAATGTGTTGAGGATGTTCAATACGAACTCCCATAGCAAAAGACTTTGCTTCTAATGCAATTTTTTTATTAGCTAGTAAATAATAGATGTCACGAGCCGAATGTCCTGTAGCCAAAATAACTTTTTCAACAGTCATTTCAGTGGTATTATTTAACTGAATGGCTTTCAGTTTATTTTCTTTTATCACTAAATCGCTAACCTTGGTTTCAAAGTGGATTTCACCTCCATATTTTAAAATGGTTTCGCGTATACTTTTAACTACTTTGGGTAATTTATTAGTTCCAATATGCGGATGGGCATCCACTAAAATTTGTTCGGTAGCTCCGTGATATACCAAGTTTTCAAAAATTCTTCGAACATCACCTCTTTTTAAACTTCTGGTATACAATTTTCCATCGGAATAGGTTCCTGCGCCACCTTCCCCAAAACAATAATTAGAATCTTTATTAACAATATGGTCTTGATTAATTGCTTTTAAATCACGTCGTCTGTCTTGTACATTTTTTCCGCGCTCTAAAACAATGGGTTTAAATCCTAACTCAATACAACGCAAGGCTGCATACATGCCTGCTGGTCCAAAACCAATGATGTGTATTTCCTTAGCTTTAGAAACATCTTTATATAGAAATGTATAAGTAGGGTCTTCGGGTATCTTCTCTTTAATATATATCGCAAGCTTATAATTAAAAATAATCGAATTTTTTCTAGCGTCAATTGACTTTCGAAGTACTTTAATTCCACTAATAGAATGGGTGTCTAATTTTAAGGAACGCGCAGCTTTTTTAAGGAGAATACCTTCTTGTTTTTCTTCATTAATAGTAACTCGAAGCTGTATCTCTTTAATCATATTGCAAAACTAATAAATTTTAACAAAAAATTTTTATTTTATTGATTTAATTAAGATTCTAAATTCTTAATTCAATAGGCAATTAATTATCTTTGCATTCGCTAAAACAAAATATACATTATGAATTCATACGATGTAACCATTATCGGTTCTGGTCCTGGAGGATATGTTGCCGCAATTCGTTGCGCTCAATTAGGGATGAAAACCGCTTTAATTGAGAAATACAAAACCCTTGGAGGTACTTGCCTTAACGTGGGTTGTATACCAAGTAAAGCATTGTTAGACTCTTCCCATCATTACGATGATGCTATTAGACATTTTGAAGGTCATGGAATTGAAATATCAGGTGATGTAAAAGTCAGTTTAGAGAAAATGATTGCCCGAAAAGATCAAGTAGTAGCGCAAACTACTTCAGGAATTGATTTTTTAATGAAGAAAAATAAAATTGAAGTACTTAAAGGTTTTGGTAGTTTTAAAGATGCAACTCATATTCTTATTACTAAAGAAGATGGCTCTTCTGAAGAAATTGAAACTAAAAATGTGATCATAGCCACCGGTTCAAAACCTGCCAACTTGCCATTTATTAGCTTGGATAAGGAAAGGGTAATCACCTCCACCGAAGCATTAATACTTAAAGAAATTCCGAAGCACCTAATTGTAATTGGTGGTGGAGTAATTGGTTTAGAGTTAGGGCAAGTTTACCGTCGATTAGGTGCTGAGGTTTCTGTGATTGAGTATATGGACCGCATCATTCCTTCGATGGATAAAGCGCAGAGTAAGGAGTTGACAAAAGCATTAAAGAAGCAAGGAGTAAAATTCTTCCTTTCTCATAAAGTATCTGGACTCGTTAACAACGGAACTGAAGTTACCCTAACTGCTACCGATAAAAAAGATAAGGAAGTTAACATCACTGGAGATTATTGTTTGGTTTCAGTTGGTCGCAGACCTTATACAGATGGTTTGAAAGCTGAGAACGCAGGGATCAAAATAAATGAACGGGGGCAAGTGGATGTTAATGATCATTTACAAACTAATATTTCAAATATCTATGCCATTGGAGATGTAATTAAAGGAGCTATGTTGGCTCATAAAGCGGAAGAAGAAGGGGTCTTTGTTGCAGAAACCTTAGCTGGACAAAAACCACACATCGATTATAACTTAATTCCAGGTGTTGTTTATACCTGGCCTGAGGTTGCTTCTGTAGGGAAAACTGAAGAGGAATTAATTGAAAGTGCTATTGCCTATAAAGCAGGTCAATTTCCAATGCGTGCATTAGGAAGATCAAGAGCCAGTGGCGATACTGATGGATTTGTAAAAATATTAACTGATGCTACAACCGATGAGGTTTTAGGAGTACATATGGTAGGAGCTCGGGTAGCCGACTTAATTGCAGAAGCAGTAGTAGCTATGGAATTTAGAGCAAGTGCAGAAGATATCGCTCGCATGAGTCATGCGCATCCAACCTATGCAGAAGCAATAAAAGAAGCAGCCTTAGCAGCTACAGGAGATAGAGCGTTACATATTTAAGTTTCTGTAATTCAGGGCCTAGTGAATAATTTGAAGAATACTATCAAAAACCCACAGCAAATTGTTGTGGTTTTTTTTTGTAGCAATGGTACCTGAAATTTATTAATGCTTAATAGTCACTTAGGTTTAAAAAAAATGCTTCTTACAAGAAGTGTTTTTTTTGTTGTTAACTATTTTAGGAGGGTTTTTAAGTTTGCAATATATTTACCAAATAAAAATATTACTTTTTAATTTATTAATGCGATTCATAAAAAAATATCCCCTTAAGTTAACAGCGGCTTTAAAGCATAAGATACTTTGCTGGTCTCAACAATTTGAAGAAGTAGTTTGGTTGGATTCAAATAAGGAGTATAACCTCCAAAATAAATCTAACTATAAAGCTATTTTAGCCGTAGATGCTTTTACCGCTATTAAAACAGATTATCATCAAGCTTTTGATCAATTAGAGGAATATCAATCCAAAACTAAAGATTGGTTGTTTGGTTACCTAACCTATGACTTAAAAAATGATGTTGAGCGATTAAAGTCCAATAATTTTGATGGCTTGCATTTTCCAGATTTATATTTTTTTCAGCCTAAAAAAGTTTTTCTTTTTAGGGATCATGAAGTTGAAATTCAATACCTACATTGTGTAGATGATGAGCTAGAAATTGATTGGAAAAAAATTACTAATTATGATGTAAATCATAAAGTTTCAGAAAGTACTTCAGTAGCAAAAATTATTCTGAGAACTTCAAAAGACTCTTATTTTAATAAGCTATATAAAATTTTAGAGCACATTTATAGCGGTGATATTTATGAGGTAAATTTTTGTCAAGAATTTTATTCAGTAGCTACTGAAATTGATGCGGTAAAAACATTTATTCATTTAAATAAAATTTCTAAGCCACCATTTGCAACCTTTTTAAAATTAGGAGTATTACATTCTTTATCTGCTTCACCAGAGCGGTATATTAGTAAAAATGGAACAACAATCATTTCACAGCCAATAAAAGGTACCGCTAAGCGACACCCTGATCCTAAAGAAGATAAGAAGCTAAAAGTCGAATTAGAAAAGGATCCAAAAGAACGAAGTGAAAATATTATGATTACCGATTTAGTTCGCAATGATTTATCGCGTTTTGCAAAAAAAGGGACTGTTAAAGTAGCAGAGCTTTGCAAGGTGTATACTTTTGCACAAGTACATCAAATGATATCTACCGTTACTTGTCAGGTGGATATAAATAGATCACCAGTTTCTATCATAAAAGAAACATTTCCAATGGGAAGTATGACAGGAGCACCAAAAATTTCAGCAATGAAAATTATTGAAAAATTTGAAGATGCTAAAAGAGGTCTTTATAGTGGAGCAGTTGGTTATTTTAATCCAGCGGGTGATTTTGATTTTAATGTAATTATTAGGAGCATTCTTTACAATTTAAAAAATAAGTATGTTAGTTTTTCGGTAGGAGGAGCGATCACCGCTAAATCCATTCCTGAAAAAGAATACGAAGAATGTCTTATCAAGGCAAAAGCGATGAGAGAAGTTTTAGAAAATTAAAAAATATTAACTTCCTTGTTTATAAGTGGGTTGCGTCATGTTTTATATATTTGTTTTATCAGAAACCTTGACCCTTGTTAACTAATTTTAAAAATCACATTTCCAATAATTTTCCAGCTTTAAAAGGAAAAAAAATTCTAATTGCCTGTAGTGGTGGCTTGGATAGTGTTGTGTTGTCAAGATTATTTAAAGAATTGAATTACAATATTTCTCTAGCTCATTGTAATTTTTCATTAAGGGGAAAAGAAAGTGATGAAGATGAAAAGTTTGTGATTTCACTAGCGGGTATGTTGTCAATTCCAGTTTTTAATAAAAAATTCAATACCAAAGCTTATAAGATAAAACATAAATTGTCTACTCAAGTGGCTGCTAGAAAGCTTCGATATCAATGGTTTGATGAGGTTTGTGCTGGGCATTCATTTGATTATTTAGCTACCGCTCATCATTTGGATGATGATTTGGAAACTTTTCTGATTAATCTTTCTAGAGGAACAGGCTTAAAGGGTTTGACAGGTATTCCTGTAATGAATGATAAAATTATTCGTCCTTTTTTAAATTTCCCAAGAGCGGATATTCTTTATTATGCTAAAGAAAAAAATAGTACTTGGCGTGAAGATAGCAGCAATCAAACAACTGATTATTTACGAAATAAATTACGAATTGAAGTAATTCCGAGATTAAAAGAGGTGGATCTTAATTTACTAAATGGTTTTCAACAAACTCAAAAAAATTTGAATGAGAGTGCATCTTTAGTGAATGACTATATGGCTTTAATTAAAAACTTAATTGTAAATAAAACCGACGAAGGATTTGAAATTGATATTTTTAAATTGCAAGAGCTACCTAATACCAATGCTTTATTATACGAGCTATTAGCTCCTTTTGGTTTTACTGCTTGGAATGATATTTCTAATTTATTAGTGGCACAAAGTGGAAAGCAAATATTTTCGGAAACACATCGCATCATAAAAAATAGAACTAGCCTTTTGTTAGTAGAAAATAACTTAGTTCAAGATCAAGAAACTTATTTAATTAAGGAATCAGATAAGCGTATTGATGTGCCAATAAATTTAAAAATAGAACAGGTAGAAAAAACATCCGATTATATTCCTGGTATCGTGTATTTAGATGCTCAAAAATTAAAATTTCCTTTGCAACTAAGAAAATGGCAAGAAGGAGATTTATTTTATCCTTTTGGAATGACAGGAAAAAAGAAATTAAGCAAGTTTTTTAAAGATGAAAAGTTATCTTTGCTCGCTAAAGAAAAAACCTGGGTTTTAACTTCTAGTGATGATATAGTATGGATAGTAGGCATACGAGCAGATCATAGATTTAAAGTTGAAAGTCAGACAAAAAGTATATTAAAAATTACCCTTTATAAAAATAGCCAATGAAAAAGTTATCTCTTTTAATATCGCTTTTACTAGTTTTATTTTATTCAAATGCACAAGAAACTCCATTAATTGATGGTCAAGCATTAGGAGAAATTAAAAACCCTTTAGAATGGGAAGGATCCATTAAAAAAATATCAGATACTGATTACGAGCTGTCTTTAACGGGATATATTGATGATAATTGGCATGTTTATTCTCAGCATACTCTAGAAGATTTGGAAAATGGACTGGGCCCAATTCCATTATTTATAGATTTCAAAAAATTGGAAGAAGATTATGCTTTAGAAGGTTCATTAGAAGAAAGTGAAACCCATAGGGAGTATAGTGAAACTTGGGGTTTTGATGAAATATATTTTAAAGAAATTGTGAATCTAAAACAAAAAGTAACACTTAATAGTCCAGCTGTAAAAGTGATTAAGTCAATACTTTATTATCAAGTATGTATTGATGTTTGCTTAAATGAAGAGCGTTATGTTGTTTTTGATTTAGCTACAAACAAAGTAGTGTTTATTGATAATTATGATGATTGGGATGCTTATGTAGCTAAAGAAAAAGGAAAGACTCAAGTAGAAGAAGCTAAGAAAGATGATCATTCAGGTAGTTCTGAATCAAAAGGATTATGGGGGATATTTTTTATTGCATTTTTATCTGGATTTGCAGCTTTATTAACTCCCTGTGTATTTCCAATGATCCCATTAACGGTAAGCTTTTTTACAAAACAAAGTAAAAATCGTGCTGCTGGAATTAAAAATGCCATTATGTATGGGGTTTTTATTGTTGTTATATATGTTTTATTAGGTTCTGTAATTGTAGGGATATTTGGGGCAGATTCATTAAACGCACTTTCTACTAATGTTTGGTTTAATGTCATCTTTTTCTTGTTATTAGTTGTTTTTGCGGTATCTTTTTTAGGAGCTTTCGAAATTACACTACCTCAGTCTTGGTCTAATAAAGTGGATAGTCAAGCGGATAGAGGTGGTATTATAGGGATCTTTTTTATGGCATTGGCATTGGCTATTGTATCTTTTTCTTGTACAGGTCCAATTGTTGGGACGCTATTAGTGGAATCAGCTTCAAAAGGAGGAATTGCACCGATTGTTGGAATGTTAGGATTTTCATTAGCAATCGCATTGCCTTTTGCTTTATTTGCAATGTTCCCAGGTTGGATGAATTCTTTACCTAAATCTGGAGGTTGGTTAAATACCGTTAAAGTATTTTTAGGATTTTTAGAATTAGCATTAGCATTTAAGTTCCTTTCAAATGCAGATTTAGTATTGCAACTACATTGGATCGAAAGAGAAATGTTTTTAGCAATTTGGATTGCCATATTTGGTACACTTGCTTTTTATCTATTTGGTAAAATTAAATTGCCGCATGATAGTAATGAAAATAACATCTCTGTAGGTAGGTTATCATTAGGTCTAGTTGTACTTGCATTTACGATTTATTTAATTCCTGGAATTTGGGGAGCACCTTTAAAATTAATTAGTGGATTTCCACCACCATTAAATTATAGTGAAGCACCTTATGGTGTTGGATATACTAAATTAAGTAATGGAGGAGGGCTAAACTCAGAAGGAATAATGCCAAATGGTTCCGAATTAGGACCTCATGACATTATAGCTTTTAATGATTATGAAACTGGCTTAGCCTATGCTAAAAAAGTAAACAAACCAGTACTTATAGATTTTACTGGCTATGCTTGTGTAAACTGTAGAAAAATGGAAGAAAGAGTATGGGCAAGTCCACATATATTAGGAATTTTAAATAGGGATATTGTATTGATCTCTTTATATGTAGATGATAAACGAATGTTACCTGAAAACGAACAATATACAAGTGAAACAACAGGGAAACGTATTCGGTCTATAGGTAATAAATGGAGTGACTTCCAAATAAAAAATTACCAGGCAAATGCGCAACCTTATTATGTTTTAATGAGCTTAGCGGAGGAAAATTTAAATTCCCCAATAGGATATACACCAGACATTGAAAAATATAAAGAATGGTTGGTAGAAGGTATTGGTAATTTTAAATAATTAATTATTTATCTTACAAAGATAAATTAGTGTATTTAAAAAGCGTTAACTTGATGTGCTTAAATTCAATAAAAAAACAATATATCTATAATTCTTTTAATAAAGTTTACTTGAAGAACGTATTCACATTATTGTTACTATTAATTTTTAATAGTAGCTTCTCTCAAGAATTGCCACCTATTAATTTTTTTTCTCCAAAAGAATATAAAGCGGAAAATCAAAATTGGTCAATTTCACAAGCATTAAATAAAAATATTTATATAGCAAATAATAATGGTCTTTTAGAATTTAACGGGGCTAAATGGATACTATATCCTTCCCCTAATGAAACGATTTTAAGGTCTGTCAAAGTGATAGGTGATAAAATTTATTCAGGTAGTTACATGGATTTTGGTTATTGGAAAAAAAATAACCTTGGCACTTTAGCATATACTTCACTATCTAAAAAAGTGAATATTAAGTTAATTGAGGATGAACAATTTTGGAATATAATTGAGGTTGATGGCTGGATATTATTTCAGTCATTTGATAGAATTTACATTCTTAATAACATTGACGAGACCATCCAAATTATAGAAGCTAAGACTTCAATTACTAAAATGTATGTAGTAGAAGGGATTATATATTTTCAAAATCAAAATGAAGGTATTTATAAAATAGACAATGGAAAAAGTATTTTAGTTAGCAATGACCAACTTTTTAAAAACAGTATTGTTGTCAATATATTTATAAAAGATGACTATTTATTATTTGAAACGGAGGATAAGGGGTTTTATAAATTAGATAATGGATCTATAAATGTTTGGGATATCTCATCGAATAAGTTACTGTCTGAAGTTATAGTTTATAATAGTATTCAATTATCAGATGGAAGTTTTGTGTTAGGTACTATTTCCGATGGAATCATTTATTTAAATCCAAATGGAGATTTAAATTATCAAATAAATCAGAATAATGGTCTTGGTAATAATACCGTATTGTCACTTTTTGAAGATGTTGATAAAAATATTTGGTTAGGCCTAGATAAAGGTATTAATTATATTGAAATGAATGCTCCTTTTAAAATTTACCATGATAGGAGTGGTGAGTTAGGGTCAATTTATGCGATACAAATCTTTGATAATAATTTATACCTCGGGACAAATCAAGGCCTGTTTTATAGAGAAATAAATACTAAAACAGATTTCAAATTAATTACTGGAACTGAAGGACAGGTATGGAGTTTAGTTATACTGGACAATCAATTATTTTGCGGACATAATACTGGAACGTTTTTAGTTATAAATAATAAAATTCAAAAAATTCCTAATACTCAAGGAACCTGGAACATTAAATCAATTAATGATAGAGATGATATTCTATTGCAAGGCAATTATAATGGTTTAAATATATTAGAGAAAGTAGGAGCTACTTGGAAATTCAAAAATAAAATAAAAGGATTTAACAATTCTTCAAGATATTTTGAGATTGGACCTGACAATGAAATTTTTGTGAATCATGAATATAAAGGTGTTTTTAGAATTAAAGTAGACAGTTTGTTTAATGATGTTATGGAAGTAACAATTGATTCAGTCATTAAAGGATTGAATTCTAGTCTCTTAAAGCACGAAAATAATGTGTTATATGCTTATAGGGATGGTGTTTTAAAATATAACGTATTAAATAGAAAATTTATTAAAGACACTTTTTTAACTAAATTGTATATGAGTGATGATTATATTTCCGGAAAATTACTCTACGATCCCTATAAAAAATCTTTGTGGAGTTTTTCAAAAACGGAACTAAATTATATCACACCTGGTCAACTAAGTAATCAGCCATTAATACATAGTATCCCATTAAATGCTATAATGAGAAATGGTGTTAGGGGTTATGAAAGCATTCTTTATTATAAAAACAATAGTTATTTATTAGGGACTTCTTCTGGTTATATAATTATTGATTTAAATAAATTAAAAACTACAGAGAGTGATCTTACTATAAATGCTATTAGTATTAATGCATTAAATAAAAAACCAAAATTTGTTGATAAATTTGTCACAGGTATCTTTAATAATTATGAAAATAATATCAAGTTTTCTTTTAATGTTAATAATTATGAAAAATACATAGAGACTCTATACCAATATCAACTTAGAGGTCTGCATGATAATTGGAGCAATTGGTCTAAAGATCATGAAGTTTTATTTAAAAATTTACCTCCTGGAGTTTATACTTTTAATGTTAAAGCAAAAGTTGGAAACGATGAAACGGAGCGGATGGAATCCTATTCATTTGAAATTAAAAGACACTGGTTGCTATCAGATATAGCGATAGGATTATATATTTTATGTTTTATTCTTATTTTAATACTCACACATACAATTTACAGAAATTACTATAAGAAGCAAAGAGAAAAACTTTTAGAAAAAGCTGAAAGAGAATTAGCTTTAAAAGAATATGAAATTAAAGATCAAAAACTCAATTTCATAAATAAAAATTTGAAACAGGATATCGAAAATAAAAACAAAGAACTTGCTTCATCAACAATGAGTTTAATTAAAAAGAATGAGTTTTTAAATCAAATTAAAAATGAGCTAAAAAACACTTCTAATGACGAAAATTTAGTTTCTGTAATACAAATTATTAATAAAAACATTAATAACTCTGATGATTGGAAAATGTTTGAAGAGGCTTTTAATAATGCAGATAAAGATTTTTTTAAAAAGGTAAAAAAAATACATCCTAAACTTACATCAAATGATTTACGTCTATGTATGTATTTAAGAATGAATCTTTCTTCAAAGGACATTGCTCCTTTACTTAATATTTCACCGCGAAGTATAGAAATTAAGAGGTATCGTTTGCGGAAAAAAATAAATCTAGAAAGGAATATTAACTTAAATGACTACTTTATTAACTTATAAGTACCACTTCACAACTTAAAAATAACACAACATCACCACAACATTAATGTAATGTTAATAAAAAATTATTTAAAAGTTATGTCTTTTTTGTTTTTAGTTTAAGTCTCTAAAGTATCGAAAAGCTTGAAGCCCCATTAGCAATACAATAATAAAATCATCTTTTTTTTACGATGTATGTTTTTTGTATGTCATTATTTTAAGAAATATGTAATTATATGGTATACATTGTGATTATTAAAAACCATACCAATGAAACAAAGTTATTTTTTAGTATTATTTTTATTAATTTCTACTTTAGGTTACAACCAAACACTAGAAGTTTCTGGTACTATTTCAGATGAAAAAGGATTACCACTTTCTGGAGTTACAGTTTATCAACCTGAAACAAATAATGGAGTTATTTCCGATTTTGACGGGAATTTTGTAATTAATAATATTACAGAAGGATCTGATTTAGAGTTTTCTTTTTTAGGCTTTATTGATAAAATAATAAGGGTTAATAATAATAGTCTTATGACTATTATTTTATCCGAAGATCTTGAATCACTCGATGAAGTTGTAATTGTAGGGTATGGAACACAAAAGAAAAAAGTATTAACAGGAGCTGTCTCTATAGTATCCAGTCAAACTATTGAAGACTTAACGCCAACTCGAGTTGAACAAGCATTACAAGGTCAAGTTTCGGGTGTGAATATTACCTCTCAATCTGGATCCCCAGGAAGCGCTTTAAATATTCGAATTAGAGGTATCTCAACAAATGGAGATAACCGCCCATTAATTTTACTTGATGGTAATGTTATTGAAGATCTTAGTGTAGTAAGTCCTTCTGATATAGAATCAATAACGGTTTTAAAAGATGCAACAGCAGGTATTTACGGTGTTAGAGCTGCAAATGGGGTTGTATTAATTACTACCAAATCAGGAAAATTAAATTCAGAGTTAAAATTAGACGTTAATATTTATGGAGGTTTTCAAAATACAACTCGAAAATTACCCGCATTAAATGCTACCGAATACGGACTTCTTATTAATGAATCTTTTGCTGCAAATGGACAAGCTTTAGTTTATCCAAATGTCTCAGAATTAGGACAAGGAACAGATTGGCAAAACGAAGTATTTCAAAATGCATTAATTTTAAATCAAGATTTTACCTTAAGGGGAGGGACTAAAAAATCTACTTATGCATTAGGTTCTTCTCTATTAACACAAGATGGTATTATAGGTGGAGATAAATCTAATTTTACTAGATACAACACTAGATTAAGCTTTAATACAGAAATATTTAAAAATTTAAATTTTAAATCTGGATTAATATATACGGGAACTAGAAGAAAAGTTCTTCCTGAAAATTCATTGGGTTCAGTATTGTTTAACGCTTTAAATAATTCACCTGTATTAAAAGTTAAAGATGAAATGGGACAGTATACAATTTCTGAGGGTTTAGGTAATGAGGTGATAAACCCTATTGCGCAAATTGAAAATACTTTTAATAAAACCAAGGTTGAAAAATTAAGTGGAAATTTTGGTCTTAACTATAAATTTCTTAATCATTTTTCTGCAGAATCCAATATTCAATTTAATTATGCACAAGTTGAAGGTGAATTTTTTAATCCTGTAGCATTTTATGGTTCAGGTAAGGTATTTAACAAAGATAGGAGTGAATATTCTGTAACAAAAAACACATTTAATGATTATACCTTTGATGCAGTTATTAACTATGAGAATATATTTAACGATAATCATAATTTAAAGGTTACGATTGGTACTTCTGTATTTAAAACTGAAGGAGAGTTTTCTGGTTCTATAGGCTTTGATCTTCCAGGAAATACGATAGATAACGCAAGTCTAGAAAATGCTTCTGACGTTACCAATTTCTATCCACTTGGGAATCCAACGTTTGATTCCAGGTTATTATCCTACTTTGGTAGACTCTTTTACAATTATAAAGAAAAATATCTTTTTTCTGCAATAATTCGTAGAGACGGTTCTACTAAATTTGGACCAGAGAACAGATTTGGTTATTTCCCAACAGCATCAGCAGGTTGGGTATTATCTGATGAAAGCTTTCTAGAAAACGCTGGAGCTATTTCTTTTTTAAAGATTAGATCTTCATACGGAATATTAGGTAACGATAGAATTCCAGATTACAGATACGTGTCTATTTTAAATGGACAAGGTGAATATGTTATAAATGGAGAATTAGTGGTGGGAATAGCAATAGGAGCATTGTCTAATCCACAAATAAAATGGGAACAACAACAATCATTTGATATAGGTTTTGATGCTAGGCTTTTTAATAACCAAGTTACTATCGCTGCAGATTATTTTGATCGTAAAACAAATGATTTATTATTAATTCCTGAAATTTCAGGAACTCTTGGTGGAACTGCTCCTGGTTCTGGTGCTCCAATTATTAATGGAGGAGATGTTAGGAATAGTGGTTTCGAATTTCAAATAGGGTATAATCATCAACTAACAGATGATTTGTCTTTTAGTCTAAATTATAACTTTACGACCCTAGAAAATGAAGTTCTAAAAGTAGATAGTAGTCTTGGCTATATTTCTGGAGGATCATTTGGTATTGGACAAACAGATGTTGCAAGAATGGAAGTTGGACTTCCAATCGGTTATTTTAATGGATTAAAAACAAATGGAATTTTTCAAAATCAAGCTGAAGTAGATGCACACCCATCACAGGTTGCTTTGGGAGCAATTGCTCAACCTGGAGATTTAAGGTTTGTGGATGTTAATAACGATGGGCTAATTAACGAAAATGATAAAACCAATATAGGTAGTCCAATCCCAGATATTACTATGGGTTTTAACGTAACTCTTGACTATAAGAATTTTGATTTTCAGATGTATTTATTCGCATCAATAGGAAATGAATTGGTTAGGAATTATGAAAGAAATTTATCACTGACAAATCGGACAAGGTACGATCTTGGTAGATGGACAGGTGAAGGGACTTCAAATGAAGTACCAAGAGTAACTACTGGAGCAACATCGAATGCTGTTTTTTCAGATTATTTTGTAGAAGACGGTTCGTATCTAAGAGCACAGAATATGCAAATTGGTTATTCTTTCTCAAAAAGTAAATTAGAAAAAATAGGGGTGGATAAATTAAGAATTTATACCTCTGTAAGTAATGCTTTTACATTAACTAAATATCGCGGTTATGATCCAACAGCTTCATCTGGTAATCCTATAGGTGGAGGCTTTGATAATGGTTTTTATCCAACACCGCGAACTTTTTTATTAGGTGTTAATTTTAAATTATAATTGTATCATGATGAACTTAAACAAAATAATTGAAAAGTGTTTTTTAGGAATTTTATTAATAATTATTATTTCTTGTAGTGACGACTTTATTGACGTTCCACCAACTCAGGAAAATTCTGAAGATTATTTTAATTCAGAAGAGGATTATCAAAATGCTTTAATTGGAGCATATGATTTGTTGCAGGCTACTTATATAAATGTAATGTTAGGAGAAATCGCTTCTGATAATACTCTAGCTGGTGGAGAAAGTGCTACTGATGTTCCCGGAATACAGCAGATAGATGATATGATACAAACACCTGTAAATGCAAATCTTCGAGATATTTGGAGTTGGATGTTTGCTGGTGTAAATAGAGCAAATTATATCATGGAATTCCAAGATAAAACTGATTTTGAAGGAAAAGATTTGGTATTGGCACAAGCAAGATTCTTAAGGGCTTATTATTATTTTGAATTGGTAAAATGGTTTGGAGATGTTCCATTGGTAGTTGATCAAAGAATACTTTTTGGACAACAATTTGAAATTGACAGAACTCCGAAAGCAGACGTATATGCTCAAATCGAGCAAGATTTAATATTTGCAGCTGATATATTACCTTACTTTCAAGTTGAAACTGGAAGGGTTACAAAAGGGGCTGCGCAATCATTACTAGGTAAAGTTTATCTTTTTCAAGATAAATTTTCAGAATCAGCTGCTGTACTTGAAAGTGTAATCAATAATGGTCCTTATGAATTATTGACAGATTACAATACGATGTTTGAAAATGATAATGAAAATAATGCTGAATCTGTTTTTGAGGTCCAATACACAGATGTACAGGGAGCTGGATTTGGATGTTTACAATGTAGTGAAGGTAATGTTGCAGTTGGCTTTAATGGTATTCGAAATTATTCTGTAGAACCTGGTTCAGTGGGGGACATATTTAAGTCAGGATTTAGTTTTAATGTGCCTGTACAAGAAGTATACGATGCATTTGAAGAAAATGATATTCGAAGGGATGTTGCAATCTTAGATATAGTTACTTGGGCAGCTGAAGTAAATGCTACTTACACCGAAGGATATGAGCATACGGGATATTTTAATAGAAAATATTTACCTAGAACAGGAGGATTAAATACTGGTGATTCTAATCTTACTAACCCAAACAATTATAGATCAATACGATTTGCAGATGTTCTTTTAATGGCTGCTGAAGCATTAAATAGAGGAGGAATAGATGAAAGTAGAGCAAGATTATATTTAAACAGAGTACGAGTAAGAGCTAATCTCTCTGAAGTTTCAAGTTCTGGAACAGCACTTACATCTGATATCTATCAAGATAGAAGATTAGAACTTGTTGGTGAAGGACACCGCTTTTTTGATTTAGTAAGGACGAATAGAGCTGCTCAAGAAATTGAAGGCTTTATGACTGGTAAAAATGAGGTGTTTCCAATACCTTCTATAGAAATTAATTTAACAGGTAATAGATGGGAACAAAATCCCGGATACTAAAAATTAAGAAAAATGAAAATTCTAAAATCTATTAATGTTTTACTTTTAGCAATACTACTATCAGGTTGTGCAAGTGATAATGATATTTTTGATGTAGTAGATTCGATAGCACCGCCTTCTAATATATCGGCTGACATTATCATTTCACAAGATAATGCAGGATTAGTAACTATAACACCCAACGGACAAGGAGTTTCTCAGTTTGAGATTTATTTTAATGATGGTACTGATGATAATGCAATTCTTTCTATGGGAGAAAGTGTTGAAAGGATTTACCCAGAAGGGAACTATCAAGTAAAAATTGTTGGAATTGGTTTGAATAATCAATCGACCGAAGTACTTGAGCCTTTAGTTGTTTCTTTTTTACCTCCAGAAAATTTAATAATTACGATTGAAAATGATCCTGGTAATAATTTTCAAATAAATATTTCAGCAAGTGCAGATAATGCTACTATGTTTGAAGTGTATTTTGGTGATGTTGTAAATGAAGTACCTAGCTCTTTAATGTTAGATGAAACTATATCTCATATCTATGATGAAGTTGGTGATTATGAGGTTAGAGTTATAGCATTTAGTGGAATAGAAGGAGCTTTAGAAGCAACTCAAATAGTTACGATATCAGATATAGTACTGCTTTATGAATTATTTCAAGATTTTGAAGGTACTCCACCAATATTTACAGAATTCGGTGATATAGGATTAACTCAAGTTGTGACTAATCCTGATTTAGAAGGAATTAACACTACTAACCATACTGCTCAACTTGATAAAGCTATTGGATCTGAAGTTTGGGGAGGGACCTTTTTTGAATTAAATAATCAAGCTATAGATTTTGGAGGCATAAAAAAAATGCGATTTAAAACCTATTCTCCTTTTGTTGGTAAAGTAGTTAAATTAAAATTAGAGAATGCAGATGCTTCAATTACTCATGAAGTGGATATGGTAACAACAGTTGCAAATTCTTGGGAATTATTAACTTTTGATTTTGCAGACGCACCAGAAGCTGAATATATTAGAGTAGTTGTCTTTTTTGATTTCGGAACTATAGGTGACGGATCCTTATATTATTTTGATGAAATGGAAGTAGGAGAAGGATCAATAGTGTCGACAGTACCTTCGTTAATGATTGAAGATTTTGAAGGTACTCCGCCAGTTTTTATTGAATTTGGAAATATTGAAGCTCCATTAATTATTCCAAACTTTGATACCTCAGGAATAAATAACACTTTAACGGTGGCTAGTCAATTAAAAACAGCTGGATCAGAAGTTTGGGCTGGATCATTTTTTGAAGTTTCTCCTTCATTAGATTTAGGTTCTTATAATAATTTAAGTGTAATGACATATGCTCCAGTTGTTGGAGCTGTTATCAAATTAAAATTAGAGAATGCAGATGCTTCTATTGTTTATGAAGTAGACTTAGAAAGTACAGTATTAAATCAATGGGAAGAATTAGTCTATGACTTTTCGGATGCTCCAGAAGCCGACTATATTAGAATTGTAATCTTCTTTGATTTTGGTAATCCAGGTAATGACTCTATATATTATTATGATCAATTTCAATTGACAAATTAAAAAGCTATGAAAAATATAAAACATCAATTAAAATATTGTATTTCCATCCTAATACTTATAGGCTTTATTTCTTGCCAAGAAGAGGATCAAGAATTTGGTGATATTATAGCACCATCAAATATAGTATTAGACTTCGATATTGTAGGACAAGACTCAAGCAATCTTAATGGTGATGGATCTGGTTTGGTAAATTTTATTGCATCTGCAGAAAATGCAATTACTTTTCAATACAACTTTGGTGATGGTACCGAAAATTTAGTTTCTCCATCAGGTTCAAATGAACATAGGTTTACTCAAAATGGTCTAAACAATTATGTTGTTACTGTAATAGCATCTGGAAGGGGAGGAATAAGTTCTTCTAAAACTATAAATGTTGAAGTAAAAAGTGATTTTAATCCTATTGAAATTAAAAATATATTGACTGGAGGTGCATCTAATTCTAAAACTTGGTATTGGCATGCGGCTGTAAGTGGACATCTAGGTGTTGGACCTCCTGATTCATTCGATCCAAGTTATTATTCAGCCGGGCCTTATGAAAAGGAAGCTGTAGGTTGTGTTTATGAAGATGAACTCGTATTTACACAAGATGAAAATGAAAATATAACCTTTGAATTATTTAATCAGGGTAACACTTATTTTAATAGATTTGAAGTTGAAGATGGTTTGGGCTTACCGAATCCAGGAGAAGATACCTGTTACGAATTTAATACTTCTGGTGTTAGTAACGTAAGCTTTAGTCCATCCTCATCTGGTGTTCCTGAAGATATTTCAACACAAACGTCTTTTGCGCTACAAGATAATTTTATGAGTTATTTCCTAGGTAATAATGAATATGAATTTTTATCTATATCAGAAAACGAAATGCACATTCGTATCATTCAAACGGAACCTTCAGGAGCAACATTAGCTTGGTACCAAAAATTTGCAACAATCAATCCAAATGATGAAGATGGTGATTGTAATGGCGATACTGGTGAAGTAGGTTCAGGCAATAATGATGTATTAATTTGGGCAGAAGAGTTTGAAACAGATGGTGCTCCTTGTGCCGGTATTTGGAATTATGATCTTGGAGGTAATGGTTGGGGAAATGAAGAAGCACAATTTTACACCAATCGACCTGAAAATATAATAATAGAAGATGGTTTGTTAAAAATTACTTTAATTGCAGAATCTTATGAAGGAAGTAATTATACATCCTCTAGAATACAAAGTAAAGATAAATTTGATTTTAAGTACGGTAGAATAGAAGCCAGAGCAAAACTTCCAGAAGGAGGTGGGACTTGGCCAGCAATCTGGATGTTAGGATCTAACCTAAGTGAAGTAAGTTGGCCTGATTGCGGAGAAATTGATATTCTTGAACATAAAGGAAATAACCAAGATAGAATTTATGGTTCATTACACTTTCCTGGTAACTCCGGAGGTAATTCAGTTGGAAGCTCAGTTTCTGTACCAAATGTATCTTCAGAATTTCATTTGTATGAGGTTCAGTGGACTGCTTCTACTATTAAATTCTTAGTAGATGGTCAAGAGTATTATACCTTTTCAAATAACACTAATGTACCTTTTAATCAAGAATTTTTCATAATATTAAATGTGGCAATGGGTGGCACTTTTGGAGGAACTATTGATCCATCATTTGAACAGTCAACAATGGAAATTGATTATATAAGAGTTTATCAATAATGAACGTATTAAAAAAATATAAAACACCACTTTTTTTTATTGGAGTTCTTTCAGTCTTATGGTTTTTTGAAAGTTCATTTTCATATAAGTATGAAGCAGATTCTATAATTTCATCCGATAAAAAAGCTGAGATTCTTCTTTCTAAAATGACTTTAGAAGAAAAGATTGGTCAGATGAACCAATATAATGGTTTTTGGGATTTCACAGGACCTTCACCCAAAAGCGGAGATGCTGAAAAAAAACACCAAGATTTAAAGAACGGTCTTGTAGGTTCAATGTTAAATGTTCGTGGCGTAAAAGACGTGATGGCCGTTCAAAAAATTGCTGTAGAAGAAACACGTTTAGGTATACCATTAATTATCGGTTTCGATGTTATTCATGGTTACAAAACAATAAGTCCCATTCCTATCGCTGAAGCAGCTAGTTGGGATTTAGAGGCCATACAAAAATCTGCTGAAATGGCAGCACTTGAATCCTCTGCTGCAGGTATTAACTGGACCTTTGCTCCCATGGTTGATATTTCGAGAGACGCACGTTGGGGAAGAGTAATGGAAGGTGCAGGAGAAGATCCTTTTCTAGGAAGTAAAATAGCCACAGCAAGAGTAAAAGGATTTCAAGGTGAAAACCTTTCTTTAAACTTTACAATTGCAGCATGCGCAAAACATTTTGCGGCTTATGGTTTTTCTGAGGGAGGTAGAGATTATAATACAGTTGATGTAGGAACATCAACGCTATATAATATGGTTTTTCCACCTTTTATAGCTGCTAAGGATGCAGGAGTTAAAACATTTATGAATTCATTTAATGAATTAAATGGAATTCCAGCTACTGGTAACGAATATTTACAAAGAGATGTACTAAAAGAAGAATGGAATTACGATGGTTTTGTAGTATCAGATTGGGGCTCAATAAGTGAAATGATCGCTCATGGATATACAAAGGATGGATCTCATGCTGCAGAAATAGCTTTAATTGCAGGGTCAGATATGGATATGGAATCTTACCTCTATCTGGCTCATTTAAAAAACCTTGTAGATGAAGATAAAGTTGAAATAGCGCTTATCGATGATGCGGTTAAGAGAATTTTAAAAGTAAAGTTTGAATTGGGTTTATTTGATGACCCTTATAAATATTGTGATCTTAAAAGAGAAGAAGAAATTACCGGAAGTAAAGAAATAAATGATGCTGCTTTAGATATTGCAAAAAAATCGATTGTGCTTCTTAAAAATGAAGGAAACCTTCTTCCCTTAAAAAAAGAAGGACAACACATAGCAATTATTGGAGCATTAGCTTCAGACAAAACAAGTCCACTTGGAAATTGGAGATTAGCTGCTGATGATGATACAGCAATTTCTGTTTTAGAAGGAATGAGTAAATACAAAGGCAATTTAATTTCATACTCAAAAGGTCCTGATCTAACTATCGGTAAGACTGAGTTTATAACACAATTAAAAATTAATACAGGTGATAAAAGTGGTTTTAAAGAAGCTATAACTATTGCAAAGGAAGCTGATATTGTTCTTATGGTTTTAGGAGAACACGGTTTTCAAAGTGGTGAAGGTAGAAGTAGAACAGATATAGGTTTACCAGGAGTTCAGCAAGAATTACTTGAAGAAATATTTAAGGTAAATAAGAATATAGTTTTGATACTTAACAATGGTAGGCCTTTAGCCATTAGCTGGGCAGATGAAAACATACCTTCTATAGTAGAAGCCTGGCAATTAGGTACTCAAAGTGGAAATGCAATTGCAGAAGTACTATATGGAGATTACAATCCCAGTGGTAAATTACCTATGACTTTTCCAAGAAATGTTGGACAAGTTCCTATTTATTATAATTATAAAAATACAGGAAGACCAAATTCACCTGGACCAGAAAGTGTTTTTTGGTCTCATTATAATGATGAAAAAAATACACCATTATATCCTTTTGGCTATGGTTTAAGTTATACCACTTTTAATTATGGTACTATAAAAATAACAAACTCTTTTGATTTAGATCAAAAAATAACTGTTAGTGTAGCTATTACAAATATAGGAAAACGAAAAGGAAAAGAGGTCGTTCAACTTTATATTAGAGATAAATACGCAAGTATTACAAGACCTGTTAAAGAATTAAAAGGTTTCGAATTATTGGAATTATTACCTGGAGAAAAAAAGATAGTTGATTTTGAGCTTACTGAAAAAGAATTAGGATTTTATGATAATGATGGAGAATGGATTTTAGAAAAAGGAGATTTCGAGATATTTATAGGTGGAAATTCTCAAACAAATAACAAAACTACTTTAGAACTTAAATAAAAAATTATGAAAAAAATTGTACAATTATTTATCATATTAATATTTACAACTGGGACCACTCAAAACGCTCCTATAGATTTTGAACCGGGTGGACAAGGTGCAGATTGGACTTGGACTGTGTTTGAAAATGATGATAATCCACCTTTAGAGATTGTTGTAAATCCAGACCCGTCTGGAGTCAATACATCTGCAACCGTTGCTAAATTTACCGCTAGAGCGTTAGGTCAACCTTGGGCGGGTACAGAAAGTGCACATGGTTCTTCAATTGGTACATTTGATCTAACAAGTGAGAACGCACAAGTTAATATTATGGTCTATAAAACTAAAATTAGTGATGTAGGTATCAAATTAGTAACACCAACAGGTGGTGCTCAAGCAGAAATTAAAGTTGCAAACACTCTAATAAACCAATGGGAACTTATTTCTTTTAATTTTTCAGGAAATATTGGACTTGGAGAAACAACAGGTTTAGATCAAATAGTTGTCTTTCCAGACTTTGAAGCTAGATCTGTAGAAGAAGTTGTTTATTTTGACAATATTACCTTTGGACCTTTTGAGGGAGATTTAGTAGAGTTACCAGTTACTTTTGAGAGTACTACAGCAAACTATAATGTTGTAGGTTTTGGGGGAGCAGATTCTGCGGTAGAGTCAAATCCAGATATGTCTGGGGATAATACAAGTGCTACTGTTGTTAGAAGTACAAAAACGGAAGGTGCTGAGTTTTGGGCAGGAACAGAAATGACATTAGATACTCCAATAGATTTTTCTACATCAGAAATGATTTCTATTAAGACATGGTCACCAAAGGCTGATATTCCAGTAAGACTAAAGATAGAAGATGGAACAGGATGGTTTCTTGAATTAGATGTAAATACAACGGTAGAGAGTCAGTGGGAAACCCTTACTTGGGATTTCACAGGACAAACTGCAGGAGTGGATGTTAATAAGGTAGTTGTATTCTTTGAGTTTATAGCTGATTTACCTGGAGATGGAACTACGTATTATTACGATGATATTGAGGTGGTAGCACCAATTACAGATTTAGTAGAGTTACCAGTTACTTTTGAGAGTACTACAGCAAACTATAATGTTGTAGGTTTTGGAGGAGCAGATTCTGCGGTAGAGTCAAATCCAGATATGTCTGGGGATAATACAAGTGCTACTGTTGTTAGAAGTACAAAAACGGAAGGTGCTGAGTTTTGGGCAGGAACAGAAATGACATTAGATACTC
>Ga0233433_10001072_pt1 | contig 27346 bp, 21 predicted proteins | sample SI_122_August201_5_FD_179868 | JGI IMG/M metagenome (GOLD analysis project Ga0233433, IMG submission 179868) | Seawater microbial communities from Saanich Inlet, British Columbia, Canada - SI_122_August2016_100_MG | ecosystem: Environmental > Aquatic > Marine > Inlet | place: Canada: British...
TGGCCACGTTGTCGGGGGATATGGAGACGGTTGGTCAGTTGGTTCGTGATGTGGCCACGTTGTCGGGGGATATGGAGACGGTTGGTCAGTTGGTTCGTGATGTGGCCACGTTAGGTACTTATGTTGAGTCAGCGAAAACCCGTGTCGAATCTCTTGAAGGCGGTGAGTCTGCACTTAAGGAAGAAATTGAGGAAACAGCCACTCGGCTTGCTGCGTTACAGCGTGGTTTAGTAATAGCGACCCCTCTGTCTAGCGAATCAGTGAAAGCTCAGAAATCGGAAGAACCTATTTTACTTTCCCCTTTAGATGAACTGGCGGCCGAGTCAGTTTATTCAGCGCTTGAGGAGCAAATGCGAGGGCCCACTTCGGAAATACGGGCCCGACAAGCCTCCTATATTGATCTCGTTCAAGCATTACCTAAGGGCGGAGAAGTTGTGGATTTAGGTTGTGGGCGAGGTGAGTTCCTTAGCCTGCTCGACGAGGCAGACATCCCAGCAGTTGGCGTTGATTTGAGCGGAACTTTTGTTGTTGAGTGCAAAGAGCAAGGCCATAAGGTTGAAAAACGCGACCTGCTTGACTTTCTGACCTCCTCTGCAGATGAGTCTTTGCGAGCAGTGGTGTCTTTTCAAGTTTTAGAGCACCTCCCATTCCCAACGTTGCTCCGTGTGTTTGCTGAGGCGTACCGGGTATTAAAACCCGGCGGGCTTTTTTTAGGGGAAACTCCAAACGGAGCTAATCTAGCTGTAGGAGGGTCAACATTTTGGCTCGACCATACGCATGTGCGGCCATTGCATCCGGAACTTTTGAAACACCTTGCTAAATTCTATGGGTATTGTGACGTCCGGGTTGATTTAGTCTCGCTACCGAAAGTGCCTTGGAAACTCACTTCAAAGGATGCGGGTGACTCTGTGAACGATGCAGTATTAGGCCTTCAGGGTTATGTGTTAAGCGGGCAAGATGCTTTGTTGGTTGCCTACCGGCCTTAAGGCAAGAACTGGTTGGGCCGCTGGGCGAAGGCATCAATTACTTTGTCAAGGAGTCGTTCATAGCGTTGCATGAGAGGCCCCCATTCGTAGTTCTTTTCAACATAGGCCCGCCCGTTGGAAGCAAGACGGGTGGCAAGGGGTGGGTCATTGAGGAGAATATCGATAGCGACCTCAAATTCTGCGAAGCCATTGTAGACCAGTGCGCCACCAGATCTTATTGCTTGCCCAGCAAGGACGGCACATCTTCCTTGAACTAAGGCTGGTCGTTGAAGAGCCCAAGCTTCAGTTAATGCCATGGAGAAACTCTCAAAGTATGAGGGTTGAAGAAACGCTGTACAAGCAGCAATGGCATCAAGCTTTTCTTGTTCGGGGACAAAACCGGTTCCGAGCACATCGGGATGAGTGGGTAGATCCATGACAGGGTCGCCTACGATTACTAATTTCAAGGGGGAGGGGTTTCGTTCCTTGTAGGTCACGAAGTAGTCAAAGGCTTCTAAAGAGCCTTTTCCTGGGTCAACGCGTCCGACGTAGAGGAGAAATGGCACTTCACCTAGCTTATGTTTCTTTCTAAAACGATTTTCGTCGCCTTTTTGTTCTAGATCGGTGCCAACCCCTATTATCTCTTCCACCGGGCGGTGCCCAAAGCGTTGGTTCACCATGTCTTTTTCCTCGGGAGTAAGGAAACCAAAACCGTCAGGAAGCCGGAATAGCCGGTCAAATAAAGGCACCGTCAGGTGTGGCTCAACGTGGGCTGTGGGTTGGAAAAGAGTTGGGACCTGTCCGGCAACGGCTGGCAAGCCTCGAATCGTCGGGTAATAGAGGTAAGTAAAGAAAATCATGATGTCGGTCGTACTTGCTTGTTCACTAAGCCAAAGAGGAAGTTCGGTAGTGCGAGGGCCCATTTCATCAACCCAGAGCTCTTGGGTGGCGAGCGGTGTCGGAGGCCCATCCCATACGACAGAGGCATCAATGTTGCTGAACCGTTCTCCGCTGCGTGGGCGGTCGACGGGAAACCGGTGTACCTGGACATTGTTTATTGTTTCTTTGCCTACGGGAAATTCGTTTGCCCAATCGGTATAGTTTTTGGCGCAACTGGTGGCGACAGAAACGTTGTGGCCGGCAGTGGCCATCTGTTCGGCGAAGACGCGGCAACATTGTTCTGAGCCTCCGGCAATGTGCTCACCGTAACGTTGAACAATGAAAGTGACGTTCATGGAGATACCTGCTTTAGCAGAGAAAGAAAAGATTCACTGGTGGAGGTTGATGAATAAGTTGCTGCTCGCCGTTTTCCTCGGTTTGAGAGTTGTGTAGATAACTGTGGGTTATCAAGAAGTTCCCCTACCGCTTCAGCGAAAAGTTCTGGTCCAGCAGTTTCTGGCAGTAGAATCCCCGCATCTTTAAGAGTGTCAGGCAGGGCAGCGGTTCGTCGGGCGACAGAAGGAACACCAAATGACATTGCTTCGATTACTGGTAGACAGAGTCCTTCATGGGTGCTGGCAGTGACAAAAACTGAAGCTTTGCGATAAAGAGTTGCAAGTTCATTCTCATTTATCTGTCCTAAAAAAAGGCAGCCGCGGACACGAAGCCTACGCGCTTGTTCTAAAGCGACGGCATTAACTTGCGGCATGGTGGGCGGTCCTACAAGAGCCAGTGAAGTTGTGCGCCCGATGTGATGGGAGAGGAGATATTGCATTTGCACAAGCACCTCGGGTCTTTTGTGAGGAACTGCTTGGCCGACATAGAGCAAGAGTGGTCCGGGGGCTTCACGTTTGAGTAGTTGTTCTAGCGTTTGGTCGGTTTTGCAACTATGAAGCCGATTTGGTGTAATTCCAATGGGAAGAACTTCAACGTTCCGGTATCCGATTTCTTCAAGACAGGAGGCATTGTACTTTGAGTCGGCGATACTTAAAGAGATTTTTGGGCGGAGTTCTGCGAGTTCTTCCCATCCTCGTTTTAGAAGTGCAGCACGTTCGCTGTCAAAGTTTTCGAATAGTTCTGACGGAGCAATATTATGGAATATGAGAATTATCGGGTCGGTGCTCGATTTGAGAAATTTGAACACTTCAGGGTCTCCACCACTGGCATGAAAGATGAGAACTCTTGAAGCGGTGTGATGTCGTGAGAGTTCGTTTAAATGTTGGACATCGATAACGTCGGGTGCTGGATGTTGGGCATAGATCCCACTTGGGCCAAGTGTCTGAAGAGTTTGACGGAGAGACCTCGCCATGTTTGTAATAGCGTCGGTTTGGCCTGCTCCGACGAGTATTTGGTGAATCTCAGTCACGTGTTTGGTTAAGCCTAAGATTTTCTTCAACGAGGCTTAAACGGTCTAGGACAGCAGAGAGCCTTCGCTCAGTGTCTTTTTTATTGCTAAGCGGCGAGTGATCATGAGTGCCAGTAACTGGGTCTTGCATATTGTCTACTATTAAGTTAAGAAGCGAGTCAAGGGCGATGGCGTGTTGCTCTATTTGGTTAAGTACTCCACGCGTCTGACGTATAACAAGCTTGGCGGTTACTCGGTGTAAAAATCTTTTGAAAGGGTTCTTCGCCCAAGTTTCTATTTGAGTTGGGTGAAAAACTGAAGCGGCACGGAGGTTTTGCAGTGCCATATGTAAATCTGGAGTCTCTTCTGTGTCAAATCCTTTGAGGATCTGCCGGTAGTGGCGATCCAGTTGATCCTCAAGTCCAGGAGGGTAGTCCCCAGAGGATCTTCGGTCGGCAACACGTTTCTTTATTTGCTTTAGAACGGCCGCGGTTTCGTCTTCATTCGATTCAATTGGAGAAGGTGGCATAGCCGTATTGTACCATCGGTCTATCGGTTCTAATCTTCTTTGGTAAAACAGGGGGGCCAAGATTCTAGTGCCGCAGCGCACCCTTGGTTTAGCCATTGTATAAAAGTTGCTTCACCTGTTGGGTCGCCAGCACACTGTCGTATTGACCACTCTCCGGTTGTGAGCGTGGGGGATTGCAGGGATAGGTCGCGTAAATTGCAGTGCGGGGTGGCAGCCCTGTCACCGAAGAGCGTCACTTGATCAAGAAGAATGAGCCCCCCCTGCCCCTGGGGAAGAACTGTGGCTACGGGAGCAAGCATGAGTACGGGCGAAGCGGGGGTTCGAGTACTGGTTTTTAACAGGAATAGCGGTCGTCCATCGGCGGTGCAGAACTGGCTCTCTCCACAGGCGACGGAGTTTTCAGGAATGGAGAAGACGAAATCGATATCGTTGGGGCCTCCCTGCCAGGCAACGTAACTGTTGTTAAATGGACTGTATGTTTCGGTGACTACGGTGGCGGATAAAGGTAGTCGATCAAAAAAAGTTGATTGGATTAAGGCGTTAGCGGTTTTGAAGGTGGGTGACTCTATATCTATGAAATCATTTTGCGCCGTTAGGTCAACGAGTATGGACATAGGTAACGGGGGCCCACTGCATGACGTAGAGGCCCAGTTATTTGGCGGGTCAGACAAGGCATGCTGGGAGTTGCTGCATATTACGGAAGTGCTTGATGCACCAAATATTTGAGCATTATCAAGAGAAACGATTGGGTCGGTTTCGTTGGGGCCTCTGGCGACCACTTGTGCGAGGGCGAAAAGGTGATCACCGTTGGTGTTTAAGAACTCTTTTAGGTGATAAATCGGTTGGCTGTTTGAAGTGCAGAGTCGCTGGGGGAGACAGGGTGAGGCGTCCGCTGGGATAGAGGAAAGTATCTCTAAGTGTGATGGGCCACCTTTCCATGCGATATAGGGGGCATTTAGATAACTATTGCCCCCGGGCAGGGCAGAGATAAGAAGAGCGTCTTCGTTGTTCAGTTGGTTTAAGAATCCCGTGGCAAATGCGGCATCGGTTGTCTCTTGTTGTATACGGAATCCTTGGAGTTCTTCTGCCACCCATTGATTTCCCGTAGAGGTAATGAGCAGGAGGCAGCCGACTACAACTCCGAAGGTGGTAGAAGCGACAGGTGTCAGCCAAGTAGGGGTATGCCATTGGGGGTTACTTCTTGTGAGGATTTTTGCTGTTTTAAAAAATAGTATCCCTAGCCCGCAGAGCAATAGGGCGAAGCCGAGGCTTTGGAGGAACACCGGTAAATAGGCATATCCCCATCCCAGTTCTGTTTGCCAGCGCGTTGAAGTGGCAATCGGGATAGCGGGGAGAACAAAGAGACTGCCACCGATTATGGCCGTGCAAAATACTGGTTTTAAAGAGGGAATGGCAAGATGCCTTATGAGAAGACGTGCTGCAATCCCTCCGGCTATTGCCCCAATGAGAGTTAATGGTGTGGCGGTAGCAAGGAGTTTGCTCGGGCTAGGAAGAGTGGCACCAAAGAGCGATGCGGTACCTGGGATGACTCCAATAGTTTGGTAGATGAATGCAGGGATAAAGTCTTCTAGCGCGTAGTTCGTTGTGTAGGCGGGTGAAGGGGTTGCTGCGGATCTAAGAGTGGCTAGGTAGTTGCCAAGGATAAATGTAGGGATAAAAAAGGTACCGATCGCCGCCCAGCGGTTATTCTTAGTGGCATCATTTTCAAGCCAAACGAGAATGAGGACAACCGGCGTAAGGAGGTAGATGATTTCGTACTGCAAAAGACCGGCTGTCCACAGCAATGCCGCCCCGGTGTAGCTAAGCAGAGTTGAGAGTTTTTTAGTGGAGCGGAGGCCGTAGAGGGCCAGAATCCAACTACCAAGAGTTTTAAGGGCAAGCGATGGGAGCAGCAATCCGAACGAGTGAATTGGATCGTACCAATAGCGGAATTGAAGTCCAGGGAGCGCTAAAAGAGTGACAAGCAGGCCAATTTTTTTGTTTCTTGTTAAGAGGCCAGCCAGGGTTCCTATGGCGACCACCACCCCGATTACCGTGAGGAATTGGAGAGATTTGTAGGAAGAACGGTCAGTAAACTTAGTAAAAATAATGTTATTTTCAATAACTGAGACAGGAAAGAAACGCCCTTCGTTGGCCATCCATTGTCGGGTCCCATTTTGGGTACTTGTCCAAAAGGTCTCGCCGGTGGAATCAAGAACGGCTACTCGTTGCGAGTTGTGAATGTCATCCCCAAAAAAAGGGGTGGAGAGCACCGGGCTTAGGAGGGTGAACCCGGCGACTAGAGTTAGAACTACTGCAAGGAGAAAAGACTTCCTGTGGCGAGCGCCCTCAGTTTTTTCTTCTAGTTGCATCCTGACATTATAGTAAGTCCATGGTGAATGCGACAAGGGTACTAACCGGGTACTACACTTTGGCTGGTTATGGAAGCATTGGACCCCGTGAAGACTAGCGTGCGTTTGGCTTGTAAAAATGCTTGGCGAACTGAATGGCGAACTGTATTTTTTGGTTTTTCAGTTGTCGCCGGGATATTAACTGCCCTTTTTAGGCTGTGGGACTTGCGGCCGAGAGTTCCGGTGGTTTACCAAGGAGATGCAGTTCTTACCATGGCTGCGTTCAATAACATGCTCAAGGGCGGGTGGTACTGGTCTAGCGATCTTTTGGGAGTGCCTTATGGGCAAGATCTTCGTGATTTTCCCGCAGTGGGTGATGGGTTGCATCTAGTGATGACCCGGATAATGGTGGAAGTAACTGGTGACCCCGCTTTAACGTTTAACTTGTTCTTTTTTGGGAGTTACTTTACTGTTTTCTTGGGGGCCTACATTGGCAGTCGGTTGCTTCGATTGGAGCAGTCTACTGCGGTTGCTATGGCGATATTGTATGCGTTTTTGCCTTTCCATTTTCTTCATGGGCCGGGGCATTTGTTCCTTTCTTCATATGGAGCGGTTCCTCTATGGGCAGCGCTCTCTGTTCGTCAACTCGGTGACCAACCATTAGTGAAGTCTCTGCCGGTTTCAATGCATCCGAAAGTTTGGCTTCGGTGGGCAAAAGAACCATCTCATGCCGGGGCCCTTATCGTGGTGTTGTTGGGAGCAACAACTGGGGTTTATTACGCCGTCTTTATGGTGATGACCCTGCTTTTAGTGGGTGGTTTTGCCGCTATTGCCTATAAGGATCACCGGCGACTGCTTGCTAGTTTGGTGATGGTAGGAGTATCAATCGGGGTGCTCGGGGCGCAACTTATCCCTACATGGTTGTTGCAACGACGAGTAGGTTCAAACGCAGAAATCGTGGAACGAGGCCTTCATAACCTCGAGTTCTATTCTTTGAAACTCACCGACCTTGTTTTGCCTGTTGCCGGTCACCGTCTCTCTGTATTTGCCGAGATACGAGCTAATGCGATGGAGGTAACGCTTCTTGGTGAGCGTGCAGAGGCAGTGGGATTAGTTGGATTGGCTGGACTGTTGATCCTTACCTTTGTAATGGTTTCTCGTTTAATCCAGGGACAAAAGGGGGGCACCTACAGTGCTTTGGGGTTGGTGGCTTGGCCGGCTTTTGTCATGGCTACTGTTGGCGGAGGCGCCATGGTGGTTGGTGTTTTCGGATTCACTTATCTCAGGGCGTGGGGTCGCATTTCGGTACTTATCGCTTTTTGTGCTTTTGTGGCGGTCGGTCTTGCTTATGATCGATGGGCGAAGCCGTTAGCGGGAATGCAAAAATTGGTTCCTCTTGTCGCTATTGTTTTGTTTGGGGTGTGGGACACTAACCCCAGTTTCCCTTTTGCGCCCTATGAGCAAACAGCGAATAGTTGGTCTACCGATCGTTCTTTTGTAGCGGAGGTTGAGTCATTTTTGGGTCAGGATGCTGAACTGTTCCAACTACCAATCATTCCCTTCCCGGAGCACCCTCCGGTGAATCGGATGGTTGATTACGATCATCTTCGCGGTTATCTCCATTCAGATACTTTGGGATGGAGTTACGGCGGGGTAAAGGGTAGAGCTTCTGAGTGGCAAAAAAATCTTGACGGGTTTACTTTAAGTGAAGTTAAATCGGCAGTTGCGGCAGCGGGTTTTGACGGTCTATGGGTTGATCTCTATGGGTTTGTTGACCCATCTGAAGTTTTCACCGCACTTGGAGAGGGGGACCTATACAGCTCAAATGGCCGATATGTGGTTTACGATTTAGCAGCGACTCAAGCGCAGTTGGAAAGATCTCTGGGAGCCACCGAGATGCAAAGAATGGCTGCAACGTTACTCAGCCCTATTTCGGTGCGTTATGGGGAAGGCTTTTATGGGGTGGAACATGATGGTGAACGATTATTTTCGTGGGCGTCAGAAGAGGCACAATTGTTGGTGATGAACCCTTCTGCAGAGGCTCGGAAGATTCGTATTGAGTTTGTTGTCGCTTCTGCAGTAGTGGGAGAATGGAATCTTAAACTTGAGGGCATGGGGGTTGATCAACAAATAACGATTAGTACGGCGGGTATTCTTGTTGAGTTTGAAGTGGTTGTTCCGGTTGGTGGTGAAAGTATCCATATGCTCACCACTGCTCCGCTCTTGGAAACCACGGACCCACGAGATATCAGATTTCGGATAATTGATCTAAGCCAGGAGGCAGTTGATGGGTGAGTCGAGGCCTTTGCCCGGAGAAGACCTCTCTGAGATTCTGGAGAGGTCAAGAGATGATTTTTTGTCCCTGCACGGGGCCAGTATGTTCATCACCGGTGGTACTGGATTTGTGGGCACCTGGTTGGTGGAAGCGCTTTTGGAAGCAAACCAGAAATTGAGCCTTAATTTAAAATTAACCATGCTTGTTCGCGATGTGCCAAACCTGAGCAAAAATAGGCCAAGAATAATAGGAAATGAGTGTATCTCGCTGTTAGCTGGGGACATTCTGAACAAAGTTAAAGCCAGCACTTCGCCAGATTTTATTGTTCATGCTGCGACGCCAGCCAGCGCGAGTTTGAACGAGAAAAACCCTCAGCTCATGTTTGACACAATCGTGAATGGCATGCGTAATGTGTTGGAAATGGCAGGCCGTGGCTCAACCCCGCGAATGTTGTTTACGAGTTCTGGAGCGGTGTATGGTCGCCAACCACCGGATTTAAGCCACGTTCCTGAGTCATTTATGGGTGCCCCAGACCAGTTGTTGGCAGCGAACGCTTATCACGAAGGAAAGCGTGCAGCCGAGCTTTTGGGTGCAATTGCTACGGAGCAAGGTGTGGCAGATGTGGTCACGGGTCGGTTGTTTGCGTTCGTTGGCCCGTATTTACCAATCGATGCTCATTTTGCTGTGGGAAACTTTATAAGGGATGCGCTCGCTGGAGGACCGATAATAGTGGGTGGGGACGGCACTCCCGTGCGGAGCTATCAGTACGCCACGGATATGATGGTTTGGCTACTCACTCTTTTGGTGCGGGGCGAACCAGGGAGGGCCTATAACGTGGGTTCGGAAAAAGAGATTGATATCGCTACTTTGGCAGAGGTGGTAGCGACCGAAGCAGGCGGCAACGCCGTTAAAATCCACGGCACGCCGGTGCCGGGAAAGCCTGCGGAGAGGTATGTGCCAGATTGTTCTCGTGCTCACCTCGAATTGGGTCTAGAGAACCATGTTGACCTTAAAGAGGCAATTCGCCGGACTACTCAATGGCATCAACGGGCATGAGTCGACTTCACAGCGATAGCACCTAGCATCAAAAGATGCTAGGAGAGCTGAGGAATTATGATCTGCTGCTATCGGTGAAAAGTAAAAACCCAAGCGTCAATTTTCTAAATGTCCCAGTCGGAGACATTCCATCTTGTTTCCAAGGCTGAAAAACGCTTATCATCCTCTCGGAATATTGCCCCGTAGTATTCTCGCTTATTAGATAGCCACAGGAGTTCGAACTTTACAGCATTCAAAAGCCCGTCCTGAAGGCTTGGTTCATCTAGAGCGTCAGCGAAAAAGACCATTTTCCGTGTTTCAAAACGAGTAAGATGAATTTCACGGATTGCAGAGAGTGCCGGGATGGCGTCAAGTGAAACTCCTCCTCCGACGACAAGGTCAAGGCCATTTTCGCTACACCGTTTACTTATGTCTAATACGTAATCTGTTACTTCGGAGCTGTTGACGAGATCACCTTCCAGACCAAGAGAACCGGTGAAGTCGCTTCGCCCAAATACAACACCATCAATATGAGGAGAACTAGATGCAAAGCGAAGTATTTCGTCTCTGTTGTTGTAGCCGGTAATTGTCTCCATATTGAATAAAAAATCAGTATCTTCGCGTTCGTCAGCAGCGATAAGAGATCCTACGGACTGAGCATATTTCGAAAGTGCGTAATCTGTCTCAACCATCGGCGCAATTACATATTGCACGCCAATCTGTTTGGCTTCAAGTAGATCTCTTTTAGCTTCACAGCCACCAATTTTTACGGCGACGTCCACATTTGCTGAAGATGCAATGTCAAGCAGTCTTAGAAGTTCGTCAATTCGAGTCCCCTCTGCTTCAAATTCTGCTTTTACTCCGCAGAGGCCATATTTTTCTCGACCCTTCGATACAAGGTCGCGCATTTTCCGCTCACGTCTATTCATTAGTAACTACCCTCTCGTGTATTTCAATAGTTTAGAAGTTTTTTCCTCTGACAGTTCGGGAGATAGGAGGTGAAGTGGGTTGGACCGCATTCCCCCATCTCTAAGGATCGTACTGGATATTTTCGGGTAGTACGTTTGTTCTGGATGTACGTTCACAATAAAGGCAGCAGGGCCGGGAGCGGAAAACATGTTCTTAAATTTCTCTGATGTAAGATTATTTTTATTAATAGTTAGTACAGGGATCTCGTAGGCGCTGAATAACTCTTCCCAGTTCGGAAATCCAAGCCCAGTTGAAGTATCGCAACCGAGATAGTCGCCATGAAAATAGTTGCGTTGGGTCATTCGGATCGAAGCGTATCCTTCGTTGGCAAGTATGAACATTTTTATTGGAAGGTTTTGGACGTTTACAGTGGCCAGCTCCTGGATGTTTTGAGAAAATCCACCATCACCTTCTATCAAAATGACACGCCTACCTAGATGAGCTAGCGAACTGCCAATTGAGCCGGATAAACCATAGCCCATACTGGCTAGATTTTTATCACAAGTTATTATCTGCCCTTGTTTTTGATTGAAAGATTGCATGGTTACGGTCATTGAGCCACCGCTGCTACATGGGATGAGAATGTCATCGTCCGAACACAAGTTTGATAGGTCTAAAGAAAAATCGTACGGATTCCAAAAACCCTCATGGTTTGAATTGGAGCATTCGCTGAGCGGCAGAGATGCTTTGACCTTGTCGCAAAAAATAACCCATTTCGTAAAATTTTTACTTTTTGTTCGTATAAATTCATTGAGGAATTCATTTGCATCTGCATGGATTGGGAGATCAATGCGTGGGTGTCCTTTTGCCAACTCAGATGAGTCAATGTCAATTTGGACGACTTTTGCCGAAGAAGCAAACTCTTCCCAGTTAAATCCTGTTTGTTGAAGGCCTAAACGGGCACCGATTGCGATCAGTAGATCAGAAGACTGTAAAAGGATATTTGAATAACGCTGGCCCCATGTGTTGGGGCGCCCAAAATATAGTGAGTCTTCTGAGCCGATTCGATCCATAGCGTTCCAACTTGTCATTATCGGAATCCCTAAAGCAAGTAGGTGCTCTCGGTGGTTGTCAACCGCTTTGCGGCTAAGCCCGCCTCCCAAAAGAATAATCGGCCTTTCGGCGGCAGCTATCAGTTCGCTGACTTTAATAAAGTCTTCTTTGCTGGCCATAGGGGGAGAGAAAAATTTAGTGGGTTGTTCGGTTGTTTCCAGAACGGCTCTTTCGACTGGAGCAGCTTGAGCATCAAGGCAAATTTCAACAAAAACGGGTCCCTTCCGAAGAGATCTCCCTTTCCTTACGACAGATAAAAAATGGTCTTGGCTAACTGGTGTGGTAATTTGTAGAGTCGAGACACAGACCGGTTTAACTAAAGCGATTCCATCTACTTCTTGGATACCGCGTTGGCGGATACCCCCTGATGACAAGTCTGTAGATTTTACCTGCCCACCGATGACCAGCAGTTCGCGGCTTTCCAAAAAAGCACCGGCAACGGCAGTTGTAATATTCGTCAGGCCTGGTCCAGCGGTTACTAAAGCAAAAGCGCGCCCTTCGTTTGACGATTCGTTGAAATACTCTGCGGCTATTCCTGCAGCGACTTCATGAACAAACGGGACACACTTCATTCGTTTCCGAACTCCATCAAGGAGGTGCATGTTGTTCCCGCCTGCAACGAAAAAACAATGGGTATAACCATCTTTGTGGAGCCACTCCACTAAAAGTTCCGCATACTTCATTCGTTGAGATCCTTTAAATTTTTATCGTCGAAACCCAAGGTCGTCTTTATAACGAAATTTGGTCTTTGTTTAACTTCTTCATAAATTAAACCTATGTATTCGCTAACTACTCCAAGAGTCAGGAAAAGAGCGCCAAAGCATAGAAGTTGGATAGAAACTAGTGTTCCGAATCCTGCAAATGGCACGCCATTTTTAATCCAAATGGTTCCCCATGCGACTGTTGACAAAATGGAGGCACCTGATACTAAGAAACCGAATACGGTGATGATTCTAAGCGGAACATAAGAGTGGGCAAAGATTCCCTTTAAAGCTAAATCCAGAACGTCTTTCGTGTAGGCTTTTGATGTCCCTCCGAACCGTTCTGGCCTTTCATGCTCTATTCCTTTTGAACGAAATCCAACCCAAGAAAAAAGACCTCTAACGAATCGATTTCGTTCTTCAAGACTTCGTACCGTTTCGTAAACCTTGCGATCAACTAATCGGAAGTCGCTGGCATTTTTAGGAAATTGGTTGCTTGTCAATTTTCCCGCAAGTGCATAGAATAGCTTTGAATTGAATCGCCTTAGCATGCTTGCATCGGTGCGCTTAGTTACAATCATGTAGATATTTTCGTAACCCTTTTCCCATTCGGCTATAAAGTTTGAAATGAGTTCTGGGGGATCCTGTAGGTCCGCTGTCATTATGACCGCAGCGTCACCTTTTGCGAAATCAAGACCTGCTGTTATTCCGCCGTCCATCCTAAAATTTCTGGCGAGCTGAACGATTTTGAACCTTGCATCCTTTTTGGACACCTCTTTCAAAATATCCCAAGTGCCATCTTGTGATCCGTTTTCAATTATTATTGCTTCAAAATCGTAATTATAATTTTTATCAAAAACTAAAGCGAGCCTGTGAGCGAGTTCTTCAAGACAGTCTTCCTCATTGAACGCTGGAACTATGACTGAGATTAGTTTTCGTTTTATCATGCTGCTCCTGTAACGAATTCAACTATTGTGCTTACAACGTAGTCAAGCATCTCTTTAGTTAAAGCAGGGTACACCCCGACCCAAAGGGTTGATTCCATAATAATGTCGGCATTGGTTAACGGTCCGACTACTCGATGAGGCATATTTAAATAAGCCGGTTGGCGAACTAAGTTTCCGCCAAAGAGTTGCCGAGTGGCGATGCGTCGGCTTTCAAGGTGCTGTACAAGGTCAAAACGACTAAAAGGCGCTTCGGGGCGCACGGTAAGAGCAAAGCCGAACCAACTTGGTTCGCAGCCCGGAGTGGCTTCGGGTAATATGAGGAACTCTTCAAGGTCGGCAAGTCCATCGTGTAGGTACTGCCAGTTTTCTTGGCGGGCCTTGATGAATCCGTCTAATTTGTCTAGTTGGGCTACCCCAACGGCCGCCTGCATGTCGGTGGCTTTAAGGTTGTAACCCAAGTGGCTATAGGTGTATTTATGGTCGAAGCCTTTGGGGAGCTCTCCGAGTTGCCAATCAAAGCGTCGACCACAGGTGTCGTCAGTGCCTGGTGCGCACCAGCAGTCGCGTCCCCAGTCGCGAAAACTTTCAACGATTTTGGCCATGGATTTCTTTTGCGTGAGGACAGCGCCCCCTTCGCCCATAGTGATGTGATGGGCCGGATAAAAACTGGCTGTAGCAAGGTCGCCAAAAGAACCCACCGCTTGTCCTTTCCATTTAGCTCCGACTGCATCGCAGGCATCTTCAATCACCCAAAGGTCGTGTTTTTTGGCGAGGTCCATGACCACATCAAGATCAAACACATTGCCGAGGGTGTGAGCCATGAAAATAGCTTTAGTTCGCGGGCCAATGGCCGCTTTGAGTTGTTCTGTGTCGGCTTCGTAAGTGCCAAGTTCCGCGTCTACAAAGACGGGTACAAGGCGGTTTTGTAAAATTGGGTTCACCGTAGTGGGGAAGCCTGCGGCCACCGTAATGACCTCGTCGCCTTCCACTAGTCGCCGATCTTTTAGTTTCGGTGAGGTCAAAGCACTCAAGGCAGCCAAGTTTGCTGAAGAACCAGAGTTCACTAAACGGGAGTGCTTTACCCCCATAACTTTGGCAAAACGCTCTTCAAACTCTTCTGCGTATCGGCCAGTGGTCAACCAAAAATCAAGGGAGGCATCAACAAGAAGGCGAAGTTCGTGATCATCAAAAACTTTCCCCGAAACAGGAACCGCGCTTATGCCAGCCACGAAAGGGCGCTCCGGGAAAGCCTCACGTTGGTATTCGGAAACAAGACCAAGTATTTGGGACCGCAACTCGTCGGCCCGGCTAAGTTCAACTTGGGTCATGTTTAAGGGGCCTTGATCAGATCTTTGTACCAGGCAAAGGTACGTTCAAGGCCAGACGTTAATCCGACGGAGACCCTCCAGCCAAGTAGGTCTCTGGCCCGGGCAGAGTCAAGATATTGATCGTGGATCTCACCAATGGTTGCATTGAGAATTTTGGGCTCAACATCTGGTTGACCAGCAGCGGCACAGCAGGCTTTATAGATTTCCATAACGGTCATTGGGGTTTCATCGGAAAAATTGAAGCCTTGCCCACGTAGGTCTTCGCGATGGGCAAAATCTGCCAAATGAAGGTAAGCCTCTACGACGTCATCTACATGGAGGTAATCGCGAAGAAAAGTGCCGTCGCTGCGCAGCACCGGCTGTTCGCCCCGTAGCAGCCAACGAAAAGTACCAGGAACAATGCGACTCCAGTTCAGGTCGCCGCCGCCATAGATATTGCCGCACCGGGCAATAAGTACGGGCAGGCCGTAAGTTTCAGCGTAGGAAGTGCTAATTAAATCGGTGCATGACTTTGAGACTTCATATGGGGCTCGCCCGGTAAGGGGTGTGTTTTCGGTATAGGGGAGAACGGTTTGTGCGCCGTAGGCCTTGTCACTGGAAGCCACCATGATGCGTTTAACTAGGTCACCAGTAACCCGGCAAGCCTCTAAGACGTTCCAAGTCCCTTGTATATTCGATTCAAAGGTTTGGCGCGGTGCCCGGTGAGCGGTACCGACAATTGTTTGCGCTCCGAGATGAAAAACGGAGTCAACTTCGTGGCCGTTAATGGCTCGCTCCACGGCGTCGTAATCTTCTAAACGGCCGTTTACAACATTGACACGATTGATTACTCCTGACCGAAGTAACTCAGACTGTGGGTCCCAGTCGGGTACTAAAGCCACAACGTAAGCCCCGGATTCCACGAGCCAACGGGTTAACCAAGAACCAACCATGCCGGTGGCTCCGGTAACCAGCACCCGGCGATTTGACCATGTTTCTGAACTAACTGGCATTTAGTTCCATACCTTCCAAGGAGCATCGCCGCTGTCCCACATTTCATTCAACATAGTGAACTCCCGGAAGGTGTCCATGGGTTGCCAGAAACCTTCATGACGGTAAGCCATGAGTTGTCCTTCAGCGGCCAGTGCTTCAAGAGGTGCCTGTTCAAGCACACACTCCTCGTCTAGATAGTTGAAGACCTCAGGTTCAAAGATAAAAAAACCGGCGTTTACGTAGTCGTCGGTGAGTGGTTTTTCACGGAATTGCTCAACCTGGCCTTGGTCATCCATGTCCATAACCCCAAAACGTGAGAGCGGACGAACAGTAGTGACGGTGGCCAGACGACCATGGGATTCATGAAAGGCAAGGAGAGCGGCGATGTCTACGTCAGCTAAACCATCTCCGTAAGTAACCATGCAGCGTTCACCAGCAATATGTTGTTCAACACGCTTCACCCGGCCACCGGTCATGGTTTCAGCACCTGTGTCAGCCACGGTGATTTGCCAGCCATTTTCTTCGGCGATCCCTCCATGGAAGGTGACCTCTGAAGGGTTCCCAAGTTTGATAGTGAAATCTTGAGTGCGGCCTTCAAAATTTAAAAAATAGTCTTTAATGACGTCGCCACGGTAGCCAGCGCAAATCACAAAATCTGTTACCCCGTGTTGAGCGTAACCTTTCATGATGTGCCAAAGGATAGGGCGCCCCCCGACATCTACCATGGGCTTGGGTCGGTACTCGGTTTCTTCCCGCAGTCGGGTCCCGAGGCCCCCCGCCAACAAAATTGTTTTCATAACTACACCTTAGTCGGATATCTTGGCCAATCGCATGCTTCTTCTTGCTACTTTTACTAAGGTGAGGCTATGAGTTCATTGGCGGTAATCGGAGCAGGCTATGTAGGGCTTACCTCTGGGGTTTGTTTTGCTAAAATGGGACATCAAGTGACCTGTTTGGACGTTGACGAAGAAAAGGTTTCGCAACTAGAGCAAGGGTTGCCGACCATTCATGAATCTGGTATTGGCGAATTGCTCTCCGAAGGGATTGAGAGCGGCAATTTGCGATTCACCACCTCTGCCAAGGACGCAGTGAAAAACTGCGATTTCGTTATGCTGTGTGTTCCTACTCCTTCGAACGCTAATGGGTCGGTGGATTTTTCGTATGTTAAGAAAGCCTCTGAATCTTTTCGGGATGCCTTAAAGCCAGGCGCGATTGTCATTAACAAGTCAACAGTTCCGGTCGGTTCTACAAAACTGGTGGAGGAGGTTTTGCAGCGACCTGATGTTTCAGTCGTCTCAAACCCTGAGTTTTTAAGAGAAGGTAGCGCAGTGGAGGACTTTTTTCACCCTGATCGCATTGTCGTTGGAGCTAGTGACATTAGGGATGCTCAAAAGGTCGCAGATCTTTATAAAAATAAGGAAATCCCGCTTGTCCTTACCGACCCTGCCACGGCAGAGACAATTAAGTACGTTGCGAATGCGTTTCTGGCCACAAAACTTTCATTTATAAATGCCGTTGCAGCGATTTGCGAAGGGTTGGGAGCTGATATTGAGGACCTAATATTGGGCATTGGACTTGATAAAAGAATAGGAAAAAGCTTTTTAAAGCCCGGGCCAGGCTGGGGAGGCTCTTGTTTTCCTAAAGACACCCGAGCGTTACTGCATATCGCTCAAAACGCGGGGTATCGGTTTGGCCTGTTAGAGGGTGTATTGGCGGTAAACGAACAACAAAATCAACGGGTGGTAGAGAAAATACGCAACGCAGTTGGTGGCGACCTCAAGGGAGCGAAGGTAGCAGTTTGGGGCTTAACGTTTAAAGCAAACACTGATGACTTGCGGGAGTCGCCAGCGCTTACCGTGATTAAGCTTTTATCTATAGAAGGCGCTGAAGTGAGAGCATGGGACCCTTCTGTTAAAGCGAGCCATCCATTGATACCGTCGCAAGTCCTATTGTCACAAGACCCATACGCCGCCTGTGAGGCAGCAGATGTGCTCGTTGTATTGACAGAATGGTCGGTTATCCGGACTTTAAACCCAGAGGACACAGCAAAAGCGATGAATCAATTATCTGTTGTAGACTCACGCAATGTGTTAGATCGAGAGAGTTGGCAGACGGCCGGCTTCTCTTACCAGGGTATTGGGCGCTAAATGAGGGCCCTCGTAGCTGGTGGAGCGGGCTTCATTGGCTCACACCTTTGTGAAGCGTTATTGGAACGAGGTGATGAGGTTGTTGCCGTTGACAACTTCGTCACCGGCCAAGCGAAAAACGTAGCTCACCTTCTCGACCATAAAAGGTTTCTGCTGGTAGAGCATGACATAACAGAAGTTCTCCTCGGAGAAGCGGAACTCGATGGGGGCTTTGACGCGGTCCTGGATTTTGCTAGCCCAGCGTCCCCCGATGATTTTGCCACCCTGCCTTTAGAAATACTGGAGGTGGGGAGTACTGGAACTCGCAATCTTCTAGATTTTGCGGTTGATCATGATGCTCGTTTCTTGCTTGCTTCCACCAGCGAGGTCTATGGCGACCCGCTTGTGCACCCACAAACCGAAGATTATTGGGGCAACGTTGACCCGGTTGGACCGCGCAGTTGCTATGACGAAGCAAAAAGGTTTTCCGAGGCTCTTACCGTGGCCTACCATCGAGTACACGGCCTTGAAGTGCGGATAGCTCGCATTTTTAATACCTATGGGCCACGCATGCGGCCTAATGATGGACGGGTACTTACCAATTTTATAATGCAGGCTCTCGCAGGTGACCCGATTACTTTGTATGGCGATGGAAGTCGGACTCGCAGTTTTTGTTATGTGGATGATGAGGTTGTCGGTCTTCTCGCCGTGTTGGATAGTGCCCTTGAAGGCCCAGTGAACGTGGGAAACCCGGTTGAGTTTACGATACGTGAGGTGGCAGAGTTAGTGCGAGAATTAGTCGGATCAAAAAGTGAAATCGTTGAACTGCCGCTGCCTCAGGAACGAACGGGCGACCCTCAACGGCGGCGACCAGATATAACACGTATAGACGACGCCTTGGGTTGGTGGCCAACGAAACCTCTGGATGAGGGTCTTGGTGAGATGATCGCCTCTTTGGTGGAGCAACCAACGTAAGCAAGGGTTGCTTTTAGGGCAGCAGATGAGAGCGTTTGAAAGCCGGCGCTAAGGGCAGAGCCACCAACCGGAGCGTCCGGTGCAGCCATCGGTCATCCATGAAACAAATCCAGTAATCTGGGTAGGTACTACGGGGCTGCAGACTCTGGTGTCCCATGGAGAAGTGTCGATGGTCGCTGCTAAATCGGCACCACCAATATCACATATCGGAAGGTTATTTGACCAGCCGAACATGGTTGAAGTATTTACCATCACTACGGTTTGATCTAGGCTTTCTCCGACTCCCGCGATTGGTGCAAACAATAAAAGTTTTGCTGTACCTCGATCGACTATTTGAAGTATGAAGAGGCGTCGACCTTGAGAATCACAAATAGCTGCCACCCCACATGACACAGTGTCTTGTGGGATGGCGTTAAGAATCCTAATATCGGAACTACCTAACGGCTTTTCGAGGTAGAGGGTACCTAGGTCTTGCCAGCTATTCCAATCGTAAATTACAAGGGTTTGTCCGGTGATCTGGGCAAAAAACCCTGCGGTAAAGCTGGCAGTTGCCAGATCGTCAAGTTCGAGGTCGATCGGATTCGGAGCCAATGGCTTTCTATAAACAACAAGAGCTGGATCGAAAACCCGATCAAAAACAAAGGGGCCGCAGGCAAGAGCTGGTTCGATTATTTCATGCAGTCCTTGAGGATACACAACAATGATTTCAAGGTCGGTTTGTTCAAACCATTTGCATTGACGGTCCATTTGGGCGAGGGTTAAGATACTGTCCCCCATTGAATTATAGGCCAATGCCGGAGCGACTTCGTAGCGAATGGCTAGTGGCATTAAATGTGCTGAGGCAATTCCAATTTTGTCAGAAGTGACCTCGTAAACGGCGGCTATTTCAAGAAATCCTGCTTCCATGGACTCTATTTCGGCAACGAATGGGGCAACAGACTCGGGCAGGTTCCCGGTGAGGCGCGACCATTCCCCTCCTGGAGTGGCTTGGTGCAACAGGAAAGTAAGCGGGAGAAGCGCTATGGCCATAGGGGCAATGACTCGAAGACGATCACTGCGCTCTCTTCTCTCCCAAGGGCGAAGCAGAGAGAGCAAACCTGATGCAGCGAGAGCAAAAGAAGGAAATAAAACAAGCAGCAAAGCGGCATATGATCGGTTTACGTAGTAAGAGGCCGTTGCGAGGCCATAGAAAGAAACACCGACCGTTAAGGCTGCTATTCGGCCAAGGGGCAAGAGTCCTTGAGTGAGAGGAAGAGCAGCAAGCGTCCGAGCAGCGATTATAGCGGACAACGTAAATCCGATAAAGAGGACGAGATGGGGTCCGGTAATCGGCATATCGACGCTATAGAAACCGATCGCGCCAAACAGTCTGATGAACTCAACTGTGCAGTCAAGGTTGCAAATTGAATTTGTTCGGTTCTGGACAAAAGCAAGGCCCAGCACTGCAAGAAAACTTGGGGTCACCAAGAAAGCGAATGACCCGCCCAAGCGCCAAGTAATTTTTTGCCTAACAATGGCAACACCAACCAAACCGACAAGCACCGCAGCAGCTGACTCAACGTTGATAAACGCAGAGATAAGGACAAGTAGCCCCGCTCCTAACTCTCTTCGCCAATTTGGGATTTTTGTATAGATTAAGGCAACCCCACCGACTACAAAAGCAAGCCCGGTGGCCCTAATAGGCACATTAGCCCAGTACGAGTTGGCTGATGCAGAAGCTTGGAGATCGTGCCCTCTGTTTGAAAAAGTAAGACCGGCGACAACCAGTAACTCGGCCACACCGCCGCTGGCCAAGAGCGCCACGCCCAACGAATAGATAAAACAACCGTTATGACTACGGCAAAGTTTAATGCGGATACAAAGGCGAAAAGGTTCGTTATGGTGCCCATTGGGGACAGCCAGTTAAATGCAGCGAAGAAATACCCAAGCCCACTCGTGTACTGGGCTACAAAGTCAAACAAAGGAAAACTCCCGGCACGAACGGCAAGTACTTCGTTTGCCACGGATGAAGCGTGGTAGGCATCTAAAACCCCAGATTCGATACGAACTAAACTGGTGAGGCGTACGATACCGACTACTGTGCCTATGGTAAGGGAAAGTTTTCGCAAAAGATCTGAACTAAGTGGATTCGGCGATCGCAACACCCACACTAATAAAACGGTTCCCAAAATAAATAAATCAAAGAATTTAAAGGCAGTAAAATAACCAACGTCACCGAGCCGAGTATCGCTAGCATTAAGTTCGAAAAAAAGTAATGAAATGCCAATGAAGGTAAGAAGATAAGTTATTTTATTATGACCTGTAAAAATATCTTTGCGAGATCCATGAATACGCTTGCTGAGAAGCACCCCCAACCCTGCCGCACAGATAATAAAGAGATAAACCAGTCGGTCACGATTTTCAACCCCTGGCCACAAATAAGGCTTATCGTTTATAGCGGAGAGTAGAACGGGGTGTGGAGCGTGAACAGCCTTTGGTAGAAAAAAAAGCAGCAGGGAAACGCCGGCCAGTAAACTTAAAATTAGTAGCGTGAGACTAGAGTCCGCTAAAGAGTGGGGTTTTTCAGATGATTCAAGAGGTCCCCATGAAACAACACCTGTTTTTACTCGCGCTCCCTGCTGCTTTGGCGTTTAGATCTCTTTCAAAAGTTAGTTTTATCTGATGTTGAATTCCAATTAAGATAGAGCAGGTTACGAAGGGCGCGTCTTGTTAGCATTCAAAGAGGGCTACTTTGCATCTCTTCGAGCGATGACAGCGTATTTTAAAATGCACCTCAAAGCAGAAAGTCCATCTTTCCATCCTATTTTCTTACCTTCATCGTAGGAACGTCCATGATAAGAGATGCCAACTTCGTAGACTCTCCATTTGCCGGCAGCCACGCGAGCAGTTATTTCTGGTTCTATCCCAAAACGCTCTTCGGACAAACGGAAAGATTTGAGAACCTCAAGACGAAACATTTTATAGCAAGTCTCCATGTCGGATAAGTTTAGATTTGTCATCATGTTGGACGCAGTGGTGAGAAACTTATTGCCAACCGAATGCCAGTAAAAAATCACACGGTGTGGTCGATTTGACATAAATCTTGATCCATATACAACGTCTGCTTGATTGGCTAAAAGAGGTTCTAGGAGAAGGCTGTATTCGCCGGGATCGTACTCTAGGTCAGCATCTTGGACCACCACAAATGGGTAGACCGCAGCGGCGAACCCTGTTCTTAGCGCCGCTCCCTTTCCTTGGTTCTTTGGTTGGAGAATGACTTGAACGCGTTGGTCGGTAATCGTGGCAAGGAGGTCTCTGGTGTTATCTGTAGAACCATCATCCACGATAATTAGTTCTCCCGCGTAGGGAGAATCGAGCACAGATGAAATGATTTCAAGAATGGTCGCTTTCTCATTGAAACAAGGCATGACGATGGAAAGGCATGGCTCTGTTTTAGGTTCTGTCATGTGGTTGTGTCCTCAGTGCGTGAAGTTTTCTTAGGTAGATCTTTGCTGGGAACGAAAATAAATAGACTTAGCAACAGTATTGCAGACCCACCTAACAGTTTTCCAGCGAATGGTTCATGGCCGCCTTGCACAACAGCTTTTATGACGTTGACGTTATCAACCCATAGAGCATCGGTCACACAGTGATAAAAAAATGTTTGGTCAGCTTGAATGGAAACGGTGTCGTTGCATTGTTGATTGGAGGCGGAAACCGTTACCGCTCTCCACCCTTCTAACCAATTCCAAGGAGCGGTGATCTGGGGCAAAGATAAAAAAACGGTTGTCATAAGGAAAAATGTAGCGAGAACAGGTTTTCCTTTAAGTCGAGATAGGGCGCTTTCGATCTGATCACCAATAGTCCAAAGTGCAGTGATAACTAGGGCAGGAAATAAAGGAACAGCGAGGCGGTGCCCATAAGCGATCCAGCCAAAAGGTGAGTACCAGTTTGCCAAACCAAAAGTAAAGGCAAGGGCCAACCCAACCACCAGAAGAGGTGGCAGCCAAAGGTGGAAGGAGCGACGATCGTGAAAAAAGGAACGAAGGCCATAAAACGCCGCAGCAAACAAAATGAGAACGGCGATGGTCCAGAACCAGAGGAGCCCACTGACCGGAGAGAACCATTCTGCTAGAAAATATTCACCCTTCAGTTTCCAAGTAGGTGTTCTTAGGCCAGGGTCCAAGTAAGGCAAATTTCTAAAAGACCCAAACCTGAACTGGTTGAAGAGCAAATTGGCAAGAGTCCCTAAAGACACCCCTAGGGCGAGTGGTAGCCAGATGCGTCGTGGCGGAATCCGTTTTCCGGCGTCGAGCCACCCAATGATGAGCCCCAGCATTGCGATAAAAGGGGGGATGGTTTCTTTTGAAATGCTAGCCAGAGCGAAACAAATGAAGATGAGGATAGGCCTACGGGTGCGGATTGAAACGAGAGCTGCCAAAATTACGAAGGCCGCCAACATTTCTCCAAATGCTGAGGTGGCTTGATAGGTAGCAGCGCTTGACAAGATGCTTAGAACAGCAAGAGCAGCGATTTTTGGCCGAGACCTAAAAAAATACCAAGAAAGACCAAGGCAGCCAGCAAATGCTACGACGCTGATTCTGGCGAGAAAGATCAAGGCTGCAGTTTCTGAACCCCCGAGCCGTAAGAGAATGCTTGCGGGGACGTACTGGAGAAGTGGGTAGGGGGCGACATTAGGGCAAAAACGCCAAATGCCAAGATGGACACAGTCAAGGCTGGCTTGGGCTCCCGCCAATAAAACGTTGGTATCACCGGTTTGGTGGTGGCCAAATGAAAAGGCGTGGATCCAGAGGATCTCCACAAACAAAAAAACAAAAAAGGCGGCAGCCAAACCGAGAAGCCTTGAACGGCTCATTTGATAACAGCCCGGACGGGGAGAAGCGCTATTCCGGTTTCGTTGGAAGGCCCTGTGACGTTGAATTGGATGATGTTGTTTTGTTGGCCGTATTGGTGGCGACCATCTGCTGAGTGAGCACCAAGGTCTACCGAGAACCTTCCATTTAATAAAGCCAAGCCCTCAAAGGTAAAAGCAAGGATGAAAGGACCAGATCGGCGGGGCACCTCAACATCAAGTATTCGTGTGTTTGATGAATTCACGAGTGCACCCCCTACTTCTCGGATTGCGTAAGCAACCACTGCATCTTTTCGGCCTTTTTTTAGTGAAACCTTTACCTGAAGGGTCACCATATCATCAGGGCGAATTACTGTAGTCGGAGACCCGTTAACAAGAAGCAAAACGTCAGAAAATGTGGCCTCGCCGGTGGAGGCTTCTTTAGCGGAAACGGTTGTTGGGTCACCTGCGTAGAGATGCCTCCGGTAGGTGGCTGCTGATTGTTTTGGGTTTCCTGAAGCGATTACCTCTCCATGTTCGAGGACGACGAGTTCGTCACAAATTGAAGCGGCTAGATCAACGCTGTGGGTGACAAAAAGTATAGTGACACCGTTTTCTCGAAAACTTCGAATTTGGTCAAGGCACTTATTTTGAAAGGCCTCGTCGCCCACAGCCAGTACTTCGTCAAGCAACAAAATTTCTGGATCAATGTTTGCTATCAGAGCAAACCCCAGCCGGGTAAACATCCCAGAAGAGTAATATTTTACTTGGTTATCAATAAAATCACCAAGTTCAGAAAAATCAACGATGCTATCGAATTTGTCCTGAATTTCGTGGCGTCGTAGCCCAAGAATGGAACCAGCCAGATAAAGGTTTTCACGGCCCGTCAGTTCTGGGTGGAAACCAGCTCCTAACTCAAGTAGGGCAGCCATCCTTCCGTCTGCTTTTATAGTTCCTCTATCAGGAGTAAGAGTGCCAGCAATACACTTTAGCAAGGTAGACTTTCCCGAACCGTTGTGACCGAGAATCCCCATCATTGAGCCGGGTTTGACTTCAAGAGAGACATCACGAAGGGCGGAAAACTCATGAAAAGGAATTTTTCCAAAATGAATAGCTCGTTCTTTTAGCGTCTGGTAACGCTCGTCGTAGACGCGAAAAGTTTTACCTATTTCTTTAACGGAAATGCTGTTTGAAGGACGCATCAGATCCTTTCTGCTAGTTGGTTGTCTAAGCGCTGGAAAAGGCGAAGAGCGAGAACAAAGGAAATGAGAGAGAAAACAAAAATAATACTTACATTACGAAAGTAGTACCAGAGGGAAACATCAGGAATGTAACCCGGTGGGGGGTTGTGTAAAGCGCGTTGGAATAGGAGCACAATGGACGTCACCGGGTTAAGGAAAGATACCCAGTCATTGGACCCAAGACGGCTAGCAACAAGCGAATGGTTGTAGACGATTGGAGTGAGCCAGAACCAAGCGAGAAGGGTTACTTCTAAGAGATGCTGCACATCTCGGTAGTAAACGTTGAGCGCTGACAGGCTTAAAGCCCCGGCTGATGCGAATAAGACAATGGTTAGAAGAGCGAAAGGCACAAGGGCGAGCGCCACCCAGTCTGGTTCCTGACGAAAAACAAAGAGCGCAGCGGTCAAAACCAAACTCTGGAGAAAAAAATGGATAAGAGCGGCTCCGACGCTAGCTAAGGGAAGTACTTCTCGCGGAAACCAAACTTTTTGCACAATTGATGAGTTGTTGATAATGGATCCAGCGCCGGCGCTGAGACTGGCCGCTAAGAAGTTCCAGATGAGTAGCCCAGAGAGAAGAAAAATGGCAAATAGAGGAATCTGGGTCCGTAAAATTTCTTGAAAAACGACTGAGTAAATAACTAGGTATAAAAGTGGGTTAAGCAGAGACCACACGAACCCTAAAATGCTGTTCTTATAGCGAAGGCGAAGCTCGTGACGGGTCAGGTTGATTAGTAGTTCTCGGAAAACAAAAACTCTTCGGAGGCTTCCGAAGGCACCGGTAGGCCGGTCCTGTCTGTTAATCACCTAGTACACCAACCACTTTGTATCGTCCGCTAGTTTTAAAGACGCTTAATGTCTAATGAGCGCCTTGACTGAGTGTAGTCGTCGCCGTTGAGAAGAGAGTAGGTCATATAATGCAGAGATGATAAAAAATGTACATACCCTCGCTGGGCTCTTCTGATTGTTGGGTGAAGACGTTGAAAACTGTCCATCATCTTACGCCGACTTTTCGTCCCCATGATGCCCTCGGGTCACATGTGCGAGCACTGCACGACATCTTGGTTGACAGCGGGTGTAAATCTAAAATTTGGTCAGCAAAATCAGGTGAGATGCCTCCTTCCCAGAGCATTCAGAAATTTAAAATAAGAGAAGAGGGACAAGACCTTTTAATTTACCAAGCAGCGATTGGTTCATCGCTGGCAGATGTTGCACTGGGGCATTCAGCGCCGCTAGTAGTCAACTACCACAATATGACACCAGCGCATTTCGTAGACAAGTGGGCGCCCGAGATGGCTCAGCAATTGCGCAGGGGAAGAAAACAGTTAGTTCAACTGGCGGAACGAGCAGACCTAGCTCTTACGGTTTCAGAATACAATGCTTCAGAACTACGAGAGGCGGGATTCAAAAATATATTGGTGATACCGGTGCTCATGGGTCTGAAAACCATCACTGATAGTTCAAAGGATTCCAACCACGAGACCCAAGGCGCTCGATGGCTTTTTGTCGGTCGCATGGTGCCAAATAAAGCTCAACACGATCTTGTAACAGCACTAGACGCTTATCGTAAACTGTATGACCCTAAAGCAACCCTAACTTTGGTGGGTAGCGGTTTGCCAAAGTATGAAGAAGCAATATTTGAACTTGCGAAACAACTCAATTTACTTGAAGCGATTAAAATCAAGAGGGGAATTACCGAAATAGAAAAAGAACTTGAGTATCAAAAAGCCGATGTGTATGTTTCGCTTTCGGATCATGAAGGGTTTGGAGTACCACTTCTTGAAGCGATGAGCCACGGCGTTCCGGTGGTTGCTTTCGAAAGAGCAGCAATTGGTGAAACAGTTGGTTCGGGCGGGCTTCTGCTTGCAGATAAAGCCCCAATTGAAGTAGCAGCAGCAGTGTATGAAGTTGTAAGTAACTCAGAGTCAAAAGAGTTATTGATTAGATCTGGTCACCAGCGAGTACATGATTTTGACCCTGAGGCGATCTCAGAGCAATACCTTCAGGCTCTTAGACCGTTGCTGGAAAGATAAATAGTTGCAGACCCTTCGTTGAGGTCACTGACCAATGCGGTGCGTTTCTCAGTTGAGGAAACTCTTAGGCATCTAGTCTTAGGTCCAAAGCCCTACTCGACCACCGCAACGACGTCGCCGCCGCCTACTGAGTCGCCTACGGCGATGCGTACTTCGGTAACCGTGCCGGCTTTTTCGGCGGCGATGTTGTTTTCCATCTTCATGGCTTCCAACACACAAATCGGGTCGCCGGCTTCTACCGTGTCGCCCACCTCAACGAGTATTTTGACAATGGTGCCTTGCATGGGCACGGTTACTTGACCGCTACCGCTGCCTCCGCTGCCCCCAGAACGGCTCTGGCGCCGGCGAGGAGCACCAGCGACGGGGGTGGCTAATGGGTCCGGCACCCACATGCTGACGGCGAAGCGTTTACCGTCCACCTCCACCGACATTTCACGTTTTATCGCCGGCTGATCTACCTCTGCGGGAGGTTCACCCTTGTCGGCTTTGACCTCAGAAAGATCCAACGTTTCTTCAACCCACTTGGTGGAATGCGTGCCTGCCTGAAAGTCTTCATGAGACAAAATGGCGATATCGGCAGGAATAGTGGTAGCCACCCCGGTGATTTCTAATTCGCCCAAAGCCCGCAGGGTGCGTCGAATAGCGATGTCTCGATTAGCGCCCCAAACCACCAGTTTCCCCACCAGGTTGTCGTAAAACTGGCTGACCTCGTCACCGGCTTCGTAACCGGCA
>Ga0233433_10001091_pt1 | contig 27114 bp, 24 predicted proteins | sample SI_122_August201_5_FD_179868 | JGI IMG/M metagenome (GOLD analysis project Ga0233433, IMG submission 179868) | Seawater microbial communities from Saanich Inlet, British Columbia, Canada - SI_122_August2016_100_MG | ecosystem: Environmental > Aquatic > Marine > Inlet | place: Canada: British...
CAAACCCTTCATATATGAATGTTCCTGCGTCGAATAGTGTTAATGATAGAGATGAAAGTTTTGTTTACATTACCGGAATAAACTTTCATGATGAAAATCTAAATGTTGTTGCTAAAGCACAATTAGCACAACCTATATTAAAACAAACGGCAGATAGTTATTTAATTAAGACAAAAATTGATTTTTAAACTTTTTAATTTTTTGTTTATATTATTAGTCATAGTGGAGAAAAATTATGAGTGAACTAGATTTACCAGATATTCCAGATTTACCTATTGAAGATTTTGAAGTTCCTGAAGATGAAGATCAAGGAATAGAGTCAACGCATGGCGGAAGTATTGAAGTTGCGTTAATTGGCTCAGGACAAGGAGGCTCGAGAATTGCTGAGGCATTTTACAAACAAGGTTATTTAAAAACAGTCGTTGTAAATACTGCAAAGCATGATTTGCATCACGTAGAACTACCTGACAAGCATAAACTTCATATGCATCATGTTGCAGAAGGTGCAGGAAAAAACATGTCAGCAGGTGCAGCTGCGGCCGAAGAATTTAAACAAGAGATTTATGATAGAATGCTAAAAATATTTGGCAAAACAGATAGAATTCTTGTATGCGTAGGAGCAGGTGGAGGAACTGGTGGAGGTTCTTGCAAGGTTCTTGTTGAAGTTGCAAAAAAGTATTTACGATACACAGGATGTGATAATGTTGAAAAACGCGTCGGCGTTGTTATTGCTTTGCCAACTGCAGGCGAAAGTGCTTCACCAAATGTATCAAAAAATGCAAAACAATTGCTTGAAGACTTAACGGATATGGCTGATAATAATCAAATATCTCCATTATTAATGATTGATAATGACAAAATTAAAAAGCTCTACCCAGGGTTAACAGTTAAAAAGTTTTGGCCAACCGTTAATTCAACTATTGCAGGATTGTATCATACATTTAATGTAATTACGACACATTCATCTGCATATTCATCATTTGATCCTGCTGACTACGATACTGTATTATCATCACATGGCTGTATGATACTAGGCGTTACGAACGTCAAAGATTATTCTTCAGGAACAGAAATAAGTAAAGCACTAAAAAATAATCTTCAAAAAACATTATTAGCAGGGGGCTTTGATTTATCAACTGCAAAATCTGTCGGTGTTGTTGTTGTCGGTGGTAGCGATGTTTTTGAGGAAAGTGCCGGACTAATGGATGCAATAGAGTATGGCTTTGATACTGTTGCAAATTTGGTTGGAAATGCTCTTGTTCACAGAGGTATATATGAAATGGGGAAAGGCAAACTAAGAGTTTATACCATTATAAGTGGCCTTTCAAAACCAAAGCAAAGACTCGAAGAGCTTGAACGGTTTAGAAAATAATCAATGTCACATATTTTAGGTTTAGATGTTTCTACAAGCATTATAGGCTATACTATTTTAGATCAGGATCTTAATGTTATAGAAATGGAACATATTGATCTTAGAAAAATAAAAGATTTATGGGATAAAGCGGATTTTGCAAGAAAAAGTTTGCATGATGTAATTGAAAAATATAAAGATAAGATTCACAATGTTTATATTGAAGAATCTTTGCAAGTTTTTAGAAGCGGTTTTTCAAGTGCACATACACTAAGTATACTTTCAAAATTTAACGGATTAGTCTTTTATTTTGTGCGTGAATGTACAAACAAAAAGCCACAGTATATATCTGCTATAAGTGCTCGTAAAACATGTGGCATAAAAATTAAAAAGGGTGAAAAAGCAAAATTGCAAGCTTTTGCTTGGGTTACAAAAGAACTTAATGTTGAATGGCCTTTAACAAAAAAAGGAAACATACAACAATATTGTTATGATCGCTCTGATTCTTACGTAATTGCTCGTGCTGGATATGTACTTGAAAATATCGTAGAACATGAATCTATCAAGTAAAATAAGTTTTATTAAAAAAGTCTTTGGACAAGGTGAAATTGATTCATGCAGATTAAATATATCTGTAAAATGTCCAAACTGCTCAAATAGAAAAGAACAAGCTTTTAAGAAAAAACTTGTAATACGTCTTGATAATAACATTTATCATTGCTGGGTTTGTGATATAAAAGGTCGAAATCTTGGGTATCTAATTAAGAAATACAAGAAACAATTTCTTAATGAATATATTTCAAAATTTGCAAATGCTAAAAAAATTAACATTGATATAGATCTTAGCAAAAACGAAGATGTCATAATACCAGGTAAATTTAGATTATTAGCGCAAATACAGACTCCAAATAAATATGAACAAGAAGCACTTGACTATTTATATTCAAGAGGATTAACAAATAAAGATATATGGCATTTTAAATTTGGATTGTCATCAGAAAAACGATATTATAAAAGAATTATTATGCCTTCTTTTGATGAAAATGGTATCCTAAATTATTTTGTTACACGTACATGGGATAAAAACAATAAAATTAAATACATAAATTGTTCTGTTAATAAACAAAATATTATTTTCAATGATATTAATATTGATTGGAATAATGAAGTGACAATCGTTGAAGGTCCATTTGATCTCGTAAAGGCAACACAAAATTCAACATGTTTATTGGGAAGTACACTAAACGAAGAATCCAAATTGTTTCAAAAAATTATTACTACAAATGCTAGTGTTAATTTGATTCTTGATAAAGATGCAAATAAAAAAATGTTTGCAATAGCAAATAAATTTATAAAGTATGGATTGCAAATAAACGTTATTATCCTACAAACAGATAGAGATCCAGGTGACATGACAAAACAAGAATTTAAAGATTGTCTCGACAACAAAGTTACTTGGTCTAAACAACAAAGTATTTTGCAAAATATTGATTTAATTTAATAAATTTCAAAAGTTGTACAATATGCACTTTTGAATTAAATTATCTATGTTATTTGTGGAAAAAATATATGATAAGAATTGCACATATTGCCGACATACATTATCGCGGTGTTAAAAGACATAAAGAGTATCGACAGGTTTTTACAGAATTTTTTGAAAAATGCAAAGATTTAAGCACCGACTATATTATTATTTGTGGTGATATTTTTCACACAAAGACTCAAGGAATTACGCCTGAAGTAATTGATGAACTAAGTTGGTTTTTCACTGCATGCTCAGAAACATGCAAAACATATGTCCTGCTAGGCAATCACGATGGCAATTTGCGAAACTTAGGAAGGCAAGACGCAATATCGCCTATTATTAATGCGCTTAAGTTGGATAACCTTGTATTACTTAAAAATACAGAAACAATCAATATTGACGATAATACTTTGTTACATGCGTACAGTTGTTTTGATACAAAGGCATGGAAAAAGCTTCAACCGATTGACAACAAAATTAACATTGCACTATTTCATGGTAGTGTCGGTAATGCAGTGACAGATACGGGATTTGCACTTGATCCTGATGTTGACATTACTTTTTTTAATGGGCATGATTATGTTTTGTTAGGCGACATACATAAAATGCAATTCTTGACAACAGATAAGCGTATTGCGTATCCTGGTAGCCCAATTCCACAAAATTACAGTGAAACAGATCGTAAAGGCTTTTTGTTTTGGGAGATTGATGATAAAGAAAAATTTAATGTTGAATTTCACGAACTAACATCATCTTTGCCTTTTGTTACATTACCATGGTTAGGCACAGTTTCTGAGACACTTGATATTGCATCAAATTTTAAAAATGGTTCAAGGTTTAGAGTCACATCAGATCATCAATTAACGTTAGTTGAAATAAAACAATTACATTCAGAATTAAAGTTAAAAAAGAAAGCTACAGAAATTGTATGGAAGTTTGATAAAGAAATCAGCCGCGGTAAGGTTCTAGTTAATTCAAGTAAAATTAAAGATTTAAGAAATTATTCAACACAAATTGAATTATTAAAAGAACATAACAAAGATAAAGAGCTGACTAAATCACAAACTGACTTGCTTGATAAATACGTCAAAAAATATACAGAGCAAGCAACCAAAAATGATTTAATACCTAGAAATGTAAAATGGTCAATCAAAAAGATTGATTTTGACAATACGTTTAAATACGGTAAAAATAACACAATTAATTTTAATAAGCTGAACGGTATTACAGGTATTTTTGCAAACAATAGATCAGGCAAATCTTCTATTATCGGAGCAATAATGTATGGATTATTCAATACAACGGATAGAGGTTCTTTGAAAAATATTGATATAATTAATGCAAGGAAAGCATATTGTTCTGCCGATATCGGTTTGACTATAAATGATAAAGATTATGTTATATCTCGTCGCTCTAGCAGAAAACAAAATAAAAAACAACAAACAGAGCATGCTACTACAGAGCTTGATTTTTATCAGGAATTGCCTGACGGTACCGTAAAAAACTTAAATGGTTTGCAAAGGAGTGATACTGATAAACAAATTAGAAAGTTGATCGGTGACCCAGAACACTTTCTGATTACATCATTATCTTCACAAGGAGATATGAATAGGTTTATCTATGAAGGCGCAACATATCGTAAATCTGTATTAGCAAAATTTCTTGGTCTTGATGTATTCGAAAACATGTTCTCGCTTGTTAAATCTGATTCCGATGAATTAAAATATGATTTAAAAAAGTTTGCAGAAAGAGATTGGGACCTTACAATTAGTGAATTAAATGATACAAAAATAAATTCTGAAAAAACAATAAAAGATAATTCAGATAATTTAGAATTACTTAGAAATGAGTTTAATGATCTAAATGTTGAACTTGCAACTTTAAAATCTGATAATGATATTGTTACAAAGGATGATATTAAAAATCAACAAGATGTTGTTGATAGTTGCAAAGAAATACTTGAACTGTCAAAGAACGAGCATAATTCACTACAAGATAAGTTAAAAGCTTCGAATAATGAACTTGAAAAAAATATTGATGAAAAATCAAAAATTGATATTGATGATTTAAAAGATAAACTAAACAAGAAAAATGAAATAGAAAAATTGATTTCAAATTTACGTCAAAAGTTAAATTATGAAAAAAATATTTTAAAAGATAAGAAAAAATCTATAAAAATTCTTGACACAATTCCTTGCGGAGATAAGTTTCCTAATTGTGTTTTTATAAAAAATTCACATATTGATAAAAGAGAGCTACCCAAACAACAAAAAGTTGTTTCTGAATTAGTTGACAATATTGAAGATAATGTTAATATCTTACATCAATATATTGAAAATAGCATTGAGAATAATATTGATAAGTTTAATTCGCTTGTTGAACTTGAACAATCATTAATTGTAAAAATATCAGAGCTTAATTCAAAGAATGAATCTTTTGTACTAAAATGTTCAAGACTGCAAGATGACTACAATAAAGAAATAGCAACACTCATTGAACTAAACAAAAAGATAAATAACTCAAATGATATTTCAAAAATTGTTTCTTTAAAACAGAAGATTAATGATCTAAAAAGAAAAATAAAAAACTGTGAAGATAAGATATTATCTAGTTCAACAACACTAAGTATTACAAACGAAAAAATAAAAAGCCTTGAATCTGAAAAACAAGAGTATTTACATAAAAAAGATCAATGGTCTATTTATGAAATTTTATTAAAAGCATATTCAAAAAAAGGTATTCCTGCACAAGTGATATCAAACCAGCTACCTTTGATTAATCAAGAAATATCAAATATTCTTCATGGAACATGTGATTTTACAGTTACGCTGGAACTAAAAGAAGAATCAAATAATATTGAATTATATATTGATTATGGTGATTCAAGAAGAAAAATTGAAACAGGTAGTGGCATGGAAAAGTCAATAAGTTCGCTTGCTCTTCGGGTTGCTCTGCTTAACATTTCTTCTCTTTCAAAAACAAATATGTTTATAATAGATGAAGGATTTGGAGTTCTTGATGAGAACAGTCTTGAAGCATGCAACAGGTTTTTAATATCACTTAAAAGGTTTTTTAAAAATATTATCTTAATATCACATATTGATAGCGTGAAAGATACTGTCGATAATCTACTTGAAATAACATCTTCTGGGCAAAATTCAAAGGTAATTTATGAATAATAGGTGGCGTTCATTTGATAAATCTCGTATTGCGAGAAATCATAAATCAGGTTTTTTAATTATCAAGCCTAAGAAATGCAACGTAATACCTTTTTCTTGTCCAATATGTGATCTTTTGATGAGAAATCAAAATGATATAGTTTCATATCATAAAAATAAAATTTGTTTTTCGTGTGAAACGTATCTTCTTATTCCTAATAAAACAAAATGGGATACAGGTTGGCGACCAACAAAACAACAAATAAAAGAATACATTAAGAATGTACGGAATAATTATTAATTGGAGAATTTATAATGGATTTTATGGATATTAATTTAATTGGACAAGCAATAAATGATACGTGGGGAAAATCATCTACAGGAAAATCACACACAATGTCCGTCAAGGCTTCGCTAAGCGGGCAACAACTAACTGTAAAATTTTTAACAATAATAAATTTAGGTTCAATTCATGAATCTGAAAAAGCAAAAAAAGATAGCAAAGAAGATGGTATAAGGGTCATTGATCAATATATTAAAGATTTAAAAAAGAATTTTAAAGAATTAGCAGGTGGCGATCGTAGTCTTAAGTTAAAAGAAACAGGTGATCATGATTCATTAGAAATAATTAGTATGTCGGCATATAATCCTAGGAAAACTGCATATTATAGGTTAAATGTATTATTTGACGCTGAAGTTTAATGTCAATTAACACAAAAAAAGCACAGGTTCAGGAAATTATCAAATGTGGTAAAGAACCTTTATATTTTATTAACAGATATTGCAGAATACAACATCCTATAAAAGGATTAGTACAATTTGATACATATAATTTTCAAGATGACTGCATTCAAAATTTTCTAGATCACCGATTTAATATTATCCTAAAATCTCGCCAGCTAGGTATATCAACTATCACTGCTGCGTATGCAGCATGGTTGGCGTTATTTCATAAAGACAAACAAATACTTGTTATTGCGACAAAAAGAACAACGGCTGTTAACTTTATTAAAAAAGTAAAAGTTATTGTTTCAAAAATGCCAAAGTGGTTAATGTTGTCTGAAATTGTTACAAATAATACGCAAGGGCTTGAATTTGGAAATGGGTCGTCCGTAAAAGCAATTCCTACTTCTGATGATGCTGGTCGTTCAGAGGCATTGTCTTTATTAATTATTGACGAGGCAGCCTTTATTAGAAATTTTGATGAATTATGGGCTGGTCTTTATCCTACATTGTCAACAGGCGGTCGGACAATTTTGTTGTCAACGCCAAATGGTGTTGGTGGTCAATATTATAAATTATGGACAGATGCAGAAGCAGGATTAAATGAGTTTCATGCGCATAAATTACCTTGGTATGTGCACCCAGAACGTGATGAAAAATGGTTTGAAAATGAATGCAAACAGCTTAATAAAAGAAAGATTGCACAAGAGTTATTATGTGATTTTACATCATCAGGCGAAACATTTATTACTGCTGAAGAATTAGAATATATACACTCGCTAATAACAGAACCAAATGATAGGTGGGGACCTGATAAAAATATTTGGGTTTGGAAATATCCTGTAAAGGAGCATAACTATACTGTATCTGCAGATGTTGCTAGGGGTGATTCTAAGGACTTTTCAACGTTTCATGTAATTGACACAAATACGTCAGAAGTGGTTGCAGAATACAAAGGAAAAATTCCACCAGATCGTTTTGGTGAGATGCTTGCTGAAGTAGGCCAGCGTTATGAAAATGCACTAATATGTCCTGAAAATAACTCTTTTGGATATGCAACATGCACAAAATTACAAGATCTTGGGTACCCTAGATTATACTACACAGGAACAAAAGCAACATATATTGTCGAGTATATTCCGCAACATGAAGATAAAGTACCTGGGTTTAATACTAACGGCAAAACGCGTGTGCAAATATTATCAAAATTAGAAGAAGTTATTCGAAACAAAACATTAAAAATATACTCAAGCAGAACTTATGATGAATTAAAGACGTTTATGTGGACAGGCACAAAACCGCAAGCATTAAAGGGCTACAATGATGATCTTGTTATAAGCCTTGCAATAGGAAGCTGGTTATTTGATTCGTCTGCAGATTATAGTAATCATACTTCGACACTAAACCAAAGTATGTTAAAGGCAATGTCTGTTTCACAAAATGCATATACCAGTCAACATAATATTGTAGATAAAAATGACGTTAAAATAATTAATCCATTTTCAAAACCAAAAGAGCAACAGCCTATAAAAAAACAATCATCACATAATTATGATTTATACAAATGGCTTCTATAAAAGACAAAAAAAAGAAAATTATTGATTGGGCATTAAAAAATCCTGAACAATTAACAGAATTTATTGAAAAATTGTTATGTGAGCTTGAAGCAGAAGAATTGCAAAGCAAGCTACTTATTGAAAAATATAGTAATAGCAAAAAAAATTAGTATTTAATATTTGTGATAATTAATTATATATTTAATAAGTTATTGCAATAAAACAAAGTAAATAATATAATGAGTGATGAAAAATTCTTTTCAAGATTAACTAGGCTTTTTAAATCTGGTCCTGTTATAAAACGTAAGGTTCGTAATGCAAAAAAACCTAGTGCAACAAAGGTTCTTGATAATTTTAGAAAAGCTAATAATGATGTCTATAACAATGTTATTAGTGACTATGGTTCATATGATAGAATGAGTAGGTACGCTGATTTCAGCGAGATGGAATACTGTTTACATAGTGATACTTTAATTGCTACTCCTAATGGATACGAAACAATTAAAGAATTATCAGAAAAATATTCTCATGATGAATCATTTATCGTATACGCATATGATCATAACAAAAAACAAATAGTTCCTGCGTTAGGCAAACAGGCGCGTCAAACAAGGTTTGACCATGCGTACAAAGTTACTTTTGACAGCGGCAAAGAAATTATTGGTACGGCAAACCATAAGCTAATGTTGCGTGATGGAACATATAAGCGAATAGATCAGTTGGTTGAAAATGATTCAATGATGCCATTTTATCGAAAAGACTTTTTTGCAAAAGATAAAAATGATAATAAGTCACCAGGCTATCGCTGGATTTATACAATGGATTATGATAATTCAACGCTTAAAAATGGGTGGATTGCCGAACATCGTTTAATTGCGTCTTGGATTGCTGGTCGTAAATTATTAAATAATGAGGTTGTTCATCATAAAAACTTTATTAAATACGATAACAATCCAGAAAACCTTCATATAATGACTGATACAGAACATGCAAAATATCATCAAATTATATTGAACGGTAAGAAATGGGATTATACAAACAACTCAGATTGGATTGATTCATTTAAAAAGCAACATTCTGAATTTATGAAAAATAATAATCCTGCCGAAAGAAAAGATATTACATTTTCAAAAATATTAGAAATATGTGAAAATTATGGGTTTAACTCTAAAATTGTTTGCTCGATGTTGGATACAGACATTAACGTTATAAAAAGAAGATTACGTCGTAATGGTTTCGAAAATTTTGAATTATTTGCAAAAACATATGACATAAACTGGAAAAATAATGGGTGGAATAATTCAGGAAAAAATAATCCACGTTATGATCATTCATTAAGTTTTCAACATATATGTGATACATACGATGGCTTACAAACATTAGTGCAACTCTCGGATTTCCTAGATACAACGCCTATAAAAATATTAAATAGGCTTAAAAATAATGGATTTAAAAATTATACTGATTTTAAGGAAAATTACGCAAATCATAAAGTTGTTTCGGTAGAATATTATGGTGAAATACCGCTATATGATCTTACGGTTGACGGATATAAAAACTTTGCAACAGATTCAGTGATATCACATAATACACCTGAGATAAGCGCAGCACTTGATATATATGCAGATGAGACAGTTAGCACTGACGACAAAGGTCGTTCATTACACGTATTTTCTGAAAACTATAAAATAAAGAAAATACTTGAAGAGTTGTTTTATGATACGCTAAATACAGAATTTAATCTAAGAGGTTGGATTCGTAACTTGTGTAAATACGGTGATTTCTTTTTGTTTAACGATGTACATCCTGATTATGGTGTTCTAAATGCGTATCCAATTCCTGTAAATGAAATAAATCGTGAAGAAGGTTATGATCCAGAAGAGCCTATGGGTGTTAGGTATCGATGGGTTACTAATGGGAATGCAGAATTGGAAAATTGGCAAGTAACACATATGCGGCTTCTTGGTAATGATGCATTTCTTCCTTACGGTTCATCGATTATCGAGCCTGCAAGAAGAATTTGGAGACAACTAGTATTAATTGAAGATGCAATGCTTGTTTATCGCGTTGTAAGATCGCCAGAGCGTCGTGTATTTTATATTGATGTCGGTGCAGTACCGCCTGAAGATATACCACACTACATGGAGCAGGCAAAAACAACACTTCGTGCAAACCAAGTTATAGATAAATCAACAGGAAAAGTAGATTTAAGATATAATCCACTTTCTGTTGATGAAGATTATTTCATACCTGTCAGAGGTGGTGAATCAGGAACAAGAGTTGATACGCTTGCTGGTGGTACGAACGTCTCTGCAATTGAAGATGTTGAGTATATACAGAAAAAATTATTTGCAGCACTTAAAGTTCCTAGGGCATACCTTGGCTACGATGAAACGTTAAGTTCTAAAGCAACGCTAGCACAAGAAGATATAAGGTTCAGTAGAACAATAAACTATATACAAAAGGTTGCAATATCAGAATTAAATAAGCTTGCAATTATACACCTTTACGCAAACGGATTTGACGGTGATGATCTCTTAGATTTTAATCTAACATTATCAAACCCATCTGCAATTGCACAACAGCAAAAACTTGAATTATATCGTACAAAATTTGAAATTGCAGGCTCCGCACCTGAAGGACTTGTTAGCCGACCATATTTATTAAAAAATATAATTGGATTAACCGATAAAGAAATTGAACTTCAGGATTATGAAAAAATTGAAGATAAGCTAAAAACACTTGAACTTGAGAATATACAACTTCCTGGTGCGGAAGGTGATGAAGGTGGTGAACCTACTGATGACACAGGTGGCGAAGAATCTGAAGATGAAGAAGATGCAGGTGATGATTTATTTTCATCAAATATTAAAACAGGGAAGGTTCTTGAAACAGACGATGATACAAATGATGATGCAATATTGTCTAAAGACATTGATGAACCTTCAAATAAGCCTGTGAATGTCAATAATCACCTACAAAAAACATTATATAACAGAAGCAGAAGGCGTACACATGGTGCATCAAAAACCCACATGCCAAAATTTAGCGATATGTTATCACATAAAAATGATTCATTTTCCTATAAAAATGCTGTTGGTGCAAGCTCCGTTATGAAATTTAACGAATCAAAAAAATCTAATGATTTTTACGATTTAAAATTAGAAGAGGCATTTAAACTTTCTAGTGATGTTGAAAAAATTCTTAAAAAATTCAAAGATTTTAAATCAAATAATGTCGATAATGTTGATTCTGCACAGGAATTATTAATTGAATCAGATGAAAGTGATATATAGTTATATTTATTATGTAGGTTATCAGCTCCCCTACGAAGGAATAATTTGATATGAGTAATACAGTTTTAAATAAAAAAATTGTTCATAATCACAACAAAAAAAGAAATGTTGGATTAATTTATGAATTTTTAATAAGAAGTTTAACAAAAAACATTATAGAAAACAATTCTGAGTTTGCATCTACTTCATTAAAAATATTAAAAACACATTTCCATAAAAATTCTGAAATATATAAAGAATTTAGGCTACTAAATTCATTATTTGTAACAACTGTTTCAAGCAAGGCGGTTGCTGCAAATATTATTGCAGAAGCACGAAACGTTGCATTAAATCATGATACAAAAAAAATTAATAAAGAAAAATCATTATTAATAAAAGATATCAATTATAATATCAATAACGAATCGTTTTATAAGCAAAATGTTGATGATTATAAAATGTATGCAACAATACATAATGCAATAAAGTGTTGGAGACAGCCAAGTGCAATAAATTTTGAAAAACTAGCAAAATACGAAAATCAAATTGCAGAATGGCTTGTTAAAGAAAAAAATATTTCAAATATACAACAAGAGACATTTGACGATGCAAACAATTTTGTAGTTAACTTAATGTCAAAAAAAATACAAGAAAAATATACAAATTCATTCTCAATAGAGCAAAATAAATTATTAAATGAATTTGTATTTGCAAAAAATGACAAGCTAAAGAAGCAAAAGTTGCTTGAAAAATTTAATACTATAAAAAATAAAACATTAACTCTTGTAAACAAATATATAGAAAGCAATCCTAGCGATTCATATGTTAATGAAAAGCTAAAAATAGTTCTAGAAAAAATCAACAAAAATGATGATTTAATTGTTGATGTTAATACGCTTAATACAATTTTAGTATTGTCAAAATTAAACAATGAATTAATTGAGAAATAAGAGCTTAAGATGAATAAATGTAATTTAATTCGTGATATTGCAATTTTTGATTATGATCAAAAATTAATTACTGAATCAAAAGAAAAAAATAACGGAAAAGTAATAATGAAAGGCGTTTTGCAACGCTCTGATATATTAAACCAAAATGGAAGAGTTTACCCAAGAGAAATTTTGGAACGAGAAGTTCGAAATTATCAAAAACTGATTACAGAAAACCGTGCAATGGGTGAACTTGATCATCCTGAAACTAGCGTTGTTGAGCTAAAAAATGTTTCGCATGTAATTAGAGCCGCAGAAATGGATCAAAAAGGAACTGTTACAGGAACCGTAGAAATATTAAATACTCCTAGTGGACAAGTTCTTCAAAGTTTAATCGAGAGTGGTATAAAACTAGGGATATCTTCAAGAGGCGTGGGCAGTACAAAGCGTGACGGAGATTATGATATAGTACAATCTGATTTTCAATTAATATGCTGGGATTTTGTTTCTGAACCTTCAACACCAGGTGCTTTTATGTTGTCTGAGGGTAAAAAAATAAACGAATCAGAATTAAACAAGATATTTACCAAATCAGATAAAATAGATAGAATAATTAATGAATTATTAGATGTTTTAGAATAATTTATTTAAACTATACAGGAAAATTACATGACAAAGAAAGAATTAAAATCTTTAATAAAAGAATGTTTAATGGAAATACTTGTTGAAGGCGTTGGCCCAAATTTACACACGCTGGTTGAAACAACTCAGACAAGAAAAGTTTCAAAAAAGACACACAAAAATTTGTCAACACGTAAGTCAGTAGGTCCTCGCACTGCAAGAAAAAAATTAGTTGATCAACAATTACAATCTAATATAAAAGAACTTACGCCAGATCCTGTTATGGCATCAATTTTTGCAGATACGGCAATGACAACGCTAACAGAACAAAACGTAAGCCCTCATTCCTCAAGCCGTTTTTCAACTCGTGCAGAAGATGAAGCTGCTGAGGCTACAAAAAAATTAAATCCTATGGAACTTAACGGTTCACAAAATTGGTCAAAATTAGCATTTGATAAATAAAAATTATTGTTGAAAATTAAAAATATTTTTTCACTTAATATTTATTACTAATGTATTTGATTTAAAAGGTTAGGCTTATGAAATTAACGATTCAAAAACTACGTGAAATTATTGAAGAAGAAAAAGAAAAATTAGCGTCCACGCCAAAAGAAGCTGCTGATAATGCAGATGAAGTTGATGCAGGAGAGCTTGCAAAAGCACTTGAAAATCAAATCGATTATGTTAAGACATTAAAAATAAAAGAAGCAAGATATCTTCGCAAAGCAGCTCGTCTAAGAGAGCAGCGAAAAAGACTTTTAGCCCAAAAAAAGTAGGATAAAATATTATGGCATTATCAAATAGACAAGGCGGCGTAACTCATACACCTGCATCGACAAAACCTTTAAAAGGTGTATCAGGACAAGAGAAAATAAAAGAAATATTTGCACATCAGGAAAATGATCTTGGTGAAGGATATACAATGGACGATGCAATTGAAAAATTGCGTCCTAACGTTGTTAACGGCAATCCTGATTTTCCTACAGGCCAACAAATGGATTATCCTGATGCACCTGATCAAGCAAGCAGTGATGCAGATGATATAAAAGGAACAAAAGGATATGCTCCTCGGCCTCATGTTGAAGGAACAGAAACGGTTTTAACTGACGTTGAAGCACAAAAGCCTGATGTTGCAGTTCCTGGCAAGGACAGTTTGGCAAAACCATCCGAGCATCGTAAAGCACTAACGCTAGGTGATACGTTAAAAGGGCCATTAATAAAAGGCCAAAGCTGATCTTGAATGCCGGCAAAAAGTACAAAAACAACACCTAACAAAACATCAACAACAGAATATGATGTCAAGTTAAAAGGAACGTCCGATGGGTATAATTTATCAATCTTATATCCTCGGACGCCGTATTTAACAGGATATAATGATGATGACGTTGTTGAGATAGCAAGAAAAATATTAAACTCAAAAACAAATAAAGTTCTAGAAAATCCTGACTTTCCTGAAGGAATATCACTTAATTATACACATAAATCAATATCAGACCAGCTCGACGTAAAACAGGTTATAACCGGTAAAGATCCTGTTATAGGTGAAGGATATGCACCGTTACCGCATATTTTAAACAATGCTCCTACTGACGATATAGAACCTAGCCTTCCTTTGCAGGAATCTATTGAGTCGATTGATAATAGAAATAATGTTAAAAAATCTTCATCACAAATAAAGCAGTCTGTAGGGGATGTTCTATTATTGGGTACTTCAAAGAAAGTAAATTCCGATGCGTAGTTATGATTTGCTTCGTGAATATATACGAGCAATTGCATTTCCTGCTTCAAATGTTAAACATAAGATATTTTTATATCGTGCACAGTCTGAGTTTCCTTATCGCGTCTTTAAAGATAATAGTGATAATATACCTGATTCAGAAAATAAAGATACACTCGAAGAGGATGATATGATATATATATTAAAGTCAAAATCTTCAAAAAACACAGCAGGTTCTAAAAGAGGTTGGTCTTCTCCGTTTGTTCCTCTGGTTTCAAAAAAGAAGAAAAAAGATTATTTTACTTTGAAAAGTTTGGTAAATATCAATAAAAAATTTTAATTATTTAAAATAAAAGTTATAGTTTATTAAATTTTTTAATTTTTTATTGATATTTATGAAATAAATATATATTGTTTAGGTGAGTATTTTTATGTCAAAAACGATTTACGAACAGGCGCTAGCAGATCTCGAACAACTAAAGCAGGTTGCCGAGAGCAACGCAAAAAACGCAATAATTGATGCAATTGCACCAAAAATTAAAAAATTAGTAGAAAAACAATTGCTTGATGTTGATGATTCTGAGGATGATGAGGATGATGAAGATGATATCTTATTAGATCTTGTTGATGATACCCTAGATCCTGCAGAAGATGCATCAGGTATTGAAATTGCACCAGATGGAAAAGTCACATTAGATCTAGGGGATTTCTTGGTTTCTGATGAAGAATCTGAGGAACTGAACGGCGAAGAAGTTGTTGCTGCGCTTGATGACATCGAAAAAGATTTACCTGTTGAATCTAAAAAAGAAAAAGAAGAGAAAAACGAATCAAAAAAAGTTTTACATAATTCAGCGTCTCTTGATGAATTAAATGAGTCAATTAATACACTTGTTTCTGATGTCAAGAAAAGTAAATTATGTGATATCGACGCTTTATTGCATCGAACAGAGTGCTTATATGCACAAATGCAAGAATCCAATATTGATGAAAATGAATTAGCATTACTTGAAAACAATTTGGAAAATGTTTATAAACAATTACAATTAGTCAAAAAAGAAATTAATAATAAGGAGTTGACAATGTTAAATGAAGAAGAAGTCATGCTTAAGCTAGACTTAGGTGACGAAGTCGATGTCGATGCTGAAGATGTAGATGTCGAAGTTGTTTCTGGTGAGGAGCCTACCGGCGAAGAAGCTGCTGAAGCAGAAGAAGAAGACATGGATGAAATGAAAGACATGGACGAAACGGAAGAGATGGATGAGGATACTATGCTTGAAATTGATGAAGAAGAGCTAGTAAAAGAACTTAACCGTTTACGCTCAGCACGTTCAATGAACGAAGAAGAAGTTATGCTCAAGGTTGATCTTGGCGATGACGCTGAAGTTGATGCAGATGATGTTGAGGTTGAAGTTGTAGCCGACGAAGCAGCCGAAGAAGGTGCCGAAGAGGCTGAAGAAGATGCCGAAGAGGCTGAAGAAGAGGCGCCGGCAATGGAATCTCGCCGTGCCCGTTTTGAAGCCCGCCGCATGAAGCGCAATGGCCAATTGGCAGAACGCTCCTCAGGCAGCGCAAACAAAAAGATCAATACTCTTGTTAATGAAGTCAAAAAATACAAGAGTGCAGTCGCAGAACTGCGTAAAAAGTTGACAGAAACAAATCTGTTCAACGCCAAACTTCTATACACAAACAAATTGTTGCAGAATGAGAATATCACGTCTAGGCAAAAGCTTTTTATTGCTGAAAGACTTGATGAAGCACGTAGTTTGCGTGAAGTTAAAATCATATATAGCAGTCTCGCAGATTCAATGAATTTACGTCGTGTAAATGAATCTGCACGTAGCGCCAAACGTGTTCTTGGATCTTCTTCTAAGGCCACCCGCAAGAGTGCTGCGAATCTTAATGAGGGTGTCGAGGCTCAGAGATGGGCTAAATTGGCGGGATTAACTAAGTAATTTAAATTTTTTTTTAAGGATATTATTATGAGTAAGAGTTTTAGTCTAAATCAGCTTATGGCTGGTATTAAAGATAGGAACGTAGGCGACGATAATAACCGCTTAGTTGAAAAGTGGAATCGTACAGGTTTGTTGCGCGGTATGGAGAGAGATGGCCAAAAAGGCGAAATGATGGCACGTCTTCTCGAGAACCAAGCAGCTCAACTTTTGCGCGAGGCAAATTCACTTTCAACAGGTGGTGGTGCGCTTACGTCAAGCGGTCAAGTCCGTGGTTTTTCAAACATTGCATTCCCAATCGTTCGCCGTGTATTCGGTGGGTTGGTTGCAAACGAACTTGTTTCAATTCAAGCAATGAGCCTTCCTTCAGGCCTTTTGTTCTACCTTGATTATACGTATGGTAGCAACGTTGGTCGTACAGGTCCGGGTCTTGATGGTGCTTCAAATCAAGCAACATATGAAGCAGGTCAATCAATTTATAACAATCCAACAGGCAAAGGTGTTCGTTCTGGCTCACAAAGCGTCGGCGGTATGCATGATCTTGTTGGATCAGGTTATTCAAAGGTTCACTCTGGTTCTGAAGTTACACTTACAGGTACAAAGGTCGGTCACTTCGTTGATGGCGTCCTAAGTCCGAATGTTGCAACAAGTATTAATCAGACTGTTGCTTCTTCAACTGATTTCTCAGGTTCAAACGCACGTTTCATGAACTTTGATCCGCAGGTTGAAAATGCAATTTCAGATGGCGACCTTGATGTTGTCTTCGTTCACCTTGCAACAAGTGCCATTACAGCAACAAACTCAGGTGCAGACTTGACTGCTGTTGATCAAATGGCGATCACTGATTCAGACGGTGCTGTAGGAGGTCTCAAACCATGGGGCGGTTCTTATCAAGGTGGTGCAAACGTTCTTAACTTGCGTCGTCTTAACAAGCGTGGTAATCTTTCTGCTGGCGGTGTCTTTACACCTAACGCACTCGGTGGTGACCACGTACAGTTCGTTTGTAAAGTTGACAATGGTGATGCAACAGGTTCATTAGGAGCAGCCGTTGCTCTTTCATGTGCTCTTGCAGATTCACTTGATGTTGATACAACTGATGGTTCAACACTTGCTGTTCCATCATTCGAATCTAACTTCAGTGCAACACCAAGCGCATCAATTCCAGAGATTGATATCAAGATCGAGTCAATTGCAGTTACGGCAACAACACGTAAGCTACGTGCTAAGTGGTCACCGGAACTTGCGCAAGACCTCAATGCATACCATTCATTGGATGCAGAGGTTGAGCTCACTCAAATCCTTTCAGAGCAAATTGCTCTTGAAATTGATCGTGAGATTCTTAATGATCTTGTTCTTCAAGCAAATGGTGCAAACCTTTACTGGTCTCGTTCACCAGGTAAGGTTGTCAACAAGTTGACAGGTGCAGAGGCAACAAAGTCATCATCACTCGCAGCAGGCCCGGCATTCACCGGTACGGTTCGCGAATGGTATGAGACTCTTACAGAGACGATCATTGACGTTGCTAACACAATCCATCGCAAGACACTTCGCGGTTCAGCAAACTTTGTTGTTACATCCCCGGATGTATGTACATTGTTCGAGAACAGCCTCCTTTACAAGGCTAATCTCAAGCTTGACAGCGACGGTCAGGTTGGTTCACCGTTCTCACTTGGTGCAGAATCAGTTGGTTCATTGACAAACCGCTTCACAGTATACAAGGATCCTTACTTCCCGCAGAACAAGGTTCTCGTAGGTTATAAGGGTGGTAGTTACCTCGAAACAGGTTATGTATACGCACCGTATGTTCCGCTAATTGTCACACCGACAATCTTCGGACCAGAGGATTTCACACCGCGTAAGGGTGTAATGACTCGCTACGGTAAGAAAATGGTGAGATCAGACTTTTACGGCACGGTGACCGTAATGGACATGAACATAATCTGATAATCAGAAGCGTTTAATACTGATAAGAAAGGTCCTCGAAAGAGGACCTTTCTTTTTTTGTATACATAAAAATTAAAATAATAATATATATTAATAGTACATATGCAAAAGCCATTTATTCAAGCAAATGAGTAAATCCAAGCGTGCCTTGGTTTTGTCTGCGGGTAGTGCCAAAGGCGCTTACCAGGTCGGAGTACTACGAAAATGGCTTTATGAAGATGAGCAAGATTACAATATATTATGCGGCGTCAGTGTTGGCGCCATAAACGTTTTACAACTAGGGTTGACAGAATTTGGAAAACCAAAACAATCTTATGAGCTATTATATAATAAATGGAAAAACGTATCAAAGCATAATATATATCGCGATTGGGAACCTTTTGGCAAAATATCTGCATTTTGGAAACATGCAGTATATGATTGTGAACCACTTCATAATTTAATAAAAAAAGATTATGATCTTAATAAAATAAGAAAATCAAAAAAACAAATAAGAATAGGAGCCGTTTGTCTTAATGATGGTAAAAAATATTTTGCCAGTGAAAAAGATGATAATTTAGCCGATTGGTGTTGTGCCAGTGCTTGTGTACCAATATTGATGAAACCAATAAAAATTAATGATAAGTTCTGGATTGACGGTGGGATCAAGGTATTAACACCTATCGGCCAAGCTCTTGCTCTTGGTGCAACAGAAATTGATATAATATCGTGCTCTGGAACTCCGATGCCTGATTGGACTTTTTCTGATGGATTATGGTCACTTTTAAGTGTTGCATACCGTAGTTATGAATTAATGCATGAAAGAATTATGAAAGCAGATTTTCATGCAATTGGTATGTATAATAATCAATTTTCAATAATTGAACGAAAAAAGTTTGATAATGTAAAAATAAGGATTATTAAACCAAGAGAAGTTTTACATGATAAAGTTCATGTCCTTGATTTTAATAATAAACAAGTGAAAAAATTAATAGATTTAGGATATAATGATGCATGTAAGTATAGTGAAAATATAAAGTAGTTTTAACTTTTAAAAAATATTATATATATAAAAACTATGGCATCCACAATTACAAATTCAGTTTCAAGATATATTCCTCGTGTTTGGGGAGAAAATAAAAGACAGAATAAAAAAAATAAAAACGTAAATTCTGTTGAAGTTGCAAATATTGTTGTAAGCAACTTATTTACAACAATAGGTAATAAACCTGCAACATATACGCTTGAGGGTGATACATTTTTAACACTAGAATTGCAGAATCCGTTAGATAATAAAAATAATGTAATTAAAATTGTCAATAATTCAGGATATGAACATGAAATTACAGGCACATTACCAAATGTATTTAATTCATTAAATGTTTCCTATTCAAAAATTGAATTTTCTAATCAAAAAGGTTCATTTGTTACATTGATGTCTGATGGCAGTATATATAATGTCTTGGATACTTCGGGATTAATTAAATACGAATAAGACATAATTCTTTCTTGTGTAAATGATATTTATAAATTAACAAACATATTTTTATATGTTGATACGAGTTAATTATGAGTACATTTGAACAAACAACAAATCCAACACCATTTGGATTTTATGATAACGACGCTGAGTTTCAGGCTGAAGCTGATGCACTTGTTTTATTTGTTAAAAGAAAATTAGGCGATGATATTATAAGTGTCGAATTAACAAAAAAGCAGATATGGGCATGCTTTGAAGAATCATTGACAGAATTTGGTTCAATAGTAAACAGATATCAGACAAAATCTCAACTAGCAACATTAATAGGCCAGCCGACAGGAAGCTTTGCAACAGGAAGCGCAGGACAATCTGGCAAGTTACCGCATGAGAGTTTGGAATTTTTAAAACGTCAAGCCGAACCCTATGCGATGGAAGCTGGGATCGGAGGTTCTTACGATACTGTTTTATGTCATTTTCCTCTTACTGCCAATCAGCAAGATTATAATATATATACAGAATTATTAGATTCAAATGATAACGTATATTATAATACGCTTACTGGTTCACAAAGAACAAAAATGAAAATTGTTGAAGTTATGCATTTTTCACCTGCAGCAGGGTATAGATTTTTTGATACGTCTTCTGCAATAAATTATTTAAATAATGAATTTTCATTTGAATCATACACACCAGAGACAATATTTTATGTATTACCTGTTTTTGAAGATATTCTACGAGCAGGTATGATGGACGTATCTCAAAGAGTTAGAAGATCAAGTTATAGCTATAGTATACAAGGAAGTAATTTACGAATATTTCCTAACCCAACAGGCACAACGTTAAAAAATCTATATGTTAGAGTTATGCCTGTTCCGGATATATATAGTCCGTCTGCATATGATGAAGATAGTCTATATGGTGTCACAAACTTATCTAATGTTCCATTTGGAAATATACAGTACAAAAGTATAAATAGTATTGGTAGACAATGGGCTAGGCAATATTCTTTAGCATCGGCAAAAGAATTATTAGGATTAATAAGATCAAAGTTTAGCTCAATACCTATGCCAGGTGCTACTGTTGAATTAAATGGCGATGCTTTAATATCTCAAGCAAAAGAAGAAAAAGCAAGACTGCTTGATGAATTAAATGAGTTGTTAGATTCGTTAACTTATGATAAACTTGCACTACAAGAAGCAGATAAGGCAGAAAACCTTATCAGGCAATTAAAAACAGTTCCTGTGCCACTAGGCAAGGCTATTACTACAGGATAATAAATAATGTCACGTTTATTTTTTTCGAAAAGAGAAGTTGATTTTGTTTCAGATATAACAAAAGAATTTATGAAAGATATTGTCGGAGAATCAATATTTTATTTTGCAATATCAGAAGTAAAATCAGATATACATGAAGTATATGAAGAAGCAGTAAATAAGGTTTTTGAAAACCCAATAGAAATTAAATGTTTAATTTCTGTACCTGATAACGAATTAAGGGCAGGAAAATTAGGAATTGAAAATTTTGCAACAATCGAAGCCTTCTTACATAAAAAAGATTTATTAGATAAAAACATTGTAATTTCAGAAGGTGATTTTTTCAGTTATCGTGCACAATTTTTTGAGATTACAGGTATATTCACTCTTGATGCAGTTTTTGGTCAAGGTGAGCACGAAACAGGAATTAAGATTGTCGGAAAAGAAGCAAGAAAAGGACAATTTTCAGCAGATATCCCAGATGGAAGTCATACCGAACTTGACTTTGATTATGATGGCAGAGAACCATTTAAACAAGAAAGAGGATTTGAAGAGGTTGATGGTGAAAAAACAGGTGATGTTCGTGAATTGCAAAAAAGAAATGTTCTTGATGCACCTATAACCGGCCCAAAAGAAGTATCACCAAGAGGCACAGATACTGATGCTAACGACTCTTTTTATAATGAGGATTAATAACAATGGTAACTAGAAAGAATGCAGATAAAGTAAACGGTGTATCATCTGGATACACTGCAGATGTTGAATCAGACGAGTTTATTCATTCTTGTGATATTGAAGACGTAGATAAAGCATTGTTTAAACTTTTTGATAAAGAGCTTAAATTGCAGCTTGAGACAAAAAAAGACGGAATTATTGAAATACCTGTTATTTTTGCAACAGGTGAAAGATTTGCAATAATAAAAAGAAAAAAACCAATACGTGATCATAACCGTGCATTAATACTTCCTTTGATATCAATTGCAAGAACAGGAATAGAGCAGACACCTGATGATGTTACCGGACGTGGAATAAATCAATCAACTGGAGAATTGTTAATCAAGAGGAAATTATCGTCCAAAGATAGAAATTATCAAAATATAGTTAATAAATTAAGATTGCAAAATCAAAAAAGTGTTGCAAAAAACCAGTTTAATATTGAACCTCTCGCAGGAACAGAAAAAGTTCGTTCTGATAATGCAGCAAATGTATCAGTTGACTATAATAATAGTTTGTTAGATATAAAAGAAGGAAATAATATATTTGAATTCATAGCAATTCCTCAGCCACAATTTTATACTGCAAGATATACAATAACTCTATATACTCAATATACACAGCATATGAACCAGTTGACCCAGCAAATAATAAATTCATATCTGCCACAAGGAAGATGTTTTAAAATTACAACAGATAAAGGTTATTGGTTTAATGCTTTTTTTGAGCAATCATTTGAATCTAGTTCAAATTTTGATGATTTTTCAGATAGTGAACGTGTTATTATGTCATCAATAAATTGTAAAATTCCTGCATATTTGGTTGCAGGCTCAGATCTAGGTTCACCAACTCCAATTAGAAAATATTATTCTGCTCCTACAATTGATTTCAATATAACAACAAATGAAAATGAATTTAGTTTGTCTTCAACACAAGAATTAAACGGCGCAAAAGAGCTCGTTGAAGAACAATTTAATGGTGAAAGAATTAAAAAAATCTTTTCTAATGATAATGTTGGGGAAACAATATATAAAAAAATATAATAAAAAATCAATAAATTATAATCATATTCATAATAGTTGATTTTTTAAAGATATTTATAACTAATTGAATTTTATTTTTTACACATTTTTTTCGTGTATGGAGTGTTAAATGGCAGAACAAACTTTTAAATCACCGGGATTTTTTGAGAGAGAAATTGATTTAGCACCTCGACAGCAACAGCCTTTTGGCGTACCTGCAGCGGTAATCGGTACAGCATTAAAAGGTCCGGCATTTGTTCCTGTCACGGTTGGAGATTTCTCGGATTTCGTTACAAAATTTGGTGGCTTAAGCCATGAAAGATTTGGTCCTTATGCCGTAAATGAATTTTTGCGTCACAAAACAGCATTAACATATGTAAGAGTTTTAGGTGCAGGCGCAAACAAAAGTCCTGCAGATATATCTAGAACTGAAAGAACAGGCCAGGTAAAAAGCGCAGGCTTTGTAGTGACAGGTAGTTTACTTCACACAACAGCCACTGGCGAAGGCCGCGGCGGCGATGTACATTTTATATGTGGAAAACATGTATCACCTGCCAATGAAGCATTCGGTATGCCGATGTTTACGGACAACAATTTTAGTCCGACGCTTCCTGATACTCTTGTAAGAGGCGTGTTATTACTTGCTTCAGATTCTAGAATGCTAACTAGAAATGAAAGCCCCAGTACTTCAGATATTATGACAACATTTATACATGGGCATGAAGGTCAAGCAGGGTATGCAGCAGCTGATGGACAATTTGAATTATATTTATCATCATCAGCAGGTAGTGCATTTAATAGTGACGATATATACGGTGTAGCTGGCGTTAAGAGATTTACGGTATCATTAAACCCGTCAAGTGCATCATACATTGCAAATGTTTTGAACACAGATCCTAATAAGTTTTCTTCAGAAAAACATCTTCTGTATGCACATTTTCCTGTAGACGCAGAGGTTTCTGCGCATCAAATTGGGTCTGCAACTGACGTAACTGTCGGATTAGCTTCAGGTTCTGCAGGTAATTCAAGCGTTTCTGGTGATGAATCAATAGCATTCCGTGAACTATTTGGGCATTTTGATACAAGATATACGACACCATCAACAACAAAATTCATTTCACAACCATTTGGTGCAGCAGAATATGATCTGTTTAAAATAGAGTCTTTAGATGATGGTGTCTTTGCAAATACACGTTACAAAATATCAATTACGGATCTTAGAAAATCAACAGATGAACGTAGTGATTTTGGTACTTTTAGCTTGCAGGTTCGTGATTTTAATGATATAGATAATTCACCTTCTGTATTAGAGCAGTTTGATAATCTTACGTTAAATCCTGATGATGAAAATTATATAGCAAAAAAGATTGGCGATAAAAAGGCATTCTTTAATCATGATGCAACAGAAGACGAGCAAAGAATTGTAGTGCAAGGACAATTTCCTAATATGTCTAAATTTATTAGAGTTGTCATGGAAGACGTTGTCAAAGACAAGGAGATTCCTGATTCTGCTCTTCCTTTTGGTTTTAGAGGTTTAGAATTACTTAAAACAAATCAATTAGGTAATGATACTACCGCAACAGGACAAGATAGATTGGCAGGCGTGTGTGCACCAGTATCATCACCTAATGAGGTTGATGGCATTAATTTCGCATTTACAGGTTCAATATTGCCTCCTATTCCGTTTAGAGCAAAAGTTACAAGAGGACAACAATCAACAACGCCAGGTCAAAAAGGTGATCACAGCAAATTTGAGGTTGTAAATGAGAGTCTATATTGGGGTATCAAAAATGAAAGAAACAATTCAGTACTTGATCCCAACTCTACAACAGAGATCAACGATATAGTTGCAAACATGACAAAGTTCATGGGTATTAGAAAGCTTGATACATTATATACAGGTTCTGTTGCAGATACTTTCAATAACAACAAGTTCTCATTATCAAAGGTTGTGCTTCCGAACTCAACAATTGATCATTTAACTGCATCAGCACGTGTACACATGCTTGATACGGTTTATTGGAGAAATGGTACTGTTAATACAAGAGATTATACTATCAATGATGGTGCTTCAGCAGCATCGAACAATAGAATTACTTTTGCAACGCTATTAGCAAATACAAGTTCGCTTCACTTTAACAAGTTTAGTAACTTTGCAAAGTTTACAACAGTATTACATGGTGGGTTTGACGGTACTAATATCTTGGATCCTGATGCAGCAAAATTAAACGATAAGTCTGCTTCAACTGATACAGGCGGCGGTGCAGCAACAACTGCTACGACTTCACCTGGGTTGGCTGTTAACCCTGCAGGAACAAAACTAAATAACAATACCGTTTCTTCATTAAGAACTGCTATAGACCTGTTATCAAATGAATTTGTTTCAAATCATAACATTCTTGCAATACCTGGTCATCGTGAAGCGCTGGTTACCGATCACGCAGCTGACAAGACACGCGAATATGGTAAAGCATTAAGCGTAATGGATTTACCGCAATATGATAGCAATGGAACAAGATTGTATGATGACAGAAAGGTTAAACCAGACGTCGAAAAAACAATCGAGTCACTTGATAACAGAGGATTTGATAATAATTACACTGCAGCGTATTTCCCAGATGTTGAAATAGATGATCTGGAAAACACCCGTAGAGTAAAGGTTCCACCTTCTGTTCCTGCGTTGGCATCACTTGCATTTAACGACAAAGTTGCATTCCCTTGGTTTGCACCTGCAGGTTTTAATCGTGCAGCATTAGGATTTGTTAAAAATGTTGATGTTAGATTATCTGCGCCTGATCGTGATGATTTATATGAAGCAAGAATTAACCCAATTGCAACATTCCCGAGAACAGGATTTGTAATATTTGGGCAAAAAACAATGCAACAGGCAAAATCTGCACTTGATAGAGTTAACGTAAGAAGACTTTTGAATGAGTGTAAGCGTATCATAGGCGATATTGCACAAGGATTATTATTTGAACCTAATACACCCGCTACTCGCCAAAGATTTGTAAGCCAGTCAGTCTTGCAGCTCGGCGTAATACAAGCCCAGGCTGGCCTTGAAAACTTCAAGGTTATCATGGATGGTAGTAACAATACACAAAAAGATGTTGAGGAAAACAGACTCAACGGAACAATCGTTATTGTACCAACAAGAACGGTTGAATTTATCGCAATAGATTTTATTGTTACTAGTGCAGGTGTAGAATTTGTTTAAATAGGTAATAATAAATTTAAAAGAATATTTATTTATAACGTAATGATTGAATGGAGTTTAAATGGCTAACGTAAATTTTAAAAGCGCAGGCGTCAGTGCTCAAGAAATTGATAAAACATTCCCAGTAGCTGTACAACCGACGGGAATTCCTGCTGGTATTATCGGCACAGCAGTTAAAGGACCTGCATTTGTTCCTGTGACACTAGCAACGCTAAGTGATTTTGATGCAATGTTTGGTCGCGACGACGATGAAGACAAACCAGGACAGTTTGCAGTTGTTGAGTGGTTAAGAAATGCTAGTGCAGTTACATACCTTAGAGTCCTTGGCGTTGGCGATGGAAAACAGCGCGATGCAACAACACAAGAAGTCACGAATGCAGGATTTACAGTTGGCCAACAATTACCTCAAAGACATTCTAATTTAAATGGTGCAAATGGACGCAATGAGTTTGCAAATGAAAGTGGTGACCTCGGAAGAACATATTTTCTAGGTGCATATATGTCAGAGTCTAACGGTTCCACTTATTTAAGTGATGCCGGCCTTACATATGCAGGAGCCGATACGGACGCAGGTCATCCTATTATCCGTGGTGTTTTAATGGCACCTTCAGGTGTTATAGCACGTCTATCTTCTTCATACTCCAACGGTTCTTACCCAGGCGGCACAGGAAACACGTTATCAAATGGTTCTGCAACGTTTG
>Ga0233433_10001100_pt1 | contig 27003 bp, 19 predicted proteins | sample SI_122_August201_5_FD_179868 | JGI IMG/M metagenome (GOLD analysis project Ga0233433, IMG submission 179868) | Seawater microbial communities from Saanich Inlet, British Columbia, Canada - SI_122_August2016_100_MG | ecosystem: Environmental > Aquatic > Marine > Inlet | place: Canada: British...
ATGACCCATCAGCAAATGTCCTTAGTGTCGATTCGTAAGTGCCCTCAACAGCCTTTACATGAATTCTCAAACCAGAAATGGGGAGTAGAGTACCGTCTACCATTTTATCCACCCTACCATCAATAATTCCTGTAGTAAAAAATGGAATATCCAAAATCTTAAAACTATTGGGGTCTAGAATGACCGAAAACTCTTTGAGTTTTGGCATTAGGAGGGGATTCATGATGTTTGATTCATTAATTTCAAAGTTATAGCGACGATAGGGTTGCAGCTGAGATAAGCGAGATATCCCAGATTTGGACAATTGACGTGCCGATGCCCGCTTAATACTTATTGCGTTTCCGGGGAGTACCTCTTCACCCTCATCATATCCACCAGAGTTGTCTTCATCTACAAACATCCGGATTGAAGCACCTGCCCGTCCAACCTGTTGACGATTATCCCAGAGGAATTCACCATTTGGTCTGTCCAAGGCTATGGATCCTCTGATGGTCTGAGTCACGGAATGAGTTTTATTGGCATGTTCAATGGAACTAATACTTCTGAATTTTTCGGCATCCCACGAAATTCCCAACTCATAGGTGTTACTTGTGGTGATTAAATCTGCTCCTACAGCAAATTGAATCTTGAGTGATTTTGATATTTGCTTAATTATCTGAAAATTATAGGACTCAAAATTCCCAACAACTGTGTTATAAAACAAATCACTTCTCAGGTATGTACCACGGATGAGCGCATGATATAGGGGATTTCTAGGGACCGAATAGACGACACTGAGATGGGCATCGCTGTGATTTACCTGGGATTCACCATATAAGACTCTTTCCTCTTTTAGCCCATATCGGATTCTAAATCCCTTAATATTATTACTAAAATCAATGTTGAACCCTACTTCATCAAAATCGGAAAATTTCCTCCAGTTACCATCGAGACGTGTGATGATTGGATTGGCAAAGAGGGGAACTGGAAAGTAAATACCTGTGTTCAAGGTGTGACTATAACCAAGTGGATTCTGCTCCCCTTTTTTCTGAAAGTAGGTATAGTCAAAATTCCAGGAAGAATTTTGCGAACCGCGTCCCTGGGTAGTAATCTTATAAAACGACCCATAGACTAGATCCAGATTGAGCAAAAAATCACCACCGACACGGCTTGAGAACTGATTATAAAATATGGGTCTGTTTTGATTCTCTTTGCTGCCATAGTCAAGACCAAGTTTAGAGCTCAACCATTTATTGACTCCGTATGAAACTGCTAATTGACTGAGATCTCTTTGTTCAGTATCCGTTGGATCAATATTCGTCTGGACACCACTATTCAGGTGGTATCTTAATTCACCTGGAGGTAAAAAGCTAAAAGGGATATCCACCTGCCGGTCCAATTCGATGATATGTCCCTGTTTGGCATAAATCCTAATTTTAAATCTGGATATTCCATAGTTGAGAGGAACAAAAAATCTATAATAGCCAACATCATCCGCAATGGCGACTTCAACGAGACGATCATTTTGGTACAGCTCAATTTCTGCCTCTGGATCCGTATTTCCATCAATAATGTATTGGTCAAATGAAGTCTGGGTCACAATGGGCTCATTGGAAACACTAATCCCATGTATGCTTCTCTGATTTAGACCCTTGGAAGTCAATGCACCAATGCTGGTCCTGGTAAAATAGGGGCTCTTATCCTGAACATAACGCCATCTTACACCACTCATCTGCGCACTGGCACCAAATTCATTAGCGGTCGTGATAACCGTTCCCTGAACATCACCGAAAAGAAGTTCACCCCCAATTGATGTGTTCAAATTCAGGTTTGCGGCATTTTTAGATGCTGTGCTAAATAGTGTGTAATCAAGAAGCCCACCATCCAGTAGACGTTGTTCTCTCTTGTGCATTAGTGGATACCATTCATCTGATACCTGAGTATACTGCATCCTTCTCTGCTGACTTCTTCTATTCTCATAGCGGCTGATGATGGGAAGGACATCTTTGGTTTCCAGTTTTAAAATTAATCTACTCAGGTCAATGTTCAGCTTTAACCCGAAAAGTTCTTCAAAGACATTTGCTTTGACGAAAAAGTCTACATCTTTTATTAAAAAGTCTGAGGCATACAACGTCGTTTTTTGGTCCTTCAGATATGCAGAATAATTTGCAAAATCCAACAGGTAGGTATTGTCTTCATGTAGATAGTAGCCACTTACACTAAAACTTTTAGGACTTAATGTGTAATTAATTGCGAGGAGCTCGAAAAGCTCGGTAAGGGGAAAAAAGAAATCGCCATCTTTTGCGATGGCAACCATTATTTCATCAATGACACCTTGATAGCGGAAAGAGAGATAGACCTCATCTTCCCAGCTTTCAGAAGATTCGTCTTCGGCTGCAATGGAAAAGCTTCCAGCCCATAATATGCTGAGAGCGATTAAAAATCGAGTGAGGAAATTCAATTAGATTTTGGTGAAACTGCCTCGGATCGTCTGGGGTTCGCTCGGGACAATTTCATTCGCAGGGATATCTGACCTTCCAGAGGTCACGGTTAATACGACATCATATTCACCCACGGCAAGATCGCTGATATCCATAGTAAGACGCCTCAATCCATCATAATAGATGGATACGAATACTTTCTTTTCCTGGACAAGTTTGCCAGCACCATCAAACACTTCAGCGTGCATGGTGCCTAAGAAGGGTGCGTTACCACTTTTGGTATAATCAACAAATATGTTTGCCACCTGGTCATCGATGACGGGACGGAGTTTAAAGGGGAGAACTCCGGAAGTCAGCTCTCCAGATTTATAAAAGATTGAAGTAATCTGGTTAAACTGCATGGTGATCTGCGTGCTTATTCCAGTTTGATTTACCGCACCTACCTCGGCGCTTACAGCACTTGATGTAGTGACCAATCTGGACCAGTACATCCCAGGCTCAATACCTCTCGGAGGTTTGGCTGTGACTCTGACGATTTGTCTTTCACCAGGTCCCAATACAAAATTCTTTGGAAAGCCTCTCAACCAACTTGTGGCTGAGTGTGTATCCTGTCAGAGCAACTCGGAGCACATAGCATGATTTTGTAAGAGATACTTTTGGGTTATCCTGAAAGCAAAAAAGGATATAAAAATGAGCCCAAAATCAAATGTAGAAAAGCGTGTTAAAGATATACGTAGAAACACCCGCAAGAAATACTCGGCAGAAGAAAAGATCAGGATAATACTGGAAGGCTTGAGAGGTGAAGAGACCATTGCCTCAATCTGCCGCAAAGAAAGCATTGCCCAGAATCTATACTACAAGTGGAGCAAAGACTTTTTGGAAGCCGGTAAGAAGCGCCTTTCCGGAGATATCGTCCGAGAAGCCAACAGCACTGAAGTAGACGAACTCCGCAAGGAGAACAGCCATCTCAAACAGTTATATGCCAGCTTAGCGATGAAGGCTGACGTATTAAAAAAAAGCTGCGTTGGTCAGGGTATCGAAGTGAGCGGTATATGAGATATAACCAGGCTGAGAAGTATGAGATCATCCGCACAGTGGAAGAGTCTCAGCTACCAGCCAAACAGACCTTGCGGGAGCTGGATGTTCCCAGGAGCACTTTCTATGACTGGTATGGAAAATATGTTGAGCACGGTCTTGAAGGACTGGAAGATCGAAAGCCACACACCAAGCGTTTCTGGAACCGTATACCAGATGAAGAGCGTGAGAGGATCAAGGATATTGCTCTCGAACATACTGAGAAATCTCCAAGAGAGCTAGCTTGGCATATCACGGATACAGAGGGGTATTTTATCTCTGAATCCAGTGTATACAGGATCTTACACAGCTATGATTTGATCACGAGCCCTCACTATATCGTCATGGCAGCCAGTGATAAGTTCAAGAATCCGACAACTAGGATCAATGAAATGTGGCAGACAGACTTCACTTACTTCAAGGTGATTGGCTGGGGTTGGTTCTTCCTGTCAACTGTGCTAGATGATTACTCCAGGCGTATCCTGTCCTGGAAGCTGTTTACCACCATGAACGCCTCCGATGTGCAGGAAACACTGGATATGGCCATCGCTGCCACTGGAACTGATCAGGTCATTGTGAAGCACAGACCGAGACTGCTTTCAGACAATGGACCGTGCTATATCTCAGGTGAGTTGAAAGACTATCTGGAAGCTAGAAAGATGGATCATACCAGAGGAGCTCCTTATCATCCTCAGACTCAAGGAAAGATCGAGCGATACCACAGATCCATGAAGAATGTGATCAAACTGGATAACTATTACCTGCCTGGTGACCTTGAACAGGAGATCGCCAAATGGGTACAATATTACAATAATGAGAGGCTGCACGAGTCGCTTGATAATGTGACCCCGGCAGATATGTATTTTGGAAGAAAGGAGAAGATCTTAACACAGAGACAGATCATTAAACAAAAAACGCTTCTCGAGAGGAAGCGAATTAACTTGAAACTGCGACACCAAGAGGTGTTCGCGTAACATCTTGGATGGCCGGAAAGTGTCTCTTATTTTTTAAGTGATCTTGTCCGAATTACTTTGACGACTTACACCTCTGAATAAATGGTATGATCTAGCTCTATCCTCTCTTCAATCAAACCGATTGAATCATAAGAGGTATTCCAAGACCGGACCGGACTCCACACTCCATTGAATTGACTGAAGCAAAGAATAGGAAGGGCAAAAAACATTAACACAGCCATATTTTTTAACTTCGTTACAAGGTTTGTGGATTTAGTTGAGGGTCTCACAGCATTATCCTCCCATAATTGTATTTAATATTAGGAATACTAGGATATTTATTTTGATAATGCAAATTACCATTCAATCACAGAAATCCTGTCCGACATGCTAACGTCTTAGGCTTGAGCTGCTTCCGGAAACAGACTCTCTTGGTAAGATCATTCTAGCCCTCCACATCATTTCCCCTCTTGCACTTCTTTGCATTTGTGTCAGCTCAAAGCCTTTGTTAGCATGCAGGTTTTAGTTCTCAAGGTCAAACGGCACAGTTGCAATGGGTGTGATTTCAATAATTTTCTTACTTAATGCCCCCCCATTTGATCTAAAATCAATGCCATTAATAATTTCAGAACTGGTTCTTTGACCCCACCAATTGTATGAAAAATCCAAGGTATCCGAATCAGGGTTGCCCATGTGCGGAAGCACAACAACAGGATAAGCATAATCCTCTATGTTATTCCTTTTTATAGTTGGCGATCCAGAAAAGATATACACAGGAATATCATGATTTTTAATCACATTGTTCATAAATATGGACACATCGTTATTATGGCTTCTAAAGCCATATAATCCTCTGACACTATCATTACCGATGACATTGCTATCAATCTGAAACATTCCACCAATCGACAATAGTGATTCTTTCATTATGTTCTTGAGAATTACGCCCGACGACTGAATTGAGTAGATCGCGTCTATTACTGAATGACCAACGTATACAGAATTGCAATCCTCCAGCATAACGAAATTGATGTTGGAATGATTTATGGAGGGAGAACCACCATATATGTGCAACCCCTCAAGCCCTTGCGACCATTTTACCAACAGAGGTTGGCTCATGAGTTGGTCATGCTGAATATCTATTATTTGACTTCTGCCCTCACCTCCGGTAAAATGTATTTGATTGTCGGGTGCTCCTTCACAAATGAAACCACCTTCAACCCTTAATTCAGACGGACCTATGTATTCAATGCTCCAATCTGCATTGTAGATCATTGTACTATCTAAAAAATGAACGCGAACACCTGGATTTATAACCAACCTGCTAGAAGCATCGATCACTATTGACCGGTCCAGATAAACTGTCCCGTTTTCAGCACTCCAAACAATCGTTGTATCTTGGTATATGATAGGTGTAGAGTATGGTCCGACCATTGTAATTTCAGTGGGCTCAGGCTCATTACAAGCCGCTATAAAGACTTGCAGTATCACCAGGAAGAGAAAGACAAACCGTCTGTTTGATTTTTCTAAATATCCACTAAACATATAATCTACCACTTGTGTCATGCTAACGCCTCAGGCTTGAGCTGCTTCCCGAAACAGACTCGCTTTGTACGGTATTTGTATCCATCCACATCATTTTCGTTTTGTACTCTCCTTGAGTGTGAGTCAGCTCTAAGCCTTTGTTAGATGCTTTATTCTTGATTCTCTCTTACATAGAATCTGGTTTGTACTTCTTTGTGGTAAATGAGTGAGTTATCCTCAAACCCAAACTCTCCTTCGAGATACCTCAACGAAAACCAGTCATCTTCCTCTGATTCCCGGCTGACCCTAATCATGAGAGAATCGTTTGACACTCTAAAAGAGTGGGAACCTACAATCCAGTTGTCACTGATAGAATTATCGTTTGCCGTAATGAGCAGAGAATCAGCATCAAGAATCCACTCCAACGTATCCGGAATCAACCTAGTGGAATCGCTTGTAGAACTTGATTCTAAAAACTGGCAACTCCCGTTAGCATCAAATTTTATCCAACTCACTCCATCTTCGGTCAATGAATCAAGTTGGAAATTGTATTCATATGGTTCAGATGATGAAACTGGAAGGGATTGATTTTGGATAGTCCCAAACACTGAAATTGTCCTTGAGGAATCCATGCGGTTCCAAAAGGGGTTAAAGTATAAGACCGTTGAATCAATATGTATCTGATTCAGTTGTCGGTCATGGTAGTATGTGATGGGTGCTTCATACCAGTCAGTATGCAAGCCAGGATTAATTTCAAAATAGGCGATTGTATCAAATGGTTCAAACTCAGAAAAGTAGATCAGACTTAACTGATAATATGTCCCTGGGTAATTGCCAACAGAATCGGGTACAAATGTTGAAATGATGATCTTATCCTCCGCCCAGTAAGACTTGTATGTGACTTCCGACAGCCTTATTTCTCTCTCCCCAACTACTTGGATGTAGCCAGAGGCAGGTACTGACTGATCAACTAGAGTTTGATCTGAGGAAACGGCAATTTCCTCAGAACATGAAATAGAGGAAAGCTTCCACGATCCAATGAGAGCAGATGGTTCATCTTGCTTAGCTGGTTGCTCCTCACAGCTAAGGAGCAATGCTAGAATCATTGAGCAAAAAAGGGAAGAGCGATATTTTGTCTTAAAATGCATCTAACAACTATTAGACTGTTCTTGATAGCGATTATTGGCCGTTGGCAATGTCTGCATAAACGGATAAAATCCGTTTGCTGCTTCGCTGAGACCTTCTGACATCTGAACAGTGTATTTCTCAACAATTTTTATATTGTTCTGCATAAGACCTCGCGAATTTCTTCCATAGAATCTGATAACCCCCAAGCCAATTTATAAAATAAAGTAATAATTGTGCAAATATCATGCTACAACTATCTAAATTTATAAATTATAACTCGTCCAACGGACTACGTACTCCACCCGGCCCACGATTTAAAACATGGGTGTAAATCATGGTGGTCTTCAAATCCTTGTGACCCAACAATACCTGAACAGTCCGAATATCATATCCGCCCTCTAACAAATGTGTAGCAAATGAATGTCTGAAAGTATGACAACTGATCCGCTTGGTCAAGCCGCTTCTATCCACCGCACGCCGGATAGCTCGCTGCAAAACCGTCGCATGAAGATGATGCCGACCCTGCTGGCCAGTTTTCCTATCACTCCATCGTCGCTCCTGTGGGAAGACCCACTGCCAACGCCACTCCCGTGTGGCTCCAAGAAATTTTCGATCCAATGCTCCAGGTAGAACCACCTCACCAAAGCCCTCTGTCAAATCTGATCTATGAATCTTCTGAACTGCCTTGATGTGTTCCTGCAGCCGAATTTTTAACGACCCCGGGAGCATCACCTCACGATCCTTCCCCCCCTTTCCATTTCTTACTACTATCTGATTCCTTTCAAAATCCAAATCACATATTCTTAAATCAAGACTCTCATTCAAACGAAGACCGCAGCCATAGATGAGCTCAACCATGAGTCTATCCCGTCCATGTAATTGCATCAGAACCAGCTTCACTTCACCCTTGGTCATGACCACAGGAACCCTCTCCGGTTTTCTGGCTCTGATTAAATCGCCCAGATCACCTACATCGCGCCCAATGATATTCCTGTAAAGAAACAACAAGGCAGCCAATGCTTGATTCTGTGTGGAAGCACTCACTCTTCCTTTTACCGCTAAATGAGACAAGAATGCATTGATCTCCCGTTCTGCCATATCCTCTGGATGTTTCATATTGTGGAATTGAATAAATCTCACAACCCACCGACTATATGTCTTCTCAGTCCTTATACTGTAATGACGAGCGCGTAACGCTCCACGGTATCGAGACATAAGCGATTTATCGTTACGGATCTGTTCGCGCTTAGAATCATGTTTACGCTTACTTAATTGTTTCCGCTTTGCATCCTCCTGCATGTATAGTGGAATCTTCAACATATGCCTTCCTCCTTAAGTGATAATTGTGAACCAAGAGATGTTTGGAATTGATCAGAGGAATTTGCAGTTGAATTCAATGAATTGAATGGATAGTAATGATACGCAGCCACCCAATACAGAATTGCAATCCAATCTGCAATAAAGTGCTGATCCTGTAATCATGATGTAATAGGAGGTTGGTTAACGTCAAAATCTAGTCATTTAGCCACAAAATTCAAGAAGGTAATTATCGATAACATCACACCCTCCAGGTCTTTCCGCCTGAGGATATTTCCAGGTCACATTAGGGGTAACCCTCATAGGTGAACCCATTGAATTTTATAATTTTAAGCCATTAAATAATCAGGCTTGGGAGGCGCTTTATGAAGGATTTAAGAAATTCAAAGGAACACCACAATTACCGCAATGAACTCACCATAACCGGTTTGTTATTAGGTGGTATGGCACTTCTGTATACCGATATTCCATTTCATATCATGATTCAAACCTTCATTCAACACATAGGATCTGCAACTGCTGCAGTGAAACAATTCTTTGTCTCCATTTTTATTGAACCCTTTGTACAGATGGAATTTTCTGACTTTGTTGGAATACTGATGATAACCATCTCGTTTGGGCTCATGATTGTGCAGATTCGAAAAAAGATGATCTCAACTAGCTACGAATCCCACACCTGCCCTCTATGTGACAGCAAACTCCATCGCATCCATCGCAACAGATGGCAACTATGGTTGAGCAAAGCCCTCTATCTTAGTTCGGGATATTTCCACTGTGAGACGTGTGATCACTCAAGTTTACGCTTTTATCAGAAGACGCCCCATCTTCGTCAAGGATAGTGCTAGATCTTTGTATTAGCCATCCACAGAAGTGAGGTATTTCGTCCGATTCACGATACCTGAATAAGCTAATTCAAGATTCCTGGCCAAGTGCTTCTTGTTATAATTATTCAGCTTGTAGTGATACTTGAGCATATCTTTTTCAAAACAATCATTTATTTCCACCCAGGTTTTATCCCGGTGTAATCTGGCATATTGCTGCAAACCCTCGACATAATTGTCTGCCGGAATATCCACATCACTCTTACGAAAATTGGGAAAAGTGATACCCCGACTCCTGAGTCGTTCTGTGGCAGAATAAAATGAAGAAGCTGGAAAGTCCAATGCCTCCAACGTTTTATTACCAACACCTGTATTTAGATAGTGATATAGAAATAAGTTATAATGAAAGAGGTCCTTAATTTTCACCCAATTCAATTCTTTCGAAAAGGCGAATAAATCTTCATTGGCAGATTCAGTCACTTCCCCAGGGAAGTGTTCTTCCAGAAAGATTACATACTTATTAATGACCCTGCGACGGGCTTCATTGATGGGAATACCCCTTTTCATCAATGCCATGATAGACCCAAAGGCCTGCTGATAATAGAAATATGCTTTGGTAATGTCAGCTACTTCACGATGGTAAATTTTTCCCAATAAAAGACAGGCACCGGCCAGTTCTGAGGCTACTGAAAATTGTTGACTCACTTCCATACTGCTTATGGCAGCTTTCAGGGCTTGATCTGCATCTCCCAGAATGTGATGTATTTCTGCAACTTTGGATTGAATTTTCGCAGTAAAATAGGCATTTCTCACTTTCTTGAGTAAATCCTCATAATATTGTACCGCTTCGGCATTGCGATTTTGATTCACCAGTAGAATGCCTCTGGTGTAGTCAATAGACCAGTGCAAATGCTGAAAACCATGTAAAGCGGCCATTTCATGCGCTTTATCCAGATGCTCACTGGCATCAGCCATATTTTCCTGCTTAATCAGTTGCATTGACAAGCCATAGTGTGCTTGAGACTCCATAACCGTCATCTCATATTTGTTAAAATAAGCAATACACTGCAGCCATTTCTTAAGAGTGAACTTCTTATCCAAATCAGCTTCCAAAATGAGATACTGATAGGCTATCATCTGCTTCATCTTATTTGAAGAAGTGATGCTGCGTGCCTTTTCCAGATATCTGAAAGCCGCATTCGTATCCCCTAGCTGTTGGAAAAAACCAGCATATTCATAGTAAAAATAAGAGAGAGCGCCTTCTTGCTGGGAACCGTGATTGAGCACGCTGATCTTCGCTGCGACCTGCTCATAAAGTTCAATGGCAAAGGCATAATTACCCTCAAGAGTGGCAATTTTTGCATAGGTAATCTTTTGAAGCGCTTCAAGCATCCGATTCCGGCGATCAGAGATTTTTCCTTGATCTAACATCAAGGCCACCTTCTCCTCACTCAGAAATCCAATTTCACCCAGGAGTGCATAACATTCTGATGCATGGAATTTTTCCACGGTGTCATCTGCCTCGCTGGTTCGGTTTAACTCATTACTTAGAAGAATCTTGCGCTGTGCCATGCTTCCTCCATTATATAGATAAATTTATGACTGAGGCCGTGCCACTTTTACTGCTAATACGATTTTTACTAACCTCCACAATATGGTTGTTTGGGTATCAAAGATAATTTGTCAACCTTCAGTTAACAAACTTAATGCTGATAATCAGTCATAATAAGTAAAATAGGAGGTCTAAATATCAATAATCTATAATATTCTTTACTTTTAATAAATTATTTTGATATCTGATTTTGCAGATTAAATCCTTTTGGGCGTCCAAATTGGAGGTAATCAGTAAAACAAAAGTGCAATAACTAATAGTCCCATAAAAATCTCAACCGCCCTTCCCCCTTTTTCCTCGCAGCTTTCCATTTATATTTCCAGCCACACAAATAATCGATTTAAGTATGACGAAATAAATAACGGAACCAATTATGTCAGAGAATATGCTCACCGAAATTGAAGAATTAGAAACCGTTTTTAGTACCGACGAAGGCACAGTTAAAGCAGTTGACAAGGTTTCGTTCAGCCTCGAAAAAGGACGCACAGTTGGCGTCGTAGGCGAATCGGGCTCGGGAAAATCTGTTACCTCCCTCTCCCTCATGCGCTTGATACCCAATCCACCTGGCAGAATCGTCGGTGGCAGACTCAAGTACCATTCCAGATCCAAGGGTCTCGTTGACTTAACTGAAGTTCCAGAGAATGAGATGCGAGAATTCCGTGGCAATGAAATCGCCATGATTTTCCAGGAACCCATGACATCGCTGAACCCGGTATTTACCTGTGGTAACCAGGTCATGGAAGCACTCATCCTCCATCAAAAGATGAGTAAAGCAGAGGCCAGAGCCAGAACCCTTGAATTGTTTATTGAGGTTGAACTACCCCGTCCTGAAAAAATAATTGATTCCTATCCTCATCAAATCTCTGGAGGTCAGAAGCAACGCGTCATGATTGCCATGGCCATGTCCTGCAACCCTCAAATCCTTATAGCCGACGAGCCCACCACCGCTCTGGATGTGACCGTTCAGGCTACCATCCTTGATTTGATGCGTCGTTTAAGAGATAGCCATGATATGGGTATTATATTTATTACCCATGACCTGGGTGTTATTGCAGAAATCGCAGATCATGTTGTGGTCATGTATAAGGGCAAAATTGTTGAACAAGGCTCTGTCTGGGAAATTTTTTCTGACCCGCAACACCCCTATACCAAAGGCCTACTTGCCTGTCGCCCACCCCTGGATCATCGTTTAAAACTCCTCCCCACCATGGCTGACTTTATGTCGGAGAGTGATGAAGGTGAAATGTTAGAGATCAAAAAATCTGTGGATGAAACAATCCATGATCTCATCATTACACCCGAGGAAACAGCCAAACGTCATGAGAACCTTTATGCCCAGGAACCCATTCTCACCATCAACAACCTGAAAACCTACTTCCCCGTTCGTGAAGGGTTATTCAGCAAAGTGGTGGATCATGTAAAAGCAGTAGATGATGTGACTTTTGATGTCTATCCAGGTGAAACCCTGGGTCTGGTTGGAGAATCAGGCTGTGGTAAAACCACACTGGGACGTACCATTCTTAGACTCATTGAGCCCACAGCAGGCAACATCATCTTTCATAATAAGGATATCACCAATATCTCTGGAGATGAATTACGGGAGATTCGCAGAAGAATTCAAATAATTTTTCAGGATCCTTACTCCTCTCTCAACCCAAGAATTACCATCGGATCAGCTATCATGGAGCCCATGCAAGTTCACCAACTCCATGGTGATGATCAAACTCGGCGCCAGAAGGTCCAGGAGTTGTTGGAACGAGTCAATCTGGATCCCAGTCATTATAACCGATATCCCCACGAATTTTCAGGTGGTCAAAGACAAAGAATTTGTATCGCCCGGGCACTGGCTGTTCAGCCCGAATTTGTGATTTGTGATGAATCCGTCTCTGCTCTGGATGTTTCTGTCCAGGCTCAAGTATTAAATCTGTTAAATGAGCTGAGGGACGAGTTTGGTCTCACCTATATCTTTATCTCCCATGACCTCTCTGTTGTAAAATTTATGTCAGACAGAATGGTGGTGATGAATGAAGGTAAAGTGGAGGAAATGGGGGATGCTGACAGTGTCTACCAGGATCCACAGACTGATTACACCAAGCGGCTTATTGCTGCCATCCCACGTGGAGATCTCCATGATATTAAAAAATCCTACCTATCCAGAAAAACTGAATAGATAGGATTCATTATTAAGCCCCTGCTGGCAAGTGCCTGCGAGGTTGAAATTACTAATTTCCGGCTTTTTTCAGCTTTTTATCTACCTCTTCAATAACCTTGTCAAGGGCTTCTTGTTGAAGATCCTGAGTGGCATCATCAAGTTTATCCATGGCTGGACTTAACTGATCTTTTATGGTACCCAGGGGATCATCCTCAGTGACATAGATAAAGACGCCATAGGCCAGTACCACAAACATCAATATCATGAATAGTTTGAATACCTTTTTCATCAAAAATATCAATAATCCGATACCAACAAACGCCGCTACTCCCATGTAGAGCTTGTTGCTCAATAGCAGATCTAAAATATCCTGCATCTTATGTATTCCTTTTATTCGAAGAGCTGTTCAGTCGTTCCATATGATGAAACTTCCGATAATCACATTTGTGTTTAAGCATTGAATTCATGTGATGTTAACCTTGAGTTCAGCAATTCAAAATAAAAACTAATTCGAAGGAGGTGGTCTTTAGATCATCTATGCTTTTTTCAACCGCATGGGTTTTAGCTCCATCTTACACTCTGCGCATCTTCCTACAGAATCTTGACGGACATGGCTATGGATCAGCATGGGACATCCATAATATTCCATTTTGTCTTCTGTTGTGATGACTCCAGGAACCAGGGTCATATTACACTCCGTGCATGTGCCAGGCTCCCGACTATGGATATGCTTATGCGATTCCATTGGACAGGTATAGTAGATTAATTTTTCTGCATCAGCAGGTGCTGCGGTTTTTTCCATGGCAGCATGGTTGTGACCATCATGGTTCGTTGCCGGTGCAGCCTTTTCCTGACCACAACCAACCACAAATACTGCCAGCACGACTGTCATCCATAAATACTTCATATCTTTACCTCTCTTTACTTTTCGTTTTTCGTTTATCATTCATAATTCGTAATTCGTAATTCGTAATTCGTAATTATAGTCACATCAAGACACAATCAATCCCATCCAACATCATATGCACCATCAAACCTATTGCAATCACTCTGGTTTTATCCGGGATTAATAGAAGCGAGTATGCTCCAATAGCCCAAAATGAGTGCAGGGGATGAAAACCAATACTGCACCTGCCAGGATCATATATGGGATGGGCCAACAGATGATCCAGATCCACCACCATGGTAGCTGACATAACCACCCAGTAGTATTTCCAGCTCTTTTGAGGAAGCATATATTTACTCATCCAGGGAGCAATTGCTGCTGGAACCAGAAAATGGGCCAGTATGTGGAGGATACCTCGCATCAGCTAGAAAACAGACTCCCTAGAAATCCCTTTTTCTCAGTGCTTTGCTCAGGGTTAAATCCTGAATTTCTGATAATCTCAGCAGATTCCTCTGTAGTGAGATCTCCACTGACTGAAACTTGCTTCTTTGATAGTTGAATATCAATGGATTCGACCCGTGCATCGGCCTCTAATCCTTTTTGGATTGTTGCTACACAACCATTACAATTCATATCGCTTACTTTGAAAACATGTTTTTCCATATCTCATACTCCACTTGCTATTTAGATTCTCAATATGACCCTGTCATCGTAAAATTCACTACTTTTTATCATCTCTTTAACAGTCGTCTTTCTGCCAATATCACATACATAACCGGCACAACGAATGTGTTCGTGATGGCGAAAAGCATCCCCCCAAATGAAGGAATGGCCATGGGGACCATAACATCCGCTCCTCTCCCAGTTGAAGTGAGTACTGGAATTAAGGCTAGCAACGTGGTAGCCGTAGTTAACATGGCTGGGCGAATACGCCGCTTCCCTGCCAGAATTGCTGCTGCCTGAATCTCCTGGCGTGTGGTTGGTTTAAGCTCTTCAAATTGCTGATCAAGATAAGTCGAGATCAACACGCCATCATCTGTGGCAATACCAAAAAGAGCCAGAAAACCCACCCAGACAGCTACGCTCAAATTGATCTCATGAATTTGAAATATTTCTCTAAAATTCAGACTACCAATTGAGAAATCCATAAACCAGGGTTGGCCATAAAGCCAGATGAGAGTAAAACCGCCAGCCCAGGCGACAAATATCCCTGAGAATACGATTGCAGTCGTGGATGTACGTTTGAACTGCATATACAGAATCACAAAGATTGACATGAGAGCCAGTGGCAGGACAATCCGCATTCTCTTGGTAGCCCGAACCTGATTTTCGTAGGAGCCTGTAAAATCGAAACTCACACCACTGGGAACATTCAGCTCACCTGAATCAATCTTACTATCCAGGTATGCTCTGGCCTGCTCAACCACATCGACTTCAGCATAGCCATCGACTTTGTCAAAAAGGACATAAGAGAGCAGAAAAGTATTTTCACTTTTTATGACTTGCGGTCCCCGGGTAAAGCGAACGCTGGCCAACTGTCCCAATGGAATTTGAGCCCCAGACGAGGTTGGAACGAGAATGGATTCAAAGCTCTCATCACTCTCCCTGAATTCACGCATATATCTGACGCGGATGGGATAGCGTTCACGACCCTCTATAGTCATTCCAACTTGTTTACCACCAATAGCGACTGCAATAACCTGCTGGACATCACGAATAGACAATCCGTAACGGGCAATAGCCTGACGATGGATATCGATTTCCAGATAGGGTTTACCCACGATTCGATCAGCAAAAACAGCGCTGGCCTTTACAGAAGGAATTTCTTTGAGATAAGTCTCAAGCTCTAGTCCAAATGCTTCCATGCTCTCGATATCTGAGCCATGTACCCGGATGCCCATGGGTGCCCGCATACCACTTTGCAGCATGACAATTCGAGCGGCGATGGGCTGCAGTTTTGGTGCAGATGTGGTTCCAGGTAGTTGGGCAACCCTAACCAATTCATCCCAAATATCCTGATTATTGCGTATGTGGCTGCGCCATTGTCTAAATGGTTTCCCACGACTATCTGGGATCAATTGATCATTTGAGTCTCGAACAAATTGGTCATCATCATCAACTTCAAATTTCAGCGTATTCCCTGATCCATCCTGAATGTATTCAGATTTATAGGTCACCACGGATTCAATCATGGAAAGAGGTGCCGGATCCAGGGGGGTTTCAGCTCGACCAATCTTACCTACAACATTCTCCACCTCGGGGATTGAGTTGAGCGCCCTATCCAGCGTTGAGAGGACATCAAGCGACTCCTCCATCCCAGCATGTGGCATGGTGGTTGGCATATACAAAAAGGAACCTTCATCCAGATCAGGCATAAACTCTCTACCTAATCCTGGAAAAACGTGTACCATTTTTTGATAAGGTCGACTCTCTTTGATCACATCAGGTGACCAGCCAAAAATCGAGTCAAAACCCAACCACGCATTCAATCCAAACATCAAAAGAACTGACGGTATCAGCAGAGCAATTCCCCGATTATTCAACATCCACTCAAGAATTCTTGGATATCCCTGGGTAAAGGTCTTAATCAGCCCCAGAATGAAGCCGACCAGGACGGCGACCAACAAAAAATTCATACCTGCACCATATTCATAACCCAAAGGCACCCAGGTGAGTGAAAGCAGGATGATCACATCAAAGACAAGGAGGTAATTCAATGTTTTTTCATGATAAAGCCAGGGATAATTTTTCAGCAGGGGTTTGAGCAACTGAAGAAGTGCAATACTACCCAGAATTACGCCAATGATAATATTGAATGAAACAGCTACCCAGATTGAGAGAGCGAGTAGAATGGCCAGTGATAATTTCCTAGTCCACTGTTTATCAGATTTCTTCGAAAAGACAAAACTGGCAACCACCGGTAAAACCAAAATGGCCAAAACCACTGAGGATATCAGTGCGAAGGTCTTTGTGTAAGCCAGTGGTTTAAACAGCTTTCCTTCGGCTCCTTCCATGGTAAATACCGGTAAAAAACTGATAACCGTGGTGGAAACCGCAGTAAGAATTGCTGGTCCAACTTCCCTGGCTCCTTCCAGAATCTGATTGATAAGGTGTGGAGACTTCTGATCATTCTCAATTTTCTTGAGAATATTTTCGGTCATGATGATGCCCATATCCACAATAGTCCCAATAGCAATTGCTATCCCGGATAGAGCTACAATGTTTGCATCAACATGGAATAGTTTCATTCCCACAAAAGTGATCAGGACTGCAGCTGGCATCATCATGCTGATGAGGATTGAAGCTCTAAGGTGCATGAGCAACACCAGAATCACAATGAGCGTGATGATTATTTCTTCACGCAAGGCATGATTCAAGGTCCCCAGGGTCTCATAAATAAGACCTGACCTATCATAGAAGGGGATAATCTCAAGCTGTGAGACTGAACCATCAGCCAGTGTTTTCGATGGAAGCCCTGGTGAAATTTCTTTGATCTTGGCTTTGACGGCATTGATAGTTGCCAGAGGGTTTTCACCATATCGGGTAACGACCACACCACCAACAACCTCAGAACCCTGTTTATCCAGCGCACCTCTTCGTAAGGCCGGGCCAAAACTGACATGTGCAACATCAGCGATGGTGATTGGTGCATTGTCAATAACCTTCAGGACGGTGACTTCTAAATCATCCAGCCCTTCGATAAAACCCAAACCACGAATCATATACTCCACGCGATTTACTTCTACTGTGCGGGCTCCAATCTCGTTATTAGCATTTCTTACCGCCTCAAATACCTGCAATAATGAGATTCCATAGTGGCGTAAGGCCTGGGGATTGACATCAATCTGATATTCTTTGACATAACCACCCACAGAGGCAACTTCTGCTACACCCCTGGCTGTGGATAGTCCATATTTTACGTAATAATCCTGGATTGAGCGTAATTCGTGAAGATCCCAACCACCAGTGGGTTGTCCCTTTTCATCACGACCCTCAAGTGTGTACCAGAATACCTGACCCAGTGCAGTTGCATCTGGTCCCAGACTTGGTTTGACTTCATCTGGCAAGGTCCCTGATGGAAGGGCATTCAGCTTCTCCAGGATGCGACTCCTTGACCAATAGAAATCCACATCCTCATTGAAAATCACATAGATGGTAGAAAAACCAAACATAGAGAATGAACGTACCGTTTTGACTTCCGGTGTACCCAGAAGTGCCACAGTCAAAGGATACGTAATCTGATCCTCAATATCCTGGGGAGAACGTCCTGCCCACTCTGTGAAAACGATTTGCTGGTTTTCACCAATATCTGGGATGGCATCCACCGGGACAGGTGTGCGATCTATTCCAGGGATATCCCAATCAAATGGAGCTGCCAGGAGTCCCCATATCATGAGTGAAATAAATAGAATCAGAGTGATCAGCCTATTTTCTAAAGGCAATCCGATAAGGCGATCGAGAAAGTTTGTTTTAGCCATGTTGGTGTCCTACTGGTGCAGATGAGGGCGCTCCATCACCACTCATCATGCTCTTCTTTCCGGCGATTTGCATAGCACTATCTATTTTAAAATTCCCATTAGAAACCACGAGTTCATCAACTGTCAATCCGTCGATGACGATGTATTCTGAACCTGCTCTAGGCCCTAAAACTATCTCTCTAAGAGTAAACTGACTCATTTCACCCCCAGTGGTTTGCACATAAACCAGTGCCCGATGACCCGTCTTCAGCACGGAACTTGCGGGAATGAGTAATGCGTGGGTGGCCATGGTCTGAACTCCGCCAATTTCTTGCAGGGGTACCAGATCCATACCACAGATAGAACAATCTCCAGGATAATTTTCAACCACTTCAGGATGCATGGGGCAAGCCCATTTCCCACTCAAATCAGGGGTAACTACCTTGCCACTTCCGTTCAGCATCACTGACACGGTTGCTTCAGCCAGCATTCCAGGCTTCAACAAGCCCTGCTTATTATCCAGGACAGCCCTTACGGTTATACTCCGCTTCTCAGGATTTACCAGAGGGTCAATGTATGAGATATGAGCACTAAAATCCTGCCCAGGTAATCCTGGAACTGAGAAGGAGAGTTCCTGACCATAGGTCAATAGAGGTAGATCTTTCTCGTATGCTTCAAGGATCAACCATACTTTGGACAAGTCTGCAATAGAATAAATCTGCTCCCCAGTTTTGACATACTTGCCCTCCACAGCATTTTTGTGAATGACGACGCCAGTGATGGGACTGTTAATTTGTAAGACTGAACGAGCTTTTCCAGTAGAGGTGATGGTATTTATTTGCGTCATACTCAGCCCCAGGAGTTTGGTCTTTTCTACCACAGCATCATAGGTGGCCTGAGATGTTTTCTGAGCCACAGGGCTTTGATCCATACGATTCATCCTGCTATAAGCCTGGAGTAATTCACTTTGGGTCGAATAGAGTTCTGGACTATATATTTCCAACAAATGATCACCCCTATTCACTCGAATTCCCGTGTAATCAACATACAAGTGTTCCAGTCGACCTGGAAACCAGGCGGCAATATTTTTCACACGGGTTTCATCATAATCAATCTTACCTGAGAGGTGAATCTCACTATGGGCCATTCCATGACGGACTGGAGTGGTTGAAATTTGAGCTAATTTAACTGCAGCTGCTGATAAACTGATCTCTGCTGAAGCATCTGATCCACTCTCACTTGCCAGGGGGATTAAGTCCATAAAACAGATTGGACATTGTCCCGGCTCATCCAGTTTTACCTGTGGATGCATGGAGCAAGTCCACCTTGTTTCCCCCTGATGACTGGAATGATTGGTTGCAGCACCATCATCTACTGCAAGTGGGATTAAATCCATATAGCAGATTGGACATTGACCTGGTTCATCCAGTTTCACCTGAGGATCCATGGAACAGGTCCATATGGTTCCCTGGGAATGATCCTCGTGGTCAGAGCTCACAGCCTCACTGCCCGTTGAAAAGAGAAAACTCCCCAACAGGACACCCAGGATGAGTGTTGCAATGGTTTTCACCCATGTGCTAGACAGAAATGGCTTCATTATTTGAACATACTTTGATATTAATTCATTCATTTTATATGCCTTTCAAATAGCTGAGATCAGCTAGATGTAATTGTGCAGAATATTGAGTCTTGGTCAGTGCTAACTGTAAATCAAGAACATGTTGGCGAGACATGGTGTATGTGAATACATCAGAGCTCTGGCTGATATATTCCTGCTGCATCACCTTTTCAATTTCCCGGGCTTTGGGTATCAATTGATCTTCATACAGGTGAATCAATCTCATATCCTCATCAAGCATGGACTGGGAGACATCATAATCCTGAGCCAGGCTAGAGCTTACAGCCTCCATGAGAGCGTGGGCCTTTTTTTCACGCCAGTCAGCGGATTTCACTGCAGCTTTTTTTGATTTCCAATTCCATAAAGGCAAGGCGATGCCAGCACTCAAACTGAGTGGATCTTTTCCGCTTCCAGCCATGGCTACCCCATCTGTCATCTTTGTATCCGTGAGTATATAGTCTAGTCCAAATTTCAAATCTGGAATATAGGCAGCCCTGGCGCTGGCTTTCATTGCCTGGGTTTCTTGAAGCATTGCCTCCAGACCTTGAAGCTGTGGATGGTCAATTGAGACCTCGCCTGTTGATCTTTCGTACAGAAACTGGATTGTTTGAATTGGTAGAAAATCCGCAGGTAAAGAAGTGTCAATTTCGAGTATTGATCTCAACTTTAGGTTGAGACGGTAAAACTGACTTTCAGCATCACGAAGATCATTTTCAAGTTGAAGTGATTGGATTTGAACTTCAACCAGCTTTTTATGAGAAACAGAGGCACTTTGGTACTGGATGTTGAGAATTTCTTCCAAATCCTTTGAAAGGGCTATTTGGGCTTCAATAATGGAGGTTATAGATTGAATATAACCTGCTTCTACCCACAAACTGGTTATCTGGCGCTTCAGCCCTAATCTCGCCGTCTCCAGGGCCCTATAGCTCTGAATCGACTGATAACCCATGATTTCTCGAGCAGCCCTAATTTTGGAAAACCAGGGAATGGTCTGTCCCAGAGATATCTTGGCTGATTGTGGTCCTTGAGCTGTCTCAACCGGCTCTATATAATAACCAATCCCTAGATTTGGATCCGGCAAACTTGAGATGGTTTGCTCTGCATCCTGATTTGCTCTCCACTCAGCGTATTGAGCCCGAATCCCAGAATTCCTCGAGAGAGACAATTCAATGAGCCCATCAAGGCTCTTTACCTGTGAGGGTAATTCCTTTGGACTCTGTTCCAGCTGGCTTATCCAACCGTCACTTCCAGGGTTAATTTTTGGCTCAGAGCTCATCAGGAGTGAGCATAGCAGAAGCTGAAGGGATAACAGGGTGACCCAGCTTTTGCCCACTAAAACTTTATTATTTCTATACACAACAACATCTCCAAAACAGGATTTTACACATAACAATACACACTCAAGCTTTTGGCCTGGTGTTGAATCCTAGCTGTTAGAGAAGTCTAAATAAGTAAAGGGGTGTGGTCTGGGGGTGGAGCTTCCTGGAAATGATCCAGATTCGTAGAAATTACTTGAGATTGCGCTGGCAAAACTTCCAATTGCAACATGGGAGCAGAAGCAATATCAAGGGAAATGTTGGATTCTACTTTAATGAGGGGAGCTGAAATCAACGGGACAAAGAGCGTCACATTACATGAGGTCATGGACATATCGCATCCCGAGTCAACCTCAGTCTCACAACAACTTACTGTCTCTACACAACAGGCAGCCTGACAATTATTGTGGGTTGGAATAAATGGAACTGCCTGCATCATCCCGATGAGGATAAGTGTAAAAATGGCAGTAATTTTCCAGGTCTTCTTCACAGGTAGTTAATATGACTTAAGTTAGAATAGTTCCAAATTATTTATTAAAAGCAATTATTGGGGTTATTTGTTGTTCTGTACGTAGGTTTTTTTACCGCTGAGGACGAGAAGAGCGCAAACATTGAGAAATGATCAGGAGTCTATTAGCCAGTCATAGACATTTGATCCGGTTTCGCTGCCACCGCCGCCGAGCCACTCGCTGCCCATAGACTGGACTGGACGAAAATCACCTATACCTGCTCCTCCATGATCATCCTGACAACCCACGGCAATTTGAAAGCTAGCTGATTCAAGTGATTCTGGAAACAGGTCTTTGGGTAGTGTGAACATGATGCCTTCGGTTTCAGCATCACCAATTGCGCCGGCAACTGATCTGGGCATATACTCTGCCTCAGACTCATGCTTATCATCAACCAGCAAGATCCCCCCACTGATATACATGATTTGATCTGCCTTAAAACCTGCCTGAAACGTAGATTGGGAATTCTTTCCCAATTCTTTCGTGCCTGTTGCTTTATTGTAGCTGATTCCAATGGCACAATAGGTCAATTGATAGCCATATTCCGGATGCCAACCGGGATCGACCAGGTTTGAAAAATTGAGTTCAAATTCGTAGTGATCTTTCCCCTGCTTCACTTCAAACCCAAGTATATCTGCCAGACCATTTTCAAATTGAGGGTTGGTAGGGTATGTAAAACGTGAATTCAGACCATGGTCATCCCCTACTGGATCTGACATCGCGAGTATGGATGGGGCTGCTCCACTAAAACTGTTCAACTCTTTTTCACTGAGAAGTCGATGTTCTGGTCCCATAAGAGCTGGCACGTCCCTGGTGGTATCAAGTTCACAAAAAGCCAGACTGTTTGGTTGAACAGCGACATCTTCATGTGTCACCATATAGTCCTCGATTTCACCTGAGACCGTCCACTGCCCCATGTGCTTTTCATATCGAAGATGCAGATCAGTCTGTTTCCAGCTCAGATCAAGGTGAGTAACTTCTACATCAGCAAATAGCTCAAATGATAGTTTCATTTCATCCTGGGATGATCTAGAAATGGTGATGTCAAATTGTGATTCAGACTCCTGGTACTCAATCTCCCATTCATCTTCACCAATGGGGTGCATGAAACTCACTTCCTTTAAATTTTTGAGGAGTCGCGGTGCAATGGTTACGTGAGCCTCAGATAAATCGGGTTGGATACCCAGTATATCCTGATAGAAGCTGCGTAGATACTCAGCCAGGCTCCAGGCTTGACTAAAAGTACCAGATAGGTGCAGTTCCCCAACTCTTGGCCAGGCATCTGTTAGCTCCGCAATGGTTCCAATTGCTCCACGTTTATTTATTTGATGTGTGAGATCAATAAAAATTGTTTCAGCATAGTGATATTGATGGAATTGAATTGCCGGTGTGATGGTGGCTGCCGAATTCCAGGTCCAGATAATACCATTGTGGTAGGCAGCATCCTGTACATACAGGCCGGGTTGATGATGATATGGATGGAAATTTGAATCATCCTGTGCCAATGATAAAACCCCATTCCTGGTTATTAACTGGGGTGCCAGAGTTTTGAAAGTAGACCAATCGCAGGTTTCATTGAATAACGGGGGTACCAGAAAAACATTGGGACGTATTTGAGCGTCCTGTGAATCATCAGAGTTGAGATGATCTACCAGATGAGTCCCATCTGAAGATCTAAATTTTTCAAGTGATGTCTTGCAACTGGAAATGGTCTGCTGGACCTGTTCGACCAGATCATAATCCTCATATTTCTGGGCGAGACGTTTGGTTATCTCCAACTGGTCACGCCAGATAAATTGAATGTCTATGGCCCGATCTCCTCTGGGACTCCAGGGACCATCCGGACCCTTGGCATCCATCCATGTATCGGCATCGGCATGACGCAGGAGACCATCCTTATCGACCCAATTCCTCAAGGAACCTGTTGTAGCTCGACGAACGGCTGGCCACATCTCATCCAGGAATTTCTCATCATTGCTGTATCGATAATAATCCCAAACTGAACGGACAAACCAGGGGGTGCCATCAGTGGTATTGTAGATAATGTTATCAGGTTGTGCTCGATTGGGAACCCGACCGTAATCCGGGTCAAATTCGTCCTTATTTTGAAGATCAGCAAATGACAGCAGAATCTGCCTGGCATCCTCATATTGGCCACTCACCAATACAGCACCGGTGAATGAAATAAAAGCATCTCGTCCCCAGTAATCGTCAAACCAGGGCAGTCCGGCATAGATACCCTTGCCTAATTGTTTCATCACCAAACCATCCAGTGAATGATGGGCCCAGAAAATGGCTTTGTCCAGGTCAGGGAGATTGCTGGTAACGAAGGTGGACTCAGCACGCTGGTTAATTCTTTGTTGTCTTAGACTTCGATTATTCTCAATCCAGCCCGGTTCAATTTTCAGCTCTTCAGCTTCTTTATTCAGAGATATGGCAATCACCAGACGATGGGATGAGGTGTATTCCGCCCGTGGTGTCAAAAATGCTGTATATAGCTGCATATCAGGTACTTGTGCAGACAGCCATTCCATAGATTGCGAGAACCAAATTTTTAAATGGGGATAGCTGGAAGGGATATCCAGCATGCGGTTCAAAACCACATTCATTTCCTGACCAGAAGTTTTGATCTCGAAATCTACAGGTTGATTCCCACCCAGAATAGCAGGCTGGATGTTCCAATGCGTGGCCTGATCAGCCTCCAGCTCCACCAGGAGCATTCTCTTCTCGTCCAGGAGGGTCCAGGTCTCACGAATTCCCCTATCTGGATAATGACGTTTTAGTGAGGCTGGGGTTATGCTTACCAGAGCTTCCTCTCTTGGTAATAATTCACCATCAGCTGAGATGAATAGATCTTCAAAGTATCCACGCTTAAGCGCAGTAAGCCCATGCCAGGGAGAGCTATTATACCCACCAGCTCGTGTTACCCAGTGTGCATCCTGTTTGTCTGTGTAGGCGATCTCTCTGGTGCTTCCCGGAGCCAATTCGAAAGTACGGGAACCAGCTTGTTTATTCTCCACGCAACTAGACAGAATGAGAGTGAAAATGATTAAGGCAAGCCACTTTATACGCATGTATCCCCTTCCAGAAGTGAAGAGGACAGGCATCGCTCCTGTCCTCTGTCAATCATGTTAGAAAATCTCGAGATCTACTTAACGAGCATCAGTTTTTGAACCTGATGGAAACCCGATGTCCTCAGCTCAACAAAATATAAACCCGTTGCTACTGGTTGATTGGCATCATTCACGCCATTCCAAACCAACTCGTAGGAACCTGCTCCAATTTGAGCTGGACCTTCACTATGTGACCATACCTCGCGCCCCCTGACATCATAGATCTTCAAGCTCGCCAATGTAGGATTTGGCAAGTCAAATCTCAATGTAGTGCTGGGATTGAAAGGGTTAGGATATGCTGGGTGTAGAGCAATCTCCAGAGGTATCTTTGCCTGATTATCAATGCCCACCCATAAGCGTTCACTGGTAAAGATCCGTGCGGAAGATGCTGGTAAGCTATAAGATCCAAACCAATTGGTCTCGATCTCGACAGTGTCATCCTGGGTATACTCATACCAGGTTCCTGCCCATGGAAACTCAAGATCCATAGTTTGATCTGAAGTGCTAAAGTTAATCGCTACCAGAGCGCCTGCCTCACCATCCATAGTCCGTTGGAATACGATTGATTTCTGTGTATTTGATTTATGTACGGTGTTGATATTGTTTGATCTGAAGGCAGGATAGTTGTTCCGTAGCCAGATCATATTTTTATAATTCTGATGAATCTGAGCCCTATCGGGATCCTCAAGATAGTGCCATCTGAGTAAGTTATAATCAATGGTACGCTCAGTATCCATACCAAACTCAGCCCCCATATAAAACATGGGGATTCCAGAACTTGTAAAAAGTGTCTGGGCAGCCAGCTCAGCCTTTTGTAGAGCTGTCTCATAGCTCAGACCATTGGTTTGGGCTTCAAAAATGATCCTTTGTTCATCGTGACTTTCAATATAGTTCACACAGGTTTCAGCATCTGAGAAACCATCGGCACTGAAATTGATTCCCTGCTCTGTCCTATTCATATCTCCATATGTGGAGCCTTCAAACTGGCCCTGTCTCAGATTTGCTTTCATCTGATCATGGAAGGCATCATGCCAGTGTGAGTTTATACGCGTAGCACTGATAAGACTCCACACATTTGAATCAAAATGTTCAGCTATCTGATAGGCAGTATTGTCTGCCATGTAGGCTTCATTGGCAAAATAACTGATGCCATCCCAGCCTACCCCTGGTGTATGATCATAACGGTATCCATCCACATGATATTCGTTGATCCAATGTCGTACTGTTTGACTGGCCAGGACTCGGGTTCCTGTACGCGAATGATCAAAGTCAGGAAAACCCCACTCGTTCCCCTCAGCATGCATGTAGGGAGAATTTTCGTAATCATTTCCGTACATTTGCTGATATGGTGAACTCCCATCAGCATGATTAAAGACAAGATCAATGAGAACGGCCATACCTCTGGCATGGGCTTCATCTACAAATTCTCTAAAGTCATCAGGTGTACCATATGATGATTCAAAAGCCATGAAAAAAGCAGGGTTGTAGCCCCATGAGGTTTCACCAGGAAATTCTGTAGGTGGCATGAGCTCAATGGCATTCACACCCAGATCCTCCAGATAGTCCATCTTGCTCATCAACCCAGCAAGATCCCCTGAATCCGTAAAATCACGGAGGAGCATTTCATAAATGATGAGGTCTTTCATGTTTGGTTTCACCCACTCATCATCTGTCCAGGGAAAATCATCCTGACCAATACTCGCTACAGACCTCTGGTTCTCTGATGCCCAGTGTTCATTACCAAACATATCTGTCCAGTTCACATCTGTTGCGAGAGGATCACCGACAACTTTATCACCATCAATGATGTAGAGGTATTCATATTCGCCTGGTCCCAGTGGGAAATTCAGCCAGAAAATTCCTTGGGCAGGATCATATTTCATAAGACCGGCCACAGGATCCCACTCATTAAATTCTCCAACGAGAGAGATAAACTTTTTACCTGGAGCGAGAATGGAAAAACTTACGGTTCCATCCAGTTGGTCATGGACTCCCAGATTATACCAGGGCGGGATTGACTCCTCCACGACATCAGGAATGTTCCAGACCAATTTGATATCAGCCATGACGCGCTGATTATCTCTACGGGCAAAAGCTGTCAGT
>Ga0233433_10001103_pt1 | contig 26981 bp, 32 predicted proteins | sample SI_122_August201_5_FD_179868 | JGI IMG/M metagenome (GOLD analysis project Ga0233433, IMG submission 179868) | Seawater microbial communities from Saanich Inlet, British Columbia, Canada - SI_122_August2016_100_MG | ecosystem: Environmental > Aquatic > Marine > Inlet | place: Canada: British...
AGCCTTTACTAATAGACCAACATAACGGTTCAGCCACTTACATAGAGACTATGCGCGATGAATCATTTTCATTCATCAAGTAAACCACATATACACGACTTGTACGATGATTTCATTTTAAATCACAGATAGCGTCAGCTATGCACTGTTGATTTCATTTTAAATCACAGATAGCGTCAGCTATGCACTGTTGATTTCATTTTAAATCACAGATAGCGTCAGCTATGCACTGTTGATTTCATTTTAAATCACAGATAGCGTCAGCTATGCACTGTTGATTTCAAAATTAATCTTTGATATATTTAAAATCTGAATTATCTTCTGCATCTTTAATTTTTATGATTAATGTATTCCCTAATTTGTTGAATATTCTTTGTCTTTTTTCGTTTGTGATTATCCATCCCAAGATTATATCTATCGGAAGTACATACGGCATTGATTTTCCAAAACTACTGATAACTACTCCCATCAAACTTGGTTTTTCACCTTGATTGTTTGTGATTTTTAGATTAAACATTCTTTTCCCAATGGTTTGGCCTGTTTTGTATTCTAAAATTACACAATATGAAAAAAACATGACACTTGTTGGAATGGAAATTATACTACTACCCATAAAATTATCAAAATCATAATTTAGATATAGAAAAGTTAGAAAGAATATCGATGTTGATATCATTGAAATAATTACAAAATCCACAAACCATGCAAGAAACCTATCTTTCCATTTGGCAAGTATTATTTTTGATGATCCATTATTATCTACATTACTCAATATTTCATCTTTTTTTTAGTTAGTAAAATACGTTAACTATGGAAATAATTTTGAATATTTTTAAAAATTAGCTTAGGAATTAATAGTACTAATTTTAAAGAAATTTGAAATTATTTTTGATAACCATAAACCCTATTGATGTATTTCTTTGGACCTTTCGTAAAAACGAAAAAGATGTGATAAATCTGTACAATACAATGTCCCCTGTCATGCAACTTGCCACTGGGGGAAGTATGCTTAATTTTGGTTATTGGTCTTCAAAACATGTAGATCCAATATCTGCACAAGATAATTTATGCGATGTTTTTGGAAATTTATCTGAATTATCTACTGCAAAAAATGCCATTGATGTCGGAAGTGGATTATCTGCCCCTTCTAAATTGTGGCGAGACTCTTTTCCAGATCTTAATCTTTATGATGTAAATATTAATTTTAAACAATTATGTTTTTCAAAACATCAGAAAAATATTGAATTTCTAAATTCAACGTCTACTAAATTACCCTTTAATGATAATTCTGTGGACCGCGTATTGGCTTTAGAATCTGCACAGCATTTCAAACCTTTGTCTGATTTTATTGTTGAATCTAAAAGAGTTTTAATTAAATCTGGATTTCTAGTAATTGCTATTCCGATAACTGTTAATGATTCATCCATTGGTAAATTAGGATTACTGAAATTTACCTGGTCATCTGAACACTATAGTTTGGATTATTTGAAAAACCTTATCACTTCTAATGGATTTAAAATAATTGATGAGATGTTAATTGGTTCTGATGTTTATGATCCGTTGGCAGACTATTATGTTGAAAATAGAAAAACTCTCAGTCGTACTATTCTTGAATATTATCCTGGCTATATGGAAAAAATTCTTTACAAATCATTATTAAAAATGAAAAAAGCATCGCAAGACAAAATTATTGACTATGTTCTTTTGAAATGTTCTTTAGATCCTAATCTAGAATAATTTATTTTATTTTGTTCTTAAATTTTTAATTCTGTATAGGTTTTTATCTTGATATTGATATAATTGGTATGATGGTTGAATCCACTCAATTCAAACTGTATGCTGAAAAATGCGCACAACTACAACATGAATCTGAAATTCGTTTTGCTGGAATTATTGATAAAGATGGACAGTTAATTGCTGGTGGCTTTAAGGACGGATTGGTTCCTCATGAGAGTGATGACCTTAGATTACAATCCTTTTTGGAATTTGTTTCAAAGGCATCCATTAGAACTGAGTATGATGAAACTTTAGGTCCAATTAATTATCTTGCAGCAAGACGTGATAAGGCTGTTTTAGTAAGTTTTCCCTTTCCTGTCACCCAAATTCTGTTGTTAATCTCTGCTGAACCTAGTGCAAACATTGAAAGTTTAGCTAAAAAAGTAGTTGAAATTTTTACTGACGTTAAATAATTTTTAAAATTTAACCATATCCTTTTAATTTGGTACTGTGAAATATTTATTGAATTGAAAGCAACATTTGGTGCAGGATGTTTTTGGCATGTTGAGGATTTACTTAGTAAAACTAAAGGCGTAACTTCAACTGCAGTTGGGTATATCGGTGGACAATTACCAAATCCCACATATGAGGAAGTGTGTACTGCTCAAACTGGACATGCAGAAGCTGTAGAGGTAGAATTCAACCCTGATGAGATAACTTATGATGCATTATTGGATATTTTTTGGAGTAATCATAACCCTACAACATTAAATCGACAAGGACCTGATGTTGGAAATCAGTATCGGTCTGCAATTTTTTATCATGATGAAACACAAAAAGCAATTGCTGAAAAATCTAAACAGTTACTTGATTCTTCTAAATCCTTTGATGATCCTATAGTCACTCAAATCGTTCCCGCACCCAAATTCTACAAAGCAGAAGAATACCATCAAAAATATTTCAAAAAACAGGGATTTTGAATTAATTATTTTACAATAACAACTGGAATTTTTGATGTATGTATGACATAGTTAGATACGCTTCCAAAGAACATTTCTTTTGTAGAGCTTCTTCCTCTTGATCCGATAACTATCATGTCAAATTTTGATCTTCCATGAGCCATTTTAATTATATTGTATCCTATTTCTCCTTGCACTATTTTATCTGTAAATACAATTCCATTTTTTGCTGCTAACGTTTTGGCTTCCTCGATAAATTTTTTCATATTAATGTTATATGCCTCTTCTACTGAGCCTACCCCTCTAAATTCTGAATGAGGCGGTGCGTGAATTGAGTGAATGCCTGTAATTGTCGCATCACAATTTCTTGCCAATGTAATTGCAGTTTCAAGACCTCGTATGGAATTTTTTGATCCATCTAGTGGCACTAGAATTTTAGAAATTTTCTTTTTTATCATAAAATTGTGTCATTATTGATCTTAAAATACAATGCTATTACTGGTATTTTCATTACCCCTTTTACTATCTAGTGCTAGTACGTGTTATGATTTTTAAATTTAGTACTGATTGACAATTATCTCTTTGGACTAAATACTTCATTCCATTTAATTATGACGTATTTAGAATTTTAAAACTAATGGAATGTGTAAAAATATTCTTAAATCATTTTAATCCCAATGACTTAATTCATCTTCGTTTCTACTTATTTTGTGGTTGAAATGCAGGAGGTTAATTGGAATGATGTTGAAGAAACAATTAAAAAACTTTCTAAACGTATTTTGGAATTAGATCGAACATTTTCTAGTATTAGCACTGTGAGTCGTGGCGGCTTAATTCCTTCCCGATTAATTGCTGACGTGCTAGATATTAAAAAAATCCATGTTGATCAAAATAAAATTTCGTCTGATTCTTTGTTTGTAGATGATATTTTTGACAGTGGTAAAACATTCAAAAATATTTTTTTAAACGTAGACGGGAATTCAAAATTTATTTTTGCTACTTTGTATGCTAGACGTGGGATGACATACCCTGAACAATTGATCTATGGTGAGAAAACACTTGATGATTCATACGTTGTTTTTCCTTGGGACAAATTAGAATTTAAGAGGAATATTGGATGAATTTTTTAATTATTTATTACAACTGACAATGTTGTTTTTAATTTAGTAAACAATATGCGTAATGTGGTGTCATTGACGGATACATGATATTTTCTTTGTCATTTGTATGTGTCAAGCCTATTGAATGACCTAATTCGTGAGTCATTATTTCTTCTACCGTTTCTACATCATACAATTGGAAGCTACCGTCACAACTGTAATCCCCTAATGCTACTTCTACTACTCCTTTTCCTAAGTGTGCATGCCCTAACACACCTTCTCCCATATCTCTTACTACCCATGTTACCCAAACATTTGCTTCATGTCTTAGTTTAGTAATCTCAAATGTCATTTTTGCTTTTTGATTATTTGTTTTCAATTCTTGAGATTTCCAAAATCCCAATGAATTTTCTAACGTACTTACATGATCTAGTGGAAGTCCTGTTGGTTGTTCATTTATGTATACTTTGTATTTGATGATGTATGTGCCGTTAATTATTTCATATGTTGGATCTGGAAATCCCGACGATGGCATTTTTACTTGTTGTTCAAAATTCCATTTAACATAATCTCTGAGAAATTTTTTAATTACATCTTGACTTGGGTTTGAATATTCTATGTATCTTTTTTCTTTAGATATGTTATTTTTGATGTCTCTGAGGTATTTGCTGAACAAATATTCTTCATGATCTATTTCTTCTTGTGTTTTTTGCTGTATTTTATCTAACTTGATAAATTTATTCTCTATTAGCCAATTGATATTTTTGAAAAACTCTGAATTTGGAACTTCCCCTTGACCCCATAAATTTAGGTTCCCCTTTATCCACGATAGCATTTTCAATTCTTTTGTGTTTTCAAAAAAACTTTCTTCTGGAATTTCAATTATATCATTTTTTATCAAATATTCTAATATGTTTAAAAAATCATTGTCCGTAATTTTCTCTATTCCCCATAAGATAACTACGCTTTTTACCCATACTGGCACCTCACCGTCACTTATTGCTGTATTTGGTACCGGTTTTTCTGTAGGCACATATCTGTATTTTTTATTTATTTCATCAATAATTTTTTTATAATTTTTTATGGTTTTGTTATCCGGATCTTCTTTTAGTGCTTTTTCTAAATAATTCGACGCTTCTTTGTATTCCCCTAAATTTCCAAAGATTACCCCCATACCTGTTAATGCAATTACATTATTCGGATCTTGTTGAATAATTTTGTAAAAATCTTTTAAAGAATTTAATTCATCACCATAATTACTTAATGCGATTGCTTTCATTTTTAATAGATGGATGCTATTTGGATTATTTTCTAATAATTGCTCATAAATTCTAATAGCCTGTCTGTATTCCCCGTTAACAAAATATTCTTCTGCACTTTCTATTTCTATTCTTTCTATGTTTTGAGCTAGTACTTCATTTGACATGATATGTGATGTGACTAAAATAATTATTGCAATGTATGTTGTAATTTTAATTATTTTCTTCATATGACATTCTCTACTTTTTTCTTTGTATATATTCCAATTATGGAGACAAATCAGATCATGCACTTTTCTTTTTAAATAATGTATCAAAATCTTTAATTCGTTCATAATTGCGTCTTTTTATGATGACTGAAATTAAAATTTCAAATAATATCCCTAACCTACGTAATGAAATTGAACAAATTCAGTCTGAATTAACTGCCATTGGTGACGTTGTATCAAATATTCCAGAACTGATTACTTCATCTAATTTACTTCGTTCAAATGAATTTCTAGTAAAATCAGATCAAAAGAAAACAGATCTTATCTCTCTTTATGCCCAGTATTCTTCATCTCTAGAGGTTATGCTGTCATCCGTTTTTGAAATACAGCGTGAATTAACTGGAATTTTGCAAGAGCAGTCTTCTATGCTCATGTCTTCTTCTAAACCAAAATCTAAACCAAAATCTAAACCAAAATCTAAACCAAAATCTAAACCAAAATCTAAACCAAAATCTAAACCAAAATCTGGGTAAAATTCTAAAAATAGTTTATTTTTATAAATGGACTATGTCCCCTGCAACGATCTTGTTTATTTTTCCTTTGTTTTTGATTAACAATCTACCGTATTCATCAATCTTAATTGCATCACCTTTTATTTTTCCATCGACTGTATCGATTTCTACTTTTTTTCCAATGGTTGATGATCTTTTTGTCCATTCTGAAATAATTTTTTTGGTTTGACCTGTGTTTAATAACTCATATATTTTTTCTAATTCTAATAGAAATGATTGAACTAATTCAATTGCAGTAACTTTATCTTTTTGTTCAGTTAAACTTGCAATCCCATAGTAGTTTGATGTATTTTTTAATTCCTTTCCAATTTCTTTTACGTTGACATTAAAATTAATTCCAACCCCTAACACTAAACTTTCAATTCTATTGGATTGCATTGACACATCAACTAACATTCCGGCTAGTTTTTTTCCATTAACAGTCAAATCATTTGGCCATTTTAAAGATGGTGACGTTTTAGTTATTTTTTCAATTGCGTATGATAATGCCAGTGATGATGCAATTGGAAATAAAGTTGTAATTGAAATATCAAATTTTGGATGTAAAATTATGGATAGCCATATGCCTCCCTTAGGCGAAATCCATTTTCTACCTGATCTTCCTCTTCCGCCTGTTTGTTTCTCTGCAATTATTATTGTGCCTTCGTTTTTTGGATCATCTGCCATTTTTAGTGCTTGATTTTGTGTAGATTCTATGGAGTCAAAATAATATGCTTTATGTCCTAATGTTTTTGTTTCAATCCCTGAAACAATTTCCCATGGTAGCAGTAAATTTGAATTCGTTGTGAGTTTGTATCCCTCTTTTTGTTTTGATTCTATTGTGTATCCTAACGTTTGGATTTTTTTAATGTGTTTCCAAACTGCAACTCTGCTGATCCGTAAAACATCACTAAGATCTTGACCTGAAAGATATTCTGTGTCATGTGTTTTTAAAAATGTTAGAACCCTAAGTAATCCTGTATCGTCAAATGAATTATAAATCAATTAACTGTTGTTTCTTCTTCAAGTATAAAATACTCTCTAGAATCCAATGTCAAAATCAAATCCTCCGTCTTCCATGCCTCCGTCTTCCATGCCTCCGTCTTCCATGCCGTTATCGCTCATGTTTTCTTGTGAAACGTAATCTGACATTCCAACACCCATCATGCTAAACATCATTGAAAACATCATCATGTCCATTACGCCAAAAAACATCATGCTTGGCAAAAATGATTTATTTTCTTCCATTTTTTCTTGAAGTTTTTGTTTATCTCCGTTTTGATAAAGCACTTGCATTTCTTTCCATTTGGATTGTATTTCTATAATTTTTTTATCTAATTCATTTGAACCGTTATCTGTTATTTTTAATTCTATTTTTTTCCCAAACCACCCTTTTGATTCTTCAACTCTGATAAATTTTTTATTTTCCAATTCTTCTAAAATTGAATTTAATTCTTCTGGATTGATTTTTGTTTCATTTTGTATGGCTGAAAATTTTTTCTTGCCCCTTCTAATTGATCCTAATATGATGACATCTTTTGGCTCTGTTTGCATATGGTCATATTTTTTTTATGCCTAAAAAACTCTCTGATTATAACTAGATCATGTTTTTTGATTTTAATTCTGAGGTGACTTGTTTAATTCCGTCTTTGTAATTTGGATATTTGAAATCATATATTTTTAATATTTTTTTATTGGATACCTTGATAGGTGTGGTTAGTAGTTTTATCAAATCTGATCCTAGTACTGCCTTTGCCAAAAATACTGGAACACTTCCTGGATGTTTTGCGCTTATTTGATCTGCTGCAAAATTTGAAAATTCTTTAAAACTTACTGGCATGGAGTCTGCAATAATGAATGATTCTCCAAATGATTCTTTCTCCAGTATTGCAATCATGCTTCCTACTGCATCATCTACATGAACAAAACATTTGTGATACTCTCCGCCCTTGGGCATTCTAAACGTGTTTTTTTTCAATCTTTTGATAAGCATCTCATAAAACCACCCCTCTTCCCCATAGACGTCTCCAAAATGTGCAACTGCAAAATCTATTTTGTGTTCTAGTGAGTTTTCTTTCAAGTACTTTTCTGCATCTAGTCTAATTTTAACAAAATTTGTATTTGGATTATATTTCTGACTTTCATCTATTACTGTTTCACCTGTTTCCCCATACACTCCTAAACCCGAAATGTAAATTATTGATTTTGTTATTGATTTAATTTCTTTGAATAATTTTTTTGTTCCCTCTAAATTTACTTTTTCTAATATTTTTTTATTTTTTTCTAATGGCGTGTGTGATGCAAGATGAAACACGCAATCAAATTCTAAATCTTTAAAATCTATCCTCTCGTCTGTTATGTCCCCATAAATTATATTTGATTTTAAATTTCCTTTTTTCCCTTTACGAATCAGACTAGTTACATTGTATCCTTTATCTATCAATGAATTGACTAATCTTGAACCTATGAATCCTGTTGCGCCTGTTACTAGAATTGATTTTGTCAATAGTTTTTCCATTTTTTTTTACCATTTATTGTATTTGTATCTATTTTACTAGTGCCATTAATTAATTCAAAAATTATATGCGACATTATTGAAATATTTCTGTGGATACCGATTCTCATTCAGATGAAAAAATAATTGACGTTTTATCTTTGAAAAATGTAGCTGTAATTGGAATGTCTAAGCATCCCTCAAAAGCTGCTCATTACGTTCCAAAATATCTGATTGACAATGGATATGGTGTTACTCCTGTAAATCCTACAGCTGATAAAATTTTGAATATGTGTTGCTATGAGTCTGTTGCTGAAATTGATGGTCCTGTCGATATCATTGATGTGTTTAGGCCATCGGATCAAATTTCTTCAATTATTCATGATTGTATTAAGAAAAAACCCAAAGTGATATGGCTACAAGAAGGAATTCATGATTCTGATTCTGAAGAATTAGCTAGAAAATCTGGAATTGTTGTTATTTTTAATAGATGTATGCTGGCAGAACATCAGAGATTGCTGTCATGACTGATTTTGAAAACTTTCGTCAAGATCTATTTGATTTAGTAAAAAAATATCATCCTGACATTCCTCTGAAGATTGAGGAAGACCTTGAAAATAATATTGTCAAAATATTTGGCGCAAAAATGACTTCCTTGGCTAGAGCTCAGAATGGTCTTAACGACATGGCTGAATTGGCATATACTACAGCTGAGCATCATCCTTATTGGAATTTATTGTACAATTGTTCGGAAATTGCTAATACCGTTTTAGATAAATGGAAAAATTCCTTATCCTCTGATGATTTTAAAGACATTGATTGGGCTTTGAAAGAAATTCGTCAAACTTTGGAAAAAATACGAGATAAAGAGCCACTTGAACACGACTGTTAGTTTTTAATCTCAGTTTTCTATTTACTTTGATTTTCTAGGCGAGGATCTTTGAATTATGTATAATTCTCAATTTATCTTAAGAATTGATCCCTCTAGCCTTGTATTACTTTATAAAATACCCCCTCTAGAGATTGATAGATGAGTTCACAAAATAATCACTCTGAAGGTCTATTTGGGACTGTAAAAGTGGGCTTTGGAGCTGGGTTAGTTGCCGGATGTGCAATATTTTCGTCATTCCTTTCAATTGATCAACAGATAAACATTCCACATGGAACTTTCTACAAAACAATAGGTATTCCAATGGGAGTTGAAGGATTAGCTGCAGTTGGAATCGGTTTAATGATGCACATGGTAGTTGCAGCGTTAATTGGTATCAGTTTTAATTTGGCCGCATCATATTGGAGAACTTTTAGAATTGTAACAATTCCAAAGGGAATTTTAACTGGTGCAATTACTGGTGCAATTGTATTTAGTTTGGCGTTCTTACCATTACATAGTATGGTGATGATGCCAATTCTAGAGTCTGAACTTACTTCAACTGATTCATTATTGAATATACTACCTGAAGAAAAAGAAGCACTGCTAGAACTAATTGCAAACAATGATTTCGTATTGTGGTATTCTGCATTCTTACATGTAATATTTGGTTCAGTAATGGGATTAATGTCTGGATTCCTTCTACACGATAGATATCGAACTGTAGAGCGAATTCGTTCATTCTGGTAATAACACGTTTAATTTTTCCTTTTACTTCATTAGATGAAATCTAAAATTGTTTTTTGCCTAACCCTGTTGATGATATCTCCGTTTACGATCCATTCTTTTTTACTTACGCTTGTTTTTGCCGACGCTAAATCCAATGCATGGTTAAAGTTTGACGCCATCTCTGGCTTTTGCTTCATAGCTTCTCTAATGCCCTCACGAACTTGCCAAACTCCGACTGGAATGGCGTATTCTGGTCTTATTTCTCTAAAAATTAAAACCCCCGCTTGAATTTTGTTTTTTAGCAAGTATTCTGAAACTCCTAGTTTTGCAGCAAAATATGCTCCTGCAATGCGTGGCGGATGATCTATGCCTCTTGCATCCTCGCTATCTGAGCCAAATCCTAAAACTCCGTTTGAATACCATCCCTCAATCATTTCAAAAATCCATCTATGCGGAAACAAAATTACTGAAAACATATTTCCTAAATGTTCGTATGAAAAAACTTTGCACGTATCAATTACACTGTTTTCTAAAATTTCTTTAACTATTGACTTTGAAATTATGTCGTCTGTTGCTGTGATGCTCCATTTTGTTGGAACTAGTTTTCTTTTCTTACCTAGCATTCCGATGCTGAAGCATTTTTGAATTTTAGAAATTTCAATTCCTGAATTATATAATTTCAAAACTGCATCTTGTGCTTTCATATCCTTGTCATAGAATATTTTTTCAATTGGTTTGGCTGATGTACTTCCGAAAAACTTTGCAGATTTTATTTCGCCTGTGGGGCCAAAAGGTGCACTTTCCCCATCCATGGAAATGTCTGCTGATGTATTTTTCATGAAAACTAAATCTAAGTCTGTGGGTTTTTCTGACATGGTAATTTCTTGAAGATTCTCAATATACCTGCCTTCTGTTTCTTCAATTCCTGTTTTTTGAACTCCTCTTACTAAGTTCAGGCGAAAATTTATGATTTCTTCAAGTGATCTACCTTTCCATTTTTCAGGGTTATCCAACAAACTGGTGTCGCCATGAATCGGTGGAACCATTGGACCTACAAACACTTTTGGATAATTATATGATCCCACAAATACTGATGGCGGACTAGTGCCGCTAACGGTGTCTGATGAAAATAAATTTCCATATTCTGATAAAGTTTTATGCCATTTTGATAATATTGATCGTCGTATCTCTTGGGAGTCTGATGACATTGTTATTTGTGCCTAAAAAGAGCCTATTAACTTGACTAATTTTTAAAATGAATAGTTACTGTATGTGTAATCTTTAAAGTTTGTAACGTCTATCTTTAAACATGGCCGTGGATAGAATTGTTTCATTTCTACCTAGCGCCACTGAGTTACTTTATGAGTTTGGTGTGGAAGATAAACTGTTTGGAGTTACTCATGAATGTAAATATCCTGACTCTGCAAAATTGAAACCTCAAGTAATTTCCTCCGTGATAAATTCTGATGAATTAACAAGTAATGAAATAAACACCGTTACATGTACTCTGTTACGTGACGGAAAAGATATTTTTACTTTAAATGAAAAAAATCTTAAAAATGCAAATCCTGATTTAATTATTTCTCAGGAAACTTGCGAGGTGTGTGCAGCTTATACCGCACAAGTTAAAAATGCACTAGACATTCTTCCAAAAAAACCTGAACTGTATTCCATGGATCCTCATAACTTGGATGAAATAATGCAATCCGTTACAACACTGGGAAAAATTTTGGACAAGAACCAAAAAGCTTTAGAGATTGTAAATTCCTTAAAAAAACGAATTCAAAATATAGAAAATTCAAAAAACAAAACATCAGTTAAAGTGCTTGCAATAGAATGGGTTGAACCATTTTTTACTGCAGGTCACTGGATTCCTCAAATGGTTGAATCTGCAGGAGGGATTAATTTAATCAGTAAATCTGGTGAACATTCTCGACGTATGACTATGGATGAAATTGTGGACTCTGATCCTGACGTGATTATTTTTATGCCCTGCGGTTTTGATACTTTACGTACTGTGTCTGAATACGATGCAATTTTGAGGGAGAATTCTGATTGGAATTCTCTAAATGCTGTAAAAAATAAACAAATTTTTGCCGTTGATGCAAATTCTTTTTTTAGCAAACCCAGTATTCGCACCGTTGATGGGTTGGAAATTTTGGCTAAGATCATACAACCTGACAAATTTGATGATTTAGTTGTCTCTGAGGGTTCTTTTTCCCATATTTCTTAAAAATTTCTTTATTTATGATAAAATATAACCACTTTGTATGGTTCGAGCAAAACTAACTGAAAAAGAAAAAGAAAAGGCAAAGAAAGAACAAACTGTAAGGGCAGAACAATCTCGCGCCGCTAGAAGAAGCGGAAAAAGTACAAAAGTTGAGGGCAAGGTTGCCAAATCAACTTCAAAAACAAAGGAATCTAGGTCATCTAAGAAAATTGCAACTATAAAAAAGAGAACTAGAAGTTAATTGTGCTCATTTCTTGTCTATGATTACTAATTACATTGACAATGAAAGTTGCTAACATAAAGCAAATTGTCGATTTAACAATAATAAAATGAAAACAATGAGCGATGCTTCTGAAATAACTTTTTCAAATTATGGAATTTATGATTTAAGCGACAATCTTGAATTATTGCTTCCAAATACTTTGATTAAATTTCAAAGAATAAGTGGCAATGCTTTTTCATATTTTAGAGAAAATTCTGAAGGAGAAATAATTGAAAAAATTATTCCTACAGAATCAAATGACGTTAAAATTGAATTGGTTCCTATCCAACCTCTTAACCACCCTGCAAAAAGAACAAACTATGTTTTTTTAAAACTTGATAAAGAAATTCACCTTGGTGAAAATTCAGCTGCAAGTATTTTTGTTCACTGTCCTATTGAAATTGGAATATTTTTAATCTATGACGACAACCATGAACCTCTTGATTGGGTGACCTGCAATCCTTTGAATTCTAGGTTTAGTCTATACGGTTCTCCTGACACTGGAACATTATGTAAATATGCCGAAGTGTCATTAGCTACTGATTACGATGACTCTGTTTCTTATGTGAACGGAGTGATGCATATTGTTATCGAAAACACTCTCTCCTTTGCACAAACTATCAGTAAAGTGATTTTCCCTATAACTGATAATAATCTGTACTACAATAATTCTAAATCTATTATTGATGGAATAAAAATAACTATGAAAAAACGTGCAGCTGTAAATATTGCTGAGGTAAAACCAACTCCTGTGGATACTGAGTGGGCCTTAGCTTCTATTTGGGATAAATCAATTGACAGTGTTCACCATATGGAGATGACCTTGGAATAATGGTGTTGGAATTACTTCAGAGTTTATCTGAAATGCAGCTTGTTGGAGAATTAACTGTTCTTTCGTTGCTAATTGGCGGTATTATTATGGCCGGTGGAATAATCACCGCAAAAATTGCAAAATTGTTGTTTCACAAATACTATGCACCGTCATTACCCAAAGACACTGCTCAGAATATTAGTAAATTAATTTATTTTGGAATTTTGATAGTTTCATTTTTAGGATTTACTTCTAGTCAGGGGATTGATTTGTCTGGAATTATGGTTGCAGGTGGAATATTTGCAGTGGTTATTGGATTTGCAACTCAATCTGTTGTCTCCAATTTGATATCTGGTCTTTTCTTGATTGTTGAAAAACCTGCAAAACATGGGGATACCATTGATCTTCCTGATATGGGGATTTCTGGAACCCTTTTAGACATTGGAACATTTTCCAGTAAAGTTAGGAGATTTGATGGTACTGTTACTAGGATTCCTAATGACAAATTCTTTACATCCAACATTCGTTCCCTCACTTTATCTACTGTTAGACGTGCTGATGCTGTAGTGGGAATTTCATATCACTCCGATATAGAAAATGCAATTTTAGTTATGAAAAACGAGATTTTACAAACAATGCCTTTTGTACTTCAAATCCCTGAACCTGAATTTCGAATTGATGAGTTAGGCGACTCTAGCGTAAATATTCATGTGTTTGTTTGGTACCCTAAAGATGATTGGAGTCAAGCTCAGCCTATTCTTCTTGCTACGCTTAAGCGGGCTCTTGACAATGCTTCAATTGAAATTCCTTTCCCACAAAGAGTAATTTGGTCTGGAAAAGATTAACTAGTTTTTGCCTGTTTTTTATCTGCTCGTCTTTTCTTGATTAAACTGAACATGATCATACCTACGTTGATAATTGAAATAATTTCAATCAAGTCTACACCGTATAGGAACCAATCGATTATTGGATGAACTCTTGAAATGATTCCTGCTTCAAGCATTATGTCTGCATTCCACACCATGTGTGGTATTTGAATAAATTGTATTATTGCAATTATAACAATGCTTCCTAGTATTTTATTTTCATACCAATTCCAAAACTTAGTCCACGGATTCATACACTGTTTTATTCTTTAATTCTATTAAACGCTGTTAAAATTAGACACAACTAATTAGATTCACCTAATTTTTTTACGCTTGTATTTTTTATTTTTCTGATTGTATTTTTTCCTTTTTCATCCAGATGGTTCTTTCTTTATGATCGATTAATTCTATGTTCATTTCATTCAGCTGTCCGCGAATTTTATCTGCCTCCTCGAACTGTTTTTCTTTTCGCAACCTCTCTCTGTTTTGGATCAAATTATCTATTTCATGTTTTTTATCTTGAGTCATTTCTGGAATGTTTAACCCTAAAATATTTGTCATTCTTTCAAATTCTTTTTTAATTATTTGTGCCAATTCTTTTGTAAGTTTTTCTTCTGCTGCCAACCTGTTTGTTTCTTTTACTAATTGAAAAAATGCAGATAGTGCTAAATGCGTATTAAAATCAGATTCTAGCGAGTTATCAAATTCTATGCCTATTTTTTCAATATCCTTAGTGTTTTTTTCATGATTTTCACTTTCTGCATGAATCAATTCATAGTAGCAGGTTTCGACTTGTCTCCATTTTATGAGATTTTCTTTTAACATTTCTTCAGAATAGTCTATTACTTTTGAATAATGCCCTGATAAACAAAATAATCTAATTACATTTGGACCCCAATTTTCTAAAACATGCTTGATTGATTTTGTATTTCCTAGTGATTTTGACATTTTTTCACCACTAATTGTCACCATTCCTACGTGCATCCAAATTTTTGCAAAGGGTAAATTTGTGCATGCTTCTGATTGTGCAATTTCATTTTCATGATGGGGAAAAATTAAATCTCGTCCACCGCCATGGATATCGAAACTTTCTCCAAGGTACTTTATGCTCATCACTGAGCATTCAATGTGCCATCCTGGTCTTCCCCTCCCCCATGGACTATCCCACGTTGGATTGACATCTGAAAATTTCCATACTGCAAAATCTGCTGGCTCATTTTTTGCTTCATCTATTTGTATTCTTGATCCTGATTGCAGTTCATCTACTTTCTTTTTTGAAAGTTTTCCATACTCTGAAAATTTTGAAACTGCAAAATACACTCCATTTTTTGTAACGTATGCCATTTCTTTATCGATTAATTTTTTAATAAATTCTATGATGTCTTCTATGTGCTCTGTGGCTTTTGGATAATTTGTGGCACGTTTGACATTTAATTGCTCAAAATCTCTGAAATAATTCTCAATGTATTTCGAACTAATTTCTTCTGCAGTAACATTTTGTTTAGTGGCACGATTTATGATTTTATCGTCTACGTCCGTAAAATTTTGAACAAAATCAACTTCGACTTTTTTACTTTCTAGATATTTTCTTAATACGTCAAAAACTATTATTGTTCTAGCATGTCCTATGTGAGATTCATCATACACTGTAACTCCGCAGAGATAAATTTTAATTTTTTTTGTAATGTCTAATTTCTGTTCAACTGTTGTTAACGTGTCCTGGAGATTCATTTTACTGTCTTCCTGGCTTTGCAGCTAGTAATCTTTTATGTTCACTGTTTGTGTTTAATTCATAAATTTTTTCAACTGTTGTTTTGTCTATTTTTGTAATTTCAGATGTTTCTTGCACTGTAAGTTTTTTTTCAAATAAGCAATAAAGTATAGAGTCTACTTCCTCGTATTGTATTCCTAATTCTTTTTCTGCCTCGTGATCTTTCCAAAGATGCGGGCTAGATTTTTTTAATATTATATTTTTTGGAACTCCTAGATATTTTGCAATTTCTCTAACTTGTAATTTGTATAGTGAGACAATTGGCGTTAAATCTGATGCGCCGTCGCCAAATTTTGTAAAATATCCTATTAGATGCTCACTTTTATCACTTGATCCTAGCACCAAATAATTTTCAATATTTGCATAATAGTATAGTATGTTTGTTCTGACTCTTGCCCTGAGATTTCCTTTTGCTTTTTCATTTGGTTGCAAATACATCGAATATTCGTCCACGATTGGTTTAATGTCAATTAGCTTATGTTCAACTCCTGTCAATGAAATTATTTTTAACGCGTCTTCTGTTTCACTATTTGGAGTTGTTGTAGTGTCGGGCATTATTATTGCAAGTGTTTTATCTTTTAATTTTCTTTTACAGATATATGCCAAAACTGCTGAATCTATGCCCCCGCTTAATCCTAAAATAATTCCTTTTGCGCTATTTTTTTTTATTTCATTTTCTATAAATTCTTCAATTCCATTTGTAATTGAAGCATAATCTTGAGAAATTATTTTATTTATGATATCTTGATTCAATAATATTTTTAAAAAATAACTTGGAATAAAAATTGACCTTTTGAGGTAAATTATGACTTGACTAAATTTGATGATAATTTAGCCTTAATGTTCATCCGTAAAACAAGACTTGCATAACTTGCTACCCGCTCTGGATTTGAGATATATTGATTTTTCTTGAGTTAGTCTGCCATGCTGTATCAAATTAAGTAATTCCTCTCCATCAATTGCCTCAAATTCCACATTACAACTACATTTTTCACATTCACAGTTGATGATTGAACCCATATGTTATTCTAAAAAAATAGACTCCGCCCTAATGTTCGTTACAAACTGAGAAATACTCTTTTTTAAAATAGAATTAATTCTTAAAAATTAGGCACGAAAATTAGAGTAATTTTGTAAATACAAGTATTCTGACGAAGTTGGTCTTTGAATATCTTTAACTATGATTTTCACCTAATGTGATTGTGACGAAATGGAGAGGAAAGGGAATCATAATTCCGTTTATCCTGTTTGGAATCTTGCTTACAGTTGGAATGTTACTGGGTGGATTTGGACATTGATAGAAAGATGACGAACAACCTTCACTTGAATAATCAACCCCCTGGAATATTCGTGCGTATTTTTAGCACTTTTTTCATCTAATTTGTGATGGTGAAGGTGTCATCAGGATTGCAACTTCCTGTGTTGCACAGGTTCTGGTAACCATCGTCAGTTTCACCTTTATCATAAGTCATTGCACAGCACTGATGATACAGATGATCATTTCTAATCGTGGCTTCTTGATTCAATTCAATTTCTTGTTTGCATAGGGTACAATTCATGACAATAGTACCTCTCGATACTACTTATGCCCATTCTTTTATTTTGTTTTTTAATTTTACAAAACTTCGGATGCAAAGTTTGTCTCGCTAACAGAAGTTATTCTTCAGTGATTAAAAATGACAAACCTTGCAAGTCTTCCCATGTTACATCGGATTCAGTATTCATGAATTACAATGGTGTGGTTTTAGATTTAAAGAGCATGAATGATTTGTACTTTTTTACCAACACTTTTTGAGATGGTTGCTGCCTTTGCAAATTATTTTTTCACAAGTTTACTGCTGAAAAATTACACATCGGACATTTTTTAAAAACAAAATCGTATTTCTCCACTTGAGATTCGCCGAAACTTGCCACGCTTGGAATAAAAATTGACCTCTAGCACTGGTCTTTGATTGAATAATTGTCTTAGACTTTAAATTAATTGGTAATCAAAGAAAATTATGGATAATGAATCCTGGGACAACTTGGCTGCTGACTATGATGTGAGTGTGGAGGATAATCCCAGTCCGTTGATTGTTGATTATATTGACCAAGAAATTCAGATTCTTAACGTTCTGTGCGAAAAACATGCCCGTGCAAAGAGTAATTTTTCAATTATTGATATGGGTGCTGGTACTGGAAGGGTAGTTTTTGCTCTTGAGAAAAAATTGCGCAATGACTCCATTGAATTTTTTGGCGTTGAAAATTCTGATTCTATGCTAAATTTTGCAAATCATAAAAATAACAATCATGATGGAGTATCAAAAATTAGTTTTCTAAAACATGATCTTACTGATTCAAATTTATCTGAGTATTTTGATTCAAATGATGCAAACATTGTGATGTGTTCGTACAACACATTGGGTGTAGTTCCTTCTGATAAGCGCCAAAGATTCATTGACAATATGAAAATTATTGCTGGAAAAAATGGGTTGGTGGTATTGACCATGTTTAATGGGGATGATTTTGGTTTTGTTGCGCCAAAATTGTATCGCTCTATGATTACAATGATTAAACAAATAGACGATGATTCTTTTGATGAGGACAACAGAGTTTTTCATAACAGTCTTGGTTTTAGAAGTCAGTGGTTTACCAAAAATGAAATCAAGCATATGTTGAATACAAGCATCGATCCTAACCCGATTGATGTGGTCGTAGATGACAAACGGTTTACATTTGGAAATGTGTTTGTCGATAGAGACGTTTGAAATTTTTAATTATGTCTGAAATTGAAAAACTGTTGAGTGGGGGACAAAGATCATTAAATTTGGATAATCCAAAAGAAGCATTATCTTTTTATGAAAAAATTCTTGATCAAAACCCTGCACATTTGGAAGCTTTACTAAAAAAAGGAAATATTTTTGGAAGGTTTGGAAGATTCGATGACGCTATCCTTTGTTATGACGCTATTCTTTTACAAGAAAATGAAAATCCCTTAGCGCTATTGAATAAGGGATTGTGTCATCATAACATTGGACAGTATGATGTGGCCATATGCTGTTTTAACCTTGTTTTAAAAACTAAACCGCAAAGCAAGACTGCGTTATATAATAAATCCTCATCAATAATAAAATCTGGCAAACTTAAGGAAGGATTGGAAATTTTATCTCAATTAATTAACTTAGATTCTTCGTATAAAGAACAAGCCAAACATGATGTTGATTTTGTTGATATCAAACTTTTAAATGAGTTTAAAGAAATTACTAGTTAATTTTTTTTAAATGTCCACATAGAGACCGTCATCTCTTTTTTCTACTTCGTACGTTTCTAATTTTACATCTTTGAGATAATCTACTAGTTCGCCTGTCTTGATGTTGTAGTGCCAGAAATGTAGTGGACATTCAACTATGTCTCCTTCCAATTTACCCGGCGCAATTGATCCGTCCTGATGGACACAAAGATCATCCATTGCATGAAATCCATCTTGATTAAACACTGCTATTTGTTTTCCGTCAATTTTGAATGCTTTGCCGCTTCCTGCTGTTATTTCGTTTTTTTCAGCTATTTTTTTCCATGCCATGAGTTTATTGAAATATCTGTCATTTATTTACATTCGCATGATAGTATTTTATAACCCTCGTTGGGTTTGTTGGCATTGAGTAAAGTAAAATCTAGTCCAAAATTGATCAAAGAGGGTAAGCTATCCTATGAATGGGCAAGATCTCACATGCAAATTTTAGATAATACCATTAATCGATTAAAAAAATCAAAACCTCTCAAGGGTGTAACTATTGGTTTTTGTTTACACGTTACAAAAGAGACATCTGTTTTACTTATCGGTGCTAAAGAATTAGGTGCAACCGTTGCAGTCTGTGGCGGCAACCCTTTAACCACTCAGGACAACATTGCAGCATATTTGGCATCTGAAGGAATCCATGTCTATGCATGGCACGGTCAATCCGTTAAAGACTATGATTGGTCTATTGATCAGGTGCTCAAACATAGCCCAACTATTCTCACTGACGACGGTGCAGACATGAACATCAAAGCACATTTCGATAAACGATTCAAAGATATGGAAGTTCTTGGTGCAACTGAGGAAACCACTGCTGGCGTAACTAGAATTAGAGCCGTAGAAAATCAAGGAAAATTGAGATATCCTGTAATTTTGGTTAACGAGGCATACACCAAACACATGTTTGATAATCGATACGGTACTGGACAAAGTACCATTGATGGTTACTTGCGTGCAATGAATTTACTTATGGCATCAAAACGTGTTGTAGTTGTTGGATATGGCTGGGTTGGACGTGGTGTGGCATCACGATTTAACGGAATGGGTTCTAAAGTAATTGTAACTGAGGTTGATCCGATAAAAGCTCTTGAGGCTCACATGGATGGATTTGAGGTAATGCCAATGTCACAAGCAGCAAAAATTGGCGACATGTTTGTTACATGTACCGGAATGACAAGTGTAATTAGAAAAGAGCATATTTTAAAAATGAAAGATGGTGCAATTATGGGCAATGTCGGTCACTTTGATCTTGAGATTGATGCCGAGTTCTTACTAAAAAAATCAAAATCTGTTAAAGAAGTTAGACCTACACTTGATGAATGCGTTTTACAAAATGGCAAAAAGGTGTACTTGATTGGAGAAGGTCGTCTTGCTAATCTAGTTTCTGCAGAAGGACATCCTCCAGAGGTTATGGCGCAATCTTTTTCAAATCAACTTCTATCTGTCTTGTATATTCTTAAAAACCACAAAACAATGGAAAATAAAATTATTGATGTTCCTAAAGAAATTGATATTCAAATCGCACATGATGCACTAAATGCAATGGATGTTAAAATTGATAAATTAACTCCTGAACAAGTAAAATACGCAAACAGCTGGTAGGGATTTAGTCAACTTATACAATCAACATCGCGCACTTCTAACTTAGAAATCCAATAAATTCTTCTGATTTTAAAAAAGGACTTTTAGTTCACATACCAAATTCTAGGACCTAGTGTCTTTTTTTACAATAGTATGCGGCTCAAAATCTTCATCTCATTGAAATCATGTCATTAGTTAGTCGTTAATTGGCACTTTCTAGGTCAAAATGATGAGAAGAACGGGATTATTTCACCCGCACTTTCCCATCATTTCTATTCTAGCTACACATTAACTTCATTGTAGCTAGTTTTGACTTTGGTACAGTTTGACGTTGTACCGATAATTTTACAACATATAAAATTACATTTACAGTTTCAAAGTTTATTGAGACTGAACACAAAGTTACAGTATGTCTTATTCAATTAAAGTTCGGATGGCACAACAGATGTCTATTGAAGTTAGTGGCAATGAATTAGAATATGTTGTCAAGTTACTTAACGAGGGGACAAAAAAATCCTTTCGAGCAACAAGTGCAACTGCCATAGAAATCTAATAAGATCCAGTTTTATTTTTCCCAAATAACTCTCTAGCATTTTGATCGTCAATCATTTCATCCAATACTTTTCTAACTGATCTTGACACTTTGTTTGGTTTCTTCACACTAAGTTAGACGGATATCTGGATATTTAACAGACAGATCAAGATGTGGTAAAACTTCTTAACTCCAATCTTACTTTTAAGAACTGTCTGATGAATAAAAGAGCTATAATTACAAGTGCTTTGCCTTACGCTAATGGTGAAATCCATTTGGGCCATGTTGCATCTACATATCTTCCAGCAGATGTAACTACCAGATTTTTAAAACAAAACGGGGTTGAGGCGTACTATGTTTGTGCATCAGATGATTTTGGAACCCCTATTCTAATCCAATCTGAAAAAGAAGGAAAAACACCTGCTGATTATGTTTCACATTGGAACAAGCGTGATTATGACGATTTCACTGCATTTGGTATCGATTTTGATTATTTCTATAACACCAGTTCTTCTGAGAACATTGACTTTGTTCAAGATGTTTTTACAAAATTAAATGAGTCTGGTCATATTTATGAAAAAGAAATAATTCAATTTTATTGCAATAACGACAAAAAATTCCTTCCTGATAGATATGTAAAAGGCATTTGCCCTCATTGTAAGGCTGAAGATCAGTATTCTGATTTGTGTGAAAGTTGCGGACGTGTACCTGAAGAGATAACTGACCCTAAATGCTCTATTTGCGGTCAAACTCCGACCAAAGAAAAAACAGATCATTATTTTTTCAAGCTCAAAAATTTTGCTGACTCGTTATCTCAATGGTTGGAAGAAACAACCACTCTTCAAAAAGACGTAAAAAAATATGTCCAAAACTGGATCAAGTCTGGATTGATTGATTGGGATATCACGCGAGACATCCCTTGGGGAGTTCCTGTTCCTCTTGATGGCGCAGAAGGTAAGGTTTTCTACGGTTGGTTTGACAACCACTTGGCATACATTTCAACTGCATTGAAATTTCTTAACGATAAAGGAATTGACGGAAAAGAATTTTGGAACTCTGCAGATATTTACCATTTCATTGGAAAAGATATTGTGTACCATCATTATCTCTTCTTACCTGCAATGAGGTTGGGTCTCAACGAAGAATACAAGTTGCCTAATTACATTCCAACCCGAGGACACCTTACACTTCAAGGAAAAAAATTATCTAAGAGTAGAAATTGGTACATTGGATTGAAACAATTTTTGGGATACTATCCTGCTGATTATTTGAGATTCTACCTTGTCTCCATTAACCCGTACTCTCAAGACGATTTGAATTTTGACTGGGATGACTTTACAACTAGAATAAACTCTGAATTAATTGGTAACCTTGGAAATTTTGTGAATCGTGCTTTAGGATTTACAAAAAAAGCATTCGATGGAAAAATTCCTGAGACTGAATCCTTTGATGTAAAAGATTCTGAAGCGGAAGAAAAAATAAAGTCACTTGCAGCTGACGTTTCTACTTTGATGGAGCAAAATCATTTGGACAGGGCACTGAAGAAAATAATGGAGGTTTCTTCCTTTTTCAATCAGTACTTTCAACACAAGGAACCTTGGAAAAACGGCCCTGGGACTACTAACTGTGTGTATCTTTCTGTAAATGCTGTTAGAAGTTTTGCTATCGCAATCTTTCCATTTATGCCTGAATCTGCCCAGAAAATTTGGAATCAGCTCGGAATTGATGGAAATGTCTCTGATGTCTCATGGACATCTCAATCTGAATTGGGCATTTCATCTGGACATGCTCTTGGAGACGCTTCCCCATTATTTGCTCGAATTGAAGCATCTGACATTGAAAAATATAAGAAAGAATTGGGTCCATCAGAATAAACTATGAAGCCTATTGCCAGAATTTCAACTCGCGGGTACTATAATTTACTAAATGGGGAAACAATCAAAAATAATTCCTACTATCTATACCCAAAACAGGATTTCAAAAAATTAATTGATTCAAAAGAATTAACAATTATGATTCATGGCTTACGAAATGACAATGCTGGCGCAATTGCAAAAGTTATTTTGGCAAAAAACAAATTAAAAAAACTAAATTATCTGCACCCTGTAATTGGGTACAGCTATGATTCTAACACAACTGGTGCGCATTTAATTAAACATGCAAAAAGATCATTGGCTGCGGGACAAGTTATTGCAAGGAAAAATGGACGAAACCTGGGAAAATTTATTGAAGATTTTAAAACAAACAGTCCCGGAACAAAAATTCGTCTAATTGGACATTCCCTTGGCTCTCAGGTGATTCTTAGCACGTTGCAATACCTTGCAAAAAAGAAGAATAATTCTGGAATGGTCGAAAGCGTGCATCTTTTTGGAGCCTCCATCACTGATGACGTTCCCGCATCAAAAAAATATGGGAAAATTCTTCAAGACACCGTTAATACAAAAATTGTAAATCATTATGCCCCGTCAGATGAAGTTCTGGGTTGGGCAGACAAGGAGAAATTTGTTAAAGGTCCGTTGGGACTTAACGGTGCTACCGGAAAACCCATTTCTAAATACCGCCAAATTTTATTGAAGCCTAAAAATCACAGATTTGCAAGCTATGTTTCCGTATTGAAGTCATTCCCATAGGTTTCAAACAACGCATTGCTTAGTATGATTGATACGTCATTGTTTTATACAAATACTGAATAATTAGAAACAGATGAAATTCAACAGTTCAACGTCTTCTAGCCGAAACTCCATCTTGTGCCATTTCAACATACTAGATGAGGATGATTGGGATTGCTAGACTCTGCCAACCCTATGTCTGATTTTTAAGAAATCATTCTAATTTTAAAACAGAACGCCCTTAACTTTTCTCTAAAATGCGTGTGATCTTGTTCTGTTTAGTAAAACTAATCGCACATGCGATGCTATTTTTCCAATAACGTTTTTAGATTTTCTAGTGATGCCTCATAAAAGGAACCCATAAACACTAAAAATTCCAAGAATTGTTTTTCGGTCATTTTTTTACTATTCACATATGATCTCCAAGTCAATTCTGTAGTTGTCTTTGTTTTCTTTTTAATTGAAATTGTAGCAACATATGCTCTTAGCGGCAATCCTTCTGTCGCAACATATGTAAAAAATTCGCCCTTTTCCCATGCCACAATGTGCTCTTCTATCTCTGTTTTGTCTGCAAATGTAATTAATCTAATTGCGCCTACGCCCTTTTTCTTTATGGACAGGTACTCTGTTTTCTTTACGTCTACTAACCACGATGACAAGCCTACGATGTTGCTAATTTTTCTCCAAACCTTGTCCTTTGATACATTGATTTTAATTGTTTTTTCTATTGTTCCAGTATGAAATGCTTTTTGAGGGATTTTTGCCATGTCTAACTGAAATCATCATTAAATTTTAATCTTTTAAGTTTCTAATTTTTGAAAATCAAACATACTTCTAGTCATAAATAATGCAGTCAAGATGATTTTGTTTTAATATTTTGAACTGAACACAGTCCATGCGGAAAATGTTTTGAAATTAAACTTCTAATTGTTTATCAAATGCTCAATTGAGACAATCATGTCACCCATTGTAAGTTTGTCCTCAGATACCCATAAAGCTAAATTTACAACCCATGGAGGTAACTGTTCGTCTGCAATTCCCAAAATTTCTGCAAGCTCTGAAACGTCTTGTGTTGAACCAGTCCAATCAGAAACGATATCCAAAAGCATAGACTCATCATAAAATCCCAACACCTTTTGGTTTACTTTTGATTCAAAAACTAGCGGCTCGTTTCCTGCAACCTTCAAAGTCAGTGGAAGTGAGACCTTGAAGAAATTTCCTGACCTGTCAGTTGCCTGAACCCATACATCAGTTGTCTGCATCGGTTGCAAGAACTTCATCTTAAATGATATGGTAAATGTTCCAGCCAAATCATCTAGATTACAACAAATTCTATTATCTAATTCTCCAGATTCTTCAATGGTAACATTTACGGGACTCCACTCCACAGTTTGTGCATAATCATAAAACAAATCCTCACCGGTTTGATGCCACTCATAAAATGTCGTACTAACTTTTCCATACTCGTCAAAATTGTTTGCATAAAAATTATTCATGTCATTTGGTTTGGTTAGGAAATTTGTATACGTGCCACTATCTGCAATTCTCTTCAAAGTTCTGTTGTCAGTTAACTCTAAAATAATTTCAACATCGTCTCCAGGGTCTGCAACAATTGGAGTTTTGTAATCATCGAACATTGGATATGGGGTGTCTTGATCAAATGTCCAAACATAATCGCGTGTTTCGGATATTCGTGGAGAATTTTCATTAACCATATCCTCTGAGGTGTTTGATGTGATATGTACCTCAACTTTGGCTAGTTTTGGGGCCTCGCAATCATAGCAATCTGAGCCCTTTTTTTCTTCAATTTCTTCATCTTGTGTTTCTTGTGTACCTAATGATAAGTAAGTAGAAGGATCTCCTTGATTGAAGTATGTCGCTGCGGCATAATCTGCAGTTCGCAATCCACTTGAAATTCTTAATTCGTCAACCTTGCCTTTGAGTTCGTTGTTAACTCTGTTACAATTATTTCCACTTGCACCGTCAATATCTCCTCCCAAAACCATCCTCAAATCAGTGGTTTTTAGAACAACATTGTCGCTTTGTGACCCTGTTTGGGATACAGCAAGAACTCCGTTTACATACAAATTACTAGCACCTACAGTTCCATCTGCATCTTTCATGTTGTAAACTGCAACAATGTGATTCCAATTTGTAAATGATGCTGCATTATTTCCTTCTACATTAACGCCGGAAGCACCGACATAATGTTGTCTTTTTGCAGCCATTACGATATCCTTCGCTTTCCATAAAACAAGATGATTTGACCAGTTATTGTGAACATTTGATGTATGTGTGGTACAAAAACTCACCATGTCATTGTAAAGATTTCCGCCCCCTGGAGAATTTGTTATATCCCCTACCCAAAGTTCAATTGTTACGTCGCGAGATGGCATTCCTTGTATCACACTATTGGTCCAAATCATATCTCCAGTTCCTTCACCACTACCTGTAGTTGTAGGACCCTTGAATTCTTGTCCGTTTCCAATCTGACCATCAGCAAGATGAGGGATTCTTGCAGCATTGTATCCGACCTTATTTCCACCCCCACCTCTTCCATCATTACCGTTACCAGTTGCATCACTAAATTCCCCTGCAGTTCCAGTTGATGTTTGATTAAGGTGCCATACTAATACATAATCATCATTCCATACATCTGCAGAATTAAAACCAACAGTATTTCCTTTGTAGTAAATGTAGATATCCGTAGAACTTGCTGCAACTAGTGTTGGAAAATTAACCCATGCAATTATTTCCCCCGTTGCATTGTCATAAGATTCTATTTCATGAGATAGTTTTGTTGTCCCGTCGGACAAAGTAAAAACAAAATCACGTCCCTCACTTTCATTTGCTTGTTTAAGATCATTGTGAGTAAATTTGATTAAAACTGGAAAATCAGAAAGATCATTTGATATTACAGAATTTAATGAAACCGTAATTTTGTTTCGGTACTCCCATTCAGCATCATACCATGTACCAAATACATCGGAAGGTACTAGAAAGACTAAAGATAAGAGAGTCAAAAAAGACAAGATTATTTTCAATTGCATGAGATCTGATCGAAGTTTTTCTAGTATGTATAATTTTCAAAAATAAACCTGTTTATCTAGTCACAATTAACCCAAATCCGTCAAATTATGAAGAATCATTTTTAATCCCT